>Ga0207897_100285_pt1 | contig 19285 bp, 17 predicted proteins | sample LinPmetageLP42_FD_184054 | JGI IMG/M metagenome (GOLD analysis project Ga0207897, IMG submission 184054) | Marine viral communities from the Pacific Ocean - LP-42 (SPAdes) | ecosystem: Environmental > Aquatic > Marine > Oceanic | place: Pacific Ocean | collected 2010-08-27
GCGTTGCTTCAGTGTCGTTGCTGCGTAGACAGGAGCCGCTTTCGCTGCGCCTTCAACCGCTGCGTCAACCTGACTGCCGTCAGCATGGTTTATTGTTGGCTCCAGCGCTTCACCTGTAGCTGGATTGACCGCCTGGTAAGAGGCACCTTTGCCTGCTTGCCATTCGCCTTGAATAAGTTGTTTACCTGTAATAGTCATAATATATCCTGTTACTTAAAGGTACTCTGCCGCGCGGCGCGCGACCCGAAATATCCTGTTACACCCACCCGGCATCGACAATAAAGTCTTGAGCAGTACACATGCTGCTATCGTCTGACGCTAAAAATAACGCCATTGCTGCGATGCTTTCGGGCATTAGTGGTGCATTAATGCATTGGTTTTTAGCAATGTCTTTTTTGGTTTCTTCTGTAACCCACAAAGATAATTGACGTTCAGTCATAACCCATCCCGGGGTTAGTGTATTGACCCGGATATTATCCTCGCCCATATCACGGGCCAGGCCTCGGGTCAGGCCCAGTACGGCCGACTTTGCACTGGTATACCCAGGCATATTGCCCTGACTTTCGTGCCAGCTCATTGAGCCAAAGTTAATGATGGAACCGCCACCCAGTTCTTTCATTTGCGAGTACACTGCCTGTGCTGCAAAGAACTGCGGACGCAGATTAATATGCATGCGTTCATCCCAGTATTCCGGGGTCACATCACGGAAGTCGTGACGGGTATCACTGGCAGCGTTGTTTATCAGTACGCCAATGGCACCAAGTTCACTTTTGACTTGCTCAACAACTTGGCGTAAGTGCTCAATATCAACCAGGTTACACGGGTAAAAATGTGCCTTACCTGAGCTTGAATTTTCATTAACTTTCTCGACCAGCGCTTTTGATTCATCTTCCAGAATGTCGACGAAAGCCACTTGGCTTCCCTGCGCGACAAACGCTTCTACTAATGCCGCGCCAATACCAGAGCCGCCGCCGGTGATAAATACCGTACGGCCTCTGAGGCTAGGATATTGATTCGTTAATGTCTTTTGTTCTGCCATTGAACACCTGTTTAATGTGAATGTTTTGGTACTGCGGCACCACGGCAACCCACCAGAAAGTCCAGGTCACAGCCTTCATCGGCTTGTAGCACCCGTTCCCGGTAAATTTCTAAATAACCGCCAGATTTTGCGATTACCTGAGTTGCTTTCAGTTTCTCCAGACGTGCTTTCAATTCTTCGTCACTGACCTCTAACTGAAGAACTCCGGCATCCGCATCTAATTGAATGTAATCGCCTTCCTCGACCGCAGCCAGAGGACCAAGTTCCATCGCCTCGGGAGCAACGTGCAGCACGACCGTACCAAATGCTGTGCCACTCATGCGGGCATCAGATATTCGAACCATGTCTTTTACCCCTTTTTTCAGAACTTTAGGAGGTAAACCCATGTTTCCGACTTCTGCCATTCCCGGGTAACCTTTCGGCCCACAGTTTTTGAGCACCATGACGCTGTTTTCATCAATATCCAGATCTGGATCGGCAATACGTGCTTTATAATCTTCGAAGCTCTCAAAGACCACGGCTTTACCGCGATGCTTCATTAGATGAGGGCTTGCCGCCGACGGCTTAAGTACCGCGCCACGTGGCGCCAGATTACCGCGTAATACGCAGATTCCGCCATGTTTCAGTAAAGGCTCGTCAAAGGTACGGATGACATCATCGTTATAGCAAGGCGCTTCCTCTACGTTTTTCCAGATAGATTTGCCATTAACTGTTAAAGCGTCTTTGGTCAGTATGCCTTCCTCACCTAAACGGCGCAGCACAACCGGTAGTCCGCCGGAGTAATAGAAGTCTTCCATCAGGTAGCGACCCGAGGGCTGCAAGTTAACAATAGTCGGAACTTCTTTGCCTTCCAGCCAGTCATCCAAATCCAGATCGACGCCCATACGGCCAGCGATGGCTTTAAGGTGAATCACCGCATTGGTTGACCCGCCGATTGCAGCATTGGTTTTAATCGCATTTAAGAACGCGTCGCGGGTTAACACTTTAGACAGTTTCAGGTCTTCATGAACCATTTCCACAGCGCGCATGCCCGACATATGAGCTAATACGTATCTCCGCGAATCCACCGCTGGAATAGCGGCGTTATGCGGCAGGCTCACGCCTAGTGACTCTGCCATAGAAGCCATAGTAGAAGCCGTGCCCATCGTGTTACAGGTACCGGCCGAACGAGACATGCTGGCTTCGGCATCCATAAATTCTTGTAGAGAAATATTGCCGGCTTTGTATTCTTCGTGCATTTTCCATACAAGGGTGCCTGAGCCTACATCTTTACCATGGTGCTTACCGTTAAGCATCGGCCCGCCGCTGACTACAATTGTTGGTAGGTCGCAACTCGCTGCACCCATTAACAAGGCTGGCGTGGTCTTATCGCAGCCGACCATCAGAACGACACCGTCAATTGGGTTGCCGCGAATCGCTTCTTCTGTGTCCATGGCCGCCAGGTTGCGAGTTAACATAGCCGTTGGTCGTAGGTTTGACTCACCGTTAGAAAACACGGGAAATTCCACCGGAATACCACCCGCTTCGCGAATGCCGTTCTTAACACGGTCGGCTAAGTCGCGAAAATGCGCGTTACAAGGGGTCAGTTCCGACCATGTGTTACAAATTCCAATAACCGGCTTGTTGTCAAAGTGATGATCAGGAATTCCCTGGTTTTTCATCCAGCTACGATACATAAAACCGTTTTTGTCTGCGGTCCCAAACCATTGGGCGGAGCGCAGTTTAGATTTATTTTTGTCGTCGTTGTTCAAGGCTACACCTGTTAATTAGTAATACAATACTACGTTATGGTCGCGATTCTTCCTTCGAATGTCAATCGCTGACTCAATTCTGTACAGCATTAACCAAAATTTATAGCGGGCTCGATCATTGCTCAAGCCTAAAAGGTAATATAGTATTACTTTTTAAATTTTGTAGTATAAATTCATAGCAGGAGCCTATCTAATGCGTCTGATTCAATACGTCACAGAGGCTGGCAAGCAACAGGCCGGTGTCGTTAACGGTGAGCATATTCACCCTTTAAAGGAAGTTGTCAGTGTTTATGAGCTTGCGGAAAAAGCTCTGCAGGAGAAAACCGGTTTAGAGTCGTTAATAGAAAAACTGCAAAGCGATGAGCAAATTTCTTACGTTGAATTAATTAACGAGAACCGCTTACTCAGCCCGTTTCATCATGAAGACCCTGCGCATCTGTTCGTAACTGGCACAGGTCTGACGCATTTAGGCAGTGCTGACACGCGCGCAAATATGCATGCACAAGGCTCGGACAGTTCAAACGCCGAACTGACGGACTCTATGAAAATGTTTAAAGCCGGAGTACAAAACGGCAAGCCGAAATCTGGTGAGCAGGGCGCTCAGCCGGAATGGTTCTACAAAGGTGATGGCAGTATCGTGGTTGCGCCAGGCCAGGCCCTGACTTCTCCGCATTTTGCTCTGGACGCTGGCGAAGAACCAGAAATTGCAGGCTTATATATAAATGATAGAGACGGCCAACCGCACCGCATTGGTTTTGCATTGGGTAACGAATTTTCTGACCATATTACGGAAAAAGAAAACTACCTGTTATTAGCCCACTCTAAATTGCGCCAATGCTCAATTGGACCTGAAATTCTCATCGGCGATTTACCGGCGAATATCAAAGGCTATTCGCGCATTATCCGCGACAACGAAGTATTGTGGGAAAAAGAGTTTTTGAGTGGTGAAGAGAATATGTCTCACACTATTGAGAACCTGGAGAACCACCACTTTAAGTATCCTATTTTCCGCCAACCGGGTGACGCGCATATGCACTTTTATGGCACAGCAACGTTAAGTTTCGGTGACGGAATTAGCACTCAGGCGGGTGATGTCTTTGAAATTGCGGCGGATACCTTTGGTAAACCGTTGCGCAATAAACTGCAGATAGAAAAACAAAGCCCGATTCAAAAGGTTACCAAGCTGTAACCTTAAACCGGTGTTTTGTGCAGTTCCGCCAGTGTGTGCTCCAGAGCATGCCTGGCGTTGACTAAAAGTGTCTGCATTTCTTCCCGTGCGACTACCGGATTCTGCTCTTTAATGGCCATGAACACTGCCTTGTGACCGGGTAGTGAATCGACATACTCTTCCGCTATAGCACTGCTTAAGCGAAATGAATTTTCCAGAGCCGTTTCAATGGTTACGCCTAACGAAGCCATAAACTCGTTATTAGTGGCTTCCAGTAAGGCTAAGTGGAACTCTAAATCGCTTTTGTATACAGCGTCAGTACCAATTTGAGCTTCTTCCATTGCCTTGTATGCTTCAGTTAATGCCGCTAACTGGTCATCAGTGCGGTGCATTGCCGCCAGACTGGCCGCATTAGGCTCGATAATTTCCCGCATTTCATACAGCGACATGTAAAACTTAGTGTCCGGGTTGCTGCTAAAACACCAGCGCAAAACTTCCGCGTCAAACATGTTCCAGTTTTTACGGGGGCGGACTCTGGTGCCCAGTTTTGGACGGGATTCGATTAATCCTTTCGCGGTTAACAGCTTAAAGGCTTCACGCAGTGCTGTGCGCGATACGCCAAGCTCTTCACCAATGTCATTTTCATTCGGGATATACTGACCAGGCAAATAGACGCCACCCACGATTCGAGAGCCCAGTTCCTGAGCAACCCATGAGTGGATACTTTGTGGTCTGTTTCGGGTTGCGCTTTTCATGTGTCTTCCCTTGCATGTGATGATGGTGCGAATTTGTTCATATTAGCGTTTTTTCTCTGTAAGCGTAACCCGCATGAAATAGTGAGTGTAAATAAGTGTAATTTTTGTGCCTAAAGCTGGTGCGATGCATGCAAGTTAGTCTAAATATTCTAAGCTTTATCCAAAAAATGACTAACGGGCGTGTGCGCCCACTTAAAGGAGAAAATTATGTCACGGCTTTTATTATCAGGCATGCTGCTTTTAGCCTGCTCTTCCTCGGTTTTGGCTAATGACCTGAAACCGGGCTTATGGGAAATTACTTCTTCAATGGAAGGAGAGGGTATTCCTAAGCAGCTTACGCGAGAACAAAGCTCGCAGGAGTGTCTCACAGCTGAGGAAGGTAGCGATATGGTCGCTACTATGCGCAAACGTTGGAATGAGACCGGGTGTAAGGATATGGATATCTCCCGGGATGGAGATAAAATTGAAGTTGCGGCGTCGTGCGAAGCCGGTGGGCGCACTACGGAAGTCGATGCATTGATTACGGTGCACAGCAACGAACATTATTCCAGTGAGGTTACAACCACTAACGATAGCTCAGTAACCACCTATCGAGAAGCTTCCTGGGTATCGTCGGAGTGCAAGCAATAAGAGGATGCAATGACTCCCGCAATTGATGTTGCCAGAAAGAATAAGGTTTCTTTTAAGGTACATGAGTATTCCCATGACCCGGCCAGTGAGTCTTATGGTGACGAAGCTGCCGAGAAGTTGGCCGTTCCGCAGGAGCAAGTATTCAAAACCTTGGTTGTAAGCCTTGATGGTAAAGAACTGGCTGTCGGCATCATTCCGGTTTCATCACGGTTAAGCCTTAAGTTGATAGCAAAAGCTTTGGGGGCAAAGAAGGCTGCAATGGCGACTAAACGTGATGTCGAACGTGCTACGGGTTATGTTCTGGGAGGCGTTAGTCCGCTTGGCCAGAAAAAGCAGCTCAGAACCATAATTGATACCTCTGCAACTTATAACCCCACCGTATTTATAAGCGCCGGGCGCCGGGGCTTAGATATGGAGTTGAATCCCGAGGATTTAAAAACTATGGTGAGCGGGGAGTTTGTTAATATTACTTAATGGAACAGCGTGTTCAAAAGGATTCAGCAGCAAAGCCATCAGGTGGGCGATACGCGAATATTGGTATCTTATGATCGTCTGACCAGCCGGTTTAAAATTTCTGATGGAAACGATGTGATATACAGCCGCTCTCTGCTGCTGTTGCCACTTATCCGCTCAAATATCGTTATTTCCAATAGCACCCATTCTTTAAAGGTGATTTCTTTTATTTTCTGGCGCGCAAAGTTGGAGCAGGGCGGGAACATTGTTATTTCTGAGCTACTCCGGCCTCGACGCGCTAAATCCATAGCTTCAATTGCGTACAGCGCAGTAATGAGTGTACTGCGGTTTTTGGCGGGTTAAGCCACTTACTTGGCAGCGTTAAAGTTCTGTAAAAATAGATGAGGCTTCATATATTTCGGTACACTTTAAAAAGCGTTGGTGGTTAGGGAACAATAAGCGGATGAAAAGCATAGGCATGAAAGGAGTCGGTGTCGCCGTAATGTTAGCAACATTGCTTTGGCAAGTAGACGCTGAACCAAAGGAAAAGATCTCTATGCAGCAACAGATAGAGCAGCGAAAACAACTCAATAACGCACGCTATAAGCAACTCCGTACTCTTGATGACAAAGCATTGGCTAAGTTCTTATGGATGGAAGAAGAGTCTAATTATTATGAAGTGATGGAATCACTCTCATTAGATATGAAGCCTTACGAAATTGAGTATTCGACTTCTGTGCTGGCGCGTTTGAGCGACTATAATGATTACCAGGCAATGAGTGCTGCCTTCCTGAGCAGTCTCCTGGCAGTGAAACGTATGGATTTAATGGAGTGTAGGAGATACTCCGACGGGCACGGTTTTGCTTTGCGCAAAGGCTTTTCTTTTCCTTTTGCTAACGAACTGAAGCTTGATGCGCTGGTACTGGATAATGGCGAAAAGCTCCGTATTCCGGACTTTACTAAAGGGAAAATGGAAACTAGAGACATTGTCCGCCGGGGTGAAGCCTATTGTGTGCCAGCTCTGGGTAATAAGAGTGCACCGCAGCCAACAGCGATTAAGGGCGAGTTCTCTACTGAATTACCTGAGAAGCTGATTCAGTTTGAGTTAACCGCAGATGATGTTGGAAAAACTCAAGATAAAGACGGTTACAGAGTCACCCTAATTGAAATGAATGACTATTCTTATGTCATTGAAGTCGATGTTAAAACGACCTCTCAAACGACTTTGCGTAAGCAAGATATTATCGGCGAAGCGAAAGCTAAGAACGGACGATACATCCGAAACCGCATTATCGACCGGGTTCCGATGAAAAATTATGAGCGCGTAGAGTCTTTGTTAGGCGAGCTTATTAATCAGGCTGCAAACGGTAACCTCAATAAATCCGAGGCGCAGAAAGCTCTTGATGATTTAAATGAGCGCATGGGCAAAGATGAAAGCTCGACGCTTTATAGTGCATTTGCATTTCATGGTCCGGTTGAGACTGCCGAAGTAACGATAGTAGCCGGTGGCGAGTCACGAAAAGAAGTTAAGCAGACACTTGAATTACCCGTATATTCGTTTGCACAAAAAGCTCCAGCGAAGCAGATTGATTTCGATGAATTACCGACGGTTAAGACAACATTACCGATATACAACGGCGATTCAGAGGTGAATGCCAGCTATGTGGATTTGAGCGCAGAAGCAATGCACGACGAAATTGAAATTCGTCAGCGAAATATTACATATGACCCGGGAATAAAGCATCCGAAGCAAGTGTTTTTGCATTATCCGACAGTGCAAAGTGACTTATTTATTCATATTTTTGATCGTTACGATATAGCGTACAGTAGCGACGTGCAGTTTTTTGACGCCGACGGTGAACCGGTAACGGAAATTGATGACAAGAACAGCGCTTTTCGCTTCACCGTTAGTCGGCTGGAATATGATCCTGAACTTTTCAGTGTGCCACCAACGCGCGTGAAAGCAAATATATCGGTGTTAACCGCGCCCAATATCATTAAAGAGAACTACGCAAAAAATGACCTCCCGACAGGCGTGAATATCGAAGGAAACAAGCTAATTGTTGATTATGCGGAGTTTACGCCAAGAGAAATTGAGGACGTTGAGTCGCGGTTGGTGCAACGGCGCAATCACGTTTTTGCCAAAGACTCTCAGGGTTACTTAGCTGAGATAAGTACACTAAGTTTACCGCGCCAAGATGGCAAGCCAGTAGATGTCTATTATTTTTATGGTCATCCGGAAAGCTTTGAAATTTGGTATAAGGGTGAAACTGAATCAGTAGATTTTGAATTGGATGTTGAGCTTTAATGATGAGTATTTATCGAGTTCATTAGAAAGGCGGCTTTTCAGGGCTGTAATATAGCCTCACTGAAAAGCCGCATATAAAATGGCTTAAAGCTTCACAATCAACTTACCTTTATTGTCGCCGGTAAAGAACATGTTCAGTCCCTCAATGGCTGATTCCAGCCCTTCAAGAATATGCGAACGGTGTTTTATTTTGCCGGACATAACGTAAGGCGTCAGTTGTTGCAGCAAGCTTGGAATTTGGTCGAAGTGATCTGGCATGGTAAAGCCCTGAATTGTCAGGCGCTTTTTAATAACAGGCACCCAGCTTGGTCCGGGGCTGGGCACTTCTTTATCGTAGTCGGCTATCATGCCGCAAACCACCACACGACCGTGCGCGTTCATACGTTCAACCACCAGGTTTTGAATGGGGCCGCCGGTATTTTCAAAGTATAAATCTACGCCATCAGGAGTCAGCTTAGTCAGTTGGTCGCGCAAATCATCAGTTTTATAATTAATCGCGCCGTCGAAACCAAGTTCGTTGACTATCCAGTTGGCTTTTTCGTCACTCCCGACAACACCTATCACTTTAAGGCCTTCGGCTTTTGCTATCTGACCGACAATTGAGCCGACTGAACCTGCAGCGCCTGTTACTACGATGGTTTCTCCATTTTTAGGTTTACCTACATTAAGTAACCCTTGCGTAGCAGTTAACCCGGGTAAGGCGAATACTGAGAGTACAGTTTCGTCAGGTACGTCGGCCTGAACCTTGTTAATGCCCTTACCATCGCTCAGCGCATACTCCTGCCAGCCCATCATACCCATAACCCGGTCGCCGACTTCAAAGTCAGGATGGTTACTCTCGACAACCTCTCCAACACCCGAGCTGCGCATTACCGTGTTTAATTCAACTGGTGGTATGTAGCTCTCTGTATCGGGGCTCATCCAGCCAAACATCGCAGGATCAAGCGACATTTGCCGCTGTTTTATTAATATTTCACCGGAACCGGCTTTCGGGAGCTCCTTTTCCGTTACTTCAAAAATGTCCGCTGAGACTGGGCCCGGCTCAGGGCGCTTAACCAGTTTAATCGCTTTATAAGTCGTCATAGAGTTCCCTCTTTATTAGGTTGTATGTAAGCCATATATGGCTACTCAGGTTACTTAATGAAAGGCCAATGCTGTGAGATTTATCACATTCTTTTGTAAACACTAGTTGCCGGATATTGTGAACTGTATCTAAGTCGATTAATATCAAACAGATAGTTGCTGTTCTGAAAAGGATGTCGGACATTGCGTAAACTCTGTCGGCTTATTCTTTTCTTACTATAAAAACTGTTTACGCCTATATAACAAGGAGATAAAAAATGAAAGACGTTCTATTTTTTAACAATATGCTGACGCCGAAGATCATTACCTTTGTGTATTGGATTTTGCTTTTGGCCGCCGTTGTTGGTGGGGTAAGCACTATGTTTATGGGATATGAAGGTTTTACCTTTGGTAACTTCCTTAAAGGGATATTTTACGCTCTGGCCGGAGGCGTTGGTGCCAGAATTTGGTGTGAGCTTCTTATTGTTCTGTTTAAAATGAACGAAGCTCTGCAGGATCTTCGTAAGAAGTAAATGATAGAAATAAAGACATGTAACGCTTCTAAGTGAAGCTTTCTATAAGTTGCGCGGCCCTCCTGTTGGAGGGCCTTTTATTTTAGGTCTTTTCTCATGACTCAAATGAGCCTATTCTAGGGTTATACAACTCACTAACATTAGGTGCCACCCTTCTTGCGAAACCTTATTGCTATTGCTTTATTGCTACTTGCTTCGGGGTCAATGGCTCAGGATGTAACATTGAAAGTGGGTGTTTATGACAACCCGCCCAAAATCATGTTCGATGAATACGGCCAGTTGAGCGGTATTCATGGCCAGCTTCTTATGACTATTGCACAGCGTCATAATTGGCAACTGGTGCCGGTAGAATGTGAATGGGATCAATGCTTAAAGCTCTTGCGCGAAGGTCGAATTGATATTTTCCCGGATGTTGTGAAAAACGATGAAAGAGAGACTTGGGCTAGTTTTCATAATGAGCCTGCTTTATTGAGTTGGTCACAGCTTTATGCGCCGAAAGAAGAAAAAATTACCAACCTTTTAGATTTGAATAACAAACGTGTGGCGGTACTGCGGGACTCTGTTCAGGAAGAGTATCTAAAACAATTAATTGAGAATTTTGATCTAAACAGTGAGCTTTATCCGGTGCAGAGCCTTGCCGAAGGGTTTGATGCGGTTGTTGCGGGAAAGGTCAACGCCACTTCGGCGGATCAGCTTTTTGGCGATAAGCAGGTGACAGAATATGCCATTGAAATGACCCCCATCATGTTTCTTCCTAATGAGGTTTTCTTTGCCGTTCCTAAAGGTTCTCATGCAGATATTCTGTCAACTCTGGACAGAGAGCTAAAGCGCTTAAAAGCCGATGAAAACTCCGATTACTATGAAATTATTGAACGCTGGAGTTCAGGGCAAAGTCACTTAACAATTTCTGTTTACGTTTGGTGGTTAATGACGGCATTGGTCTTACTATTCTTGACTGTTGTTGGGTTTAATCTGCTTTTGCGTCGCAAGGTTACCGAAAAAACACAAGCGTTGGCTGAAAGTAAGTATCGTTTGAATACCATTTTAGACAGTGTTGAAGCTTATATTTTTATCAAAGATAAAGAGCTGAAGTATCAGTATGCGAACCAGCAGGTTTTAAAACTGTTTCAGTTAAAACTGGGTGATTTCATCGGAAAAACCGATGCCGATTTGTTTGATAAAAGCACCGCCGATACGCTTAAAGTTTTTGACAACAAAGTAATAAAAAGCGGTAAACGGGCGGCTCAGGAAGAAATTAGCTTTCTGCCTGACAAAAAAAAGCCGCTTCATTTTTGGTCTGTAAAAGTGCCGTTATATGATGCCAATAAGAAGGTTATTGGCTTGTGCGGAATTTGTACTGACATTTCAGAATACCAGAGCATGAAAGAAGAAATTCAGTCTCTTGCGTACTTCGACCCTTTAACCGGCCTGGCGAATAGACGTTTCATGCTGGAGCGTTTGAAAGACGAGTTTTATCGTTACCAGAATGGCGGCGATGATGGTGTGCTGGCAATGTTGGATATCGACCAGTTCAAGAAAGTGAATGACAGCGTAAGCCATGACGCGGGAGACGAGCTTTTGGTTCTGTTTGGCCAGAGACTGGAGTCTGAGCTGTTTCAGACTGAAATTGCCGGACGTCTGGGGGCCGATGAATTTATGGTGCTGTTAAAGAGTAAAAGCGGTATTAATCTGCTGGACGATAAGAATCTGCGTCAGCGCCTGCAGGTGTTGGTAGAGCGTTTAAGTGAGCCTTACCAATTAGGTGAAAAAACGGAGTCGATATCAGTCAGTATGGGCGTCACTTTGTTTTCCGATGCGCAAAACACCGGAGATCTACTTCAGGGAGCCGACCTGGCGCTGTCGCAGGCAAAAGAGACCAATGCATCAAAGCTGCAATTTTTTAATACGGGCATACAGCGTGAATTTAATTATCGGCAAAAGATGATAACTGGGTTACGACAGGCAATAACGACAGAGTCACTGGAAGTGTATTTGCAGCCGCAGTACCAACAGCTAACGGATGAGGCCAGCCAGCGTTGTTTGGGCTTTGAAGCGTTACTCCGTTGGTACGACGAAGAACTTGGTTGGGTGTCTCCCGCAGAGTTTATTCCGTTAGCCGAAAGTCAGGGACTCATGCCCGACCTGCATCGGTTGGTGCTGAATCAGGTACTGGCTGCCATTCCCAAATTGCAACACGCTATAAGTGATAAAGGCGGACGTGTTGCGATAAACGTCAGTGCCAGCCAGTTTAAATACCCCGGATTTGTAGAAGATATTGAGGCCCGTTTAACGGCGGCTGGTATTCCCGGAGAGTTGCTTGAGCTGGAAGTAACCGAGAGTTTACTCATTGATGATATTGAAAACACGGCTGCGAATATGGAAAGGCTAAAACGCCTGGGAGTGACCTTTGCGCTGGATGATTTTGGAACCGGTTACGCCTCTTTGGGTTATCTGAAACGTTTGCCCTTAAATTCGTTAAAGATAGATCAATCTTTTGTGCGAGACATGAAAAACGGCAACAGCGATGAAGCTATAGTAAGAACGGTGATAGCACTGGGCAAAAGTCTTGATTTAGCCATTATCGCGGAAGGAGTCGAAACGGAGGAGCACTTGCATAAACTACAGGAAATGGGGTGTTTTTGTTTTCAGGGGTACTATTTTGACAGGCCAGAACCAAGCCACTTCTGGATGTCTGATGAGCGAGTTTAAGCAATGCTAATTTCCTTTATCTGTAACTCGATTATCGTCGGCTTAGCGGTTATTTTTCACTACGAAGCGCTTAACCGAATAGGTTGGCTGATCACTCACATGAGAATGTTCACTCAAATTCGACTGATGTTTGGGGTCATGCTCGCAATCATCGCGCATACCGTAGAGGTCTCTATTTTTGCGCTTGCTTATTACTTTATGCATCACGAGGAAGGTTTTGGCACCTTAGTCGGTAATTTTGATGGAAGTTTTTTGGATGCTTTATACTTTTCTTTCACGGTTTTTAGTACGGTTGGTTTTGGCGATATAGAGCCTTCGGGAGCACTCCGCTTTTTAACTGGTGTGGAGAGTTTAACTGGTTTAGTTTTAATTACCTGGACGGCTTCGTTTCTATACGTTGAAATGCAGCGTTACTGGCACCGTTAACTGAAACATTTGCTAACAGAAGCCTGCTTCTATAAAGCTGTCAGGCGGTGTATCTTTATGGCTGAGGCATAGCAGCTTGGAAAACAAAACTGATGATGCAGGAAACATTAAAAATTTTAGTGGTAGATGATGACGCACGGCTGCGAAGCTTGCTGGAGCGTTATCTTACTGAGCAAAACTTTCAGGTACGGGTGGCGCAGGACTCTGAGCAAATGGACCGCTTGCTGACCCGGGAAAACTTTAATTTACTCGTACTGGATTTAATGCTGCCGGGCGAAGACGGACTCTCCATTTGCAAGCGTTTGCGTAGCCAGGGAAACAATCTGCCGGTCATTATGCTAACCGCAAAGGGCGACGAAGTGGACCGTATTATTGGCCTGGAACTCGGTGCTGATGACTATCTGGCTAAGCCTTTTAACCCTAGAGAGCTGTTAGCTCGCGTCAGAGCGGTACTGCGCCGGCGGGGTACCGAAGCTCCTGGTGCTCCCTCGCAGGAAGATCAGGAAATAACCTTCGGTGAATTTCGGCTGAATCTGGGTACTCGCGAAATGTTTCGCGGCGACACACCTATGCCGCTGACCAGTGGTGAATTTGCGGTACTCAAAGCTCTTGTTAATAATGCACGGCAGCCACTTTCGCGCGACAAGTTAATGCATCTGGCTCGTGGTCGTGACTACAGTGCGCTGGAGCGCTCGATTGACGTGCAGGTGTCTCGTTTAAGACGTATGCTGGAAGTCGATCCGACTAAGCCCCGATATATTCAGACGGTGTGGGGTCTGGGCTACGTGTTTGTGCCGGATGGTCAACTGAAGTCCTGATGAAACTTTTTCCTAAGTCAGCGTTTGCCCGCACGGTTGCGCTGCTGGCTCTGGTGTTGCTTATTAACCAGCTCGTTTCTTACGTGATGGTAAGCAATTATGTTGTCAGACCCTCTATAGAACAAATTAATGAGCTGGTTGCTAAACACATCCGCACCATGTTTATCCCCCGTCAGCATTTAGCTGAAACCGAGCGCGAGCTCATGACCAGTTATACTGAAGCGACCGGCATTGAAGTCTTTAATGATGAAGCCGCTGAAAAGCAGGGCTTAGGTAACTCAACCTATTATGGTTATTTATCGGATGACATGAGTGATATGCTGGGTGGTGAAGCGCAAGTACGGGTAGCTCAGGGTAATAAATTCTATTTGTGGGTAAAACCTCCGCGTGCGCCTGACTTCTGGATACGCGTGCCCCTGGATAGTATGCAGCAGGGACGCTTCTCGCCATTGGTGATGTACCTGGTACTCATTGGTTTGCTGAGCGTGTTCGGCGGTATGCTATTTGCCAACTGGTTAAACCGACCGTTAAAAGCTCTGGAGGACTCTGCCCGAAGAGTTGGACGGGGAGAGTTTCCTGAGCAACTGTCTGAAAAAGGGGCGACCGAAATTGTGGCTGTGACCCGCGCTTTTAATCAAATGTCGCGCGGTATTCGCGAGTTGGAAAATGACCGTAACCTTTTAATGGCCGGTGTTTCTCACGACTTAAGAACCCCTCTTACTCGCATTCGTCTGGCTGCGGAAATGATGCCGCAGGGCGAAGACTGCCTGGCTCAGGGCATTATTGAAGATATAGACGACATGAACGACATTATTGATCAGTTTATTGATTACGTTCGTCTTGATCAGCAGGAGTCGAGCAGCAGAGAGTCGCTGAATGAGCTGATAGAGCAAACTGTGGCGAATGTTCCGGATAACTGGCAAAAGCAGTTTGAGCTGGATTTAGGCAAGTTGCCCAGAGTTTGGTTACGTCCCTTGTCTATGAAGCGAGTCATTATTAATTTGCTGGAAAATGCCGAACGTTACGGGAAACATCAAGTGGTGGTCAGCTCCGGGCATGATAAAAAGCAAAAACGTGTTTGGTTTAGAGTAACGGATGACGGCCCGGGCATTCCCGAAGAGCAGCAGGCCACATTATTTGAGCCTTTTACTCAGGGCGATAAAGCGCGTGGCGGCGTTGGGTCCGGTCTGGGGCTGGCTATTATTAAGCGCATTGTCGACCGGCACGACGGCAGTATACAACTGCAAAACCGCCCGGAAGGCGGCTTGTGCGTACGGATTGAACTGCCGCTGAATCAGCAACGGCAGTAATCTTGATTACAGCAACAGGCGGTTAATACCGTTAAGAGCCGCAACCCGGTAGGCTTCCGCCATGGTCGGATAGTTAAAGGTGGTGTTGACGAAGTAGTCGATGGTGTTACCACCGTTTTTCTGCTCCATAATAGCCTGACCAATGTGGATAATTTCTGAAGCTCGCTCGCCAAAACAGTGAAGCCCCAGCAGTTCTCGCGTTTCACGGTGGAATAATAATTTCAGACAACCCACGTCGGCACCGGAGATTTGCGCCCGTGCAAGGTGCTTAAACTGCGCACGGCCGACCTCATAAGGCACTTTCATTTCAGTCAGTTCTTCTTCAGTTTTACCAACCGAGCTGATTTCCGGGATGGTGTAAATACCGGTAGGGATATCGCTGATAAGTGCTTTGTCGCAATTACCGTTAATAATAGCGGAAGCACAGATCCGTCCCTGATCGTATGCTGCGCTGGCTAAACTGGGGTAACCAATAATGTCGCCAACTGCATAAATATTATCGACACTGGTCTGGTAATTTTCATTTACCTCCAATTGGCCGCGATAGTTGGGTTCAAGCCCTACCGCCTGGCAGTCAAGCTGTTCAATGTTACCGGAACGGCCATTAGCAAAAAGCAGACAGTCGGCAGCCATGGTCTTACCGGACTTAGTTTTCAGCACCACTTTGTCATCGTGCCCGGTAATGCTTTCGTATTCTTCATTGTGGCGAATGACAACGCCACTGTTGCGCAAGTGATAACTCAGCGCATCTGAAATTTCAGCATCCAGAAAAGAAAGCAGGCGTTCACGCTGGTTTATTAAGTCCACTTTAACGCCCATACCCCGGAAAATACTGGCGTATTCACTGCCCACCACACCTGCACCGTATATCAGAATGGTTTTAGGTTCATGAGACAACGACAACACTTTATCTGAGTCGTAAATGCGCGGATGCGAAAAGTCGACGTCTTTCGGGTTGTATGGGCGTGACCCTGTAGCGATAACGACATGTTTTGTGATCAAGTCATCGACAGAGCCGTCCAGTTTGGTGACCCGAATGCGGTTCTTGTCTAAAAAAGAAGCTGTACCGTGCACCACAGTAACGTCGTTACGGTCGTAAAACGAACTGCGTAATTTCACCTGTTTACGAATAACCGATTCTGCATAGTGCAGTATGTGACTGAAAGTCATACCGCTCTGCCAGCCAGGGCCGGAAAACAATGGATTATTATTGTATTCAATTAGACGACTGACGGAGTGTCGCAAAGCTTTGGATGGAATGGTTCCCCAATGCGTGCAACCGCCGCCAAGGGCTTTATGTTTTTCTACTATGGCAACGTTGTAGCCGCTTTTGGCCAATTGCATGGCAGCGCCTTCGCCGCCGGGACCAGTACCGATGACAACGACATCGAATTCTGTTTCGGTTTCAGGCTTTATTGCAGTCATATTACTCGCTTCACTACCGGTGTACGGGCTTTAGATAGTAGCACTGTATAAGAAAAGCGTAAATTGACACTGTTTTCTGTGCGCAGAGTCGTTATAGTAAAGAGAGACAATGACTTGGAACCGTTGTATGAGTAAAGAAAAACAAGTCCCGCAAATTCTGGCTCGTCGTGTTGTAGCGCAAAGCCGCTTAATGCGTATTGAGGCCGTCGATCTTAAATTTAGCAATGGTGAGCAGCGTCAGTTTGAGCGCATGAAAGGCAGCGGTCGCGGCGCGGTTATGATTGTTCCCTGCCTGGATGAAGAAACTTTGTTACTGATTCGGGAATACGCTGCAGGCCTTCACGACTATCAACTCGGTTTTCCCAAAGGCCTGATTGACCCGGGCGAAACCCCGGAAGAGGCTGCTCAGCGTGAGCTAAAAGAAGAAGTTGGTTACGGCAGCCGTCAACTTGAATTCTTAATGGAAGTGTCTCTCGCGCCTCAGTTTTTCTCCGCCAAAATGAGTGTTTTCGTAGCTCGCGATTTATACCCCGAAAGCTTGCCGGGCGACGAACCTGAGCCGTTGGAAAAAGTGACCTGGCCATTAAACGATATTGACAACCTGCTGGCTCAACCCGATTTTTCTGAAGCGCGAAGTGTTGCGGCGCTGTTAATGCTTTTGCGTAATCTGAGTGAGGCACAGTAGTGGCAGAAACAATGCTGGAGAAACTGAAGGAAATAGCATTCGAAGCAGGTGGCGTTATTCTGTCAATGTACGAGCGGCGTGACTATAAAACGGCCGAGAAAAAAGACGATTCTCCAGTGACTACCGCAGATCTTGTTGCCAGCGAACTAATAGAAGATCGACTCAAGCAGTCATTCCCTGATATTCCGGTTATTTCTGAAGAAAGCGAGCATCAGGACTATAATGAGCGTCGTCAATGGAAGGCCTATTTTATTATCGACCCGATAGATGGTACTCAGGAGTTTATTTCCCGCTCCGGAGACTTTGCTGTCAACATTGCTTACGTAGAAAACAACGAGCCTGTCATTGGCGTTATTTTCTGGCCGGTCGGGGAAACGCTTTACTATGCTCGCAAAGGTGCTGGCGCCTTTAAACAAAAAGAGAACGAAAAGCAGTCCATAAGCGTGCGCAAGTTTAGTGACCCTCAGGCTGACCCTATTATTATTGCAATAAGTCGGCAACAGGCACGAGAGCCTGTGTTTAATCGTTTGCAGACAAAACGTGATATTCAGCCTTTACCAACGGGTAGCTGTTCACTAAAAGCCTGTTTTATTGCCGAGGGCAAAGCCGATTGTTTTTTACGTCTGGGACCTACCGGAGAATGGGATACCGCTGCATCGCAAGTTATTGTAGGAGAAGCTGGCGGTCGCATAGTGAATGAGAACTTTGAGCCCATTACCTACAACCGCACGGTTAGCCTGCTGAACCCGAACTTCTTAGTTCTGGGTGACCAAAGTGTTCCCTGGGAAGAAGTCTTTATTGCCCGTCAGGCTCGTTTCCGGTAACACTGTCTTTGTTGACTACATCGACACTTTCATGCAACTCAGAGTAAACAATGACGGCTTCGCCGGACTTCAGGCGTTGCTTCAGTTGCTCCACTTTCGTTTCAAAGCTGAGCTCCTGACTGCCGTAATCGGTTCCTTCGCGCAGTACAATAGATTCCATTAAATTGTTCAGGGTTTCCTGATCAATTTCCTGCCAGGGAATGATCATTTATCCTCCGCTTGCTGCAACTCTTCTGTTAATTCTGCCAGTTCTTCTTCTGCTGTCATCCAGAGGTTTTCCTGTTGTTGCAGATCTTTTTGCGCCTGTGCCTGCTGGTCTAACAGCTTTTGCAATTTGGCTTTATTGGCATCGTCATACAAGGTGCTGTCACTCAGTTGCTCGTGAATATCGGCTAGCGTCAGCTCCAGCGAATGAATATTCTTTTCTGCCTTCTCTATTTGTTGGCGTAAAGGCTTAGTTTTTTGTCGCGCCTCGGCTTCCTTACGTTTTTGCTGTTTGCGGTCATCGCGTTGGCGAGTAGCGGGTTGCTCGCTACGTTTGTCATTAGCCGCCTGTTGCTGTAACCAATCGTGATAGGCATCTAAATCGCCGTCGAAAGTTTCTGCTTTGCCGTCGGCAACCAGACAAAATTCATCTACCGTGGTACGTAGCAAATGTCTGTCGTGCGAAACCACAATCAACGCGCCTTCATATTCCTGCAAAGCCGCGACCAGTGCGTCGCGCAAGCCGAGATCCAGGTGGTTAGTCGGCTCATCTAGCAGTAACAGGTTAGGACGCTGGTAAATAATGAGGGCTAACGCCAATCGGGCTTTTTCCCCACCGGACATGGGTTCGACCGATCGTGTGGCCTGATCACCGGAAAAACCAAAGTTACCTAAAAAGTCACGCAACTTTTGTTCAGTCGCTTGTTTATCAATGCGCTGCAAGTGCAGCAGCGCTGAGGCTGCCAAGTCCAGAGTTTCCAGCTGATGCTGAGCAAAATAACCAATGCTGAGACCTGGGTTAACCAACCGCTCACCAGCCATCGGCTCCAATTCACCCGCCAGCAGTTTAATCAGCGTTGATTTACCGGCGCCGTTTCGGCCAAGCAAGCCTAACCTAGTTCCCGGCACCAAATTTAGCTTAATCTGCTCAAGAATGGTGGTGTCACCATAGCCAGCTTTGGCGTCGCGCAGCGTTAGCAGTGGATTTGGCAGCTTCTCTGGTGTTAAAAAGTGAAAGTCGATACCACTTTCGGCGCGTAGTGGCGCCTGGTTAGGCAACTTCTCAATAGCTTTTAAACGGCTCTGTGCTTGTTTGGCTTTGCTGGCTTTATAACGAAAACGGTCAACGTAAGCTTGTAAGTGCTGACGCATAACCTGAGCTTTTTCGTACTCGCTTTGTTGCTG
>Ga0207897_100286_pt1 | contig 19285 bp, 16 predicted proteins | sample LinPmetageLP42_FD_184054 | JGI IMG/M metagenome (GOLD analysis project Ga0207897, IMG submission 184054) | Marine viral communities from the Pacific Ocean - LP-42 (SPAdes) | ecosystem: Environmental > Aquatic > Marine > Oceanic | place: Pacific Ocean | collected 2010-08-27
CACTTTCTATTAGTACACGACTTAGGCGTCGTATTTGATAATCACTAATATCTTCGCTATACCTAGTTAGAAAAGCAGAAACTAATGGTAGTTTATACAAGTTTTTTTCAATCATTGAAACGGAGCTGGTCTGCTGCATCCACCATTTTTTTGATTTACGTGGTGTCTGCATATTCCAAATAATTTCTTTATTTTTTTCAATTAGTGACCGTACTATTTTAATATCACGTTGATGCCAGTCGATTTTAGTTCCTTCAGGTATATGATATCTATGATTTTTTTTGTTAGTATGCATTAACCATGCTTTATCATTACGATACAACCATGCATACAATGCTTGATCAACAGTGCGAGCACTTTTTATACATTTGTATTCTTTTAAGAGATTTAACCACAGATTACGATTTGGCATGAGAGTAGCGTGATCAATATCGTTGAAATATACTTCTTGATATTTATGTTCAAGGTTTTCGAGTTTCTGGGCTTTTACTTGTCTTAGAATTTCTTGAAATGACCAATCTTTACCTATGAACATAGCTTCAATGACAATGATATGTTCTAGATAGCTGAATGATTTCCTATGCTTACGGAAAATACCATGTAGCCAGCTTGTCTCTTTTTCTAAGTGGTGTAGATTATATTGTTCAAGAAAACTATCAGACCATCTGTCTTTGATCTTATCAATAACTTTATCATAGTGAATATGCTTTAAGCCCCTAAGACAATCATTGTCTGAAGCAGTTTTTTTGTAGAACTCGCTCCATTGCGCATAGGTAGGAGATGCTTGGCTTGGCAATTGAAGAAGTTCATTGATTTTTCCTCCAATAAATACACTATTTTCATTAGGCGATATTTGAATGTTAGCTTTACAATTGTATGGATTAGGAGCGATGAAGTCGTGGCGAGATTTTGGCCTATACTCCAACGAGGAATCTATAAGACTTCCATGTCTGAGACAACATGTTAATCCCTGTATTTGCCATAATCTTGACCAATACCATTCCCCGTAGTTAGATAGCTGTTCATCAAGGCATAAAGGACAGTATCTTAAAAATTTAATCGGCGGTAATCGTGAGGCATTTTTACCAATAGCGAGGTGAATCGCTCCTTGAGATTGCTCAGTCATCCATTCAAGACATTTCTGTCTACGCTCTTCAGGAATAAAAGGGGCGTAAAGAGGGAAAAGAGTGTGTTTATAGGCTAGTGAGTTAACATCGTAATGACCAGACGGATAGAGCTCAATAAGCCTAGATAAATGACAGGGTAAATCAACAGTTGCAATTACTTTTCTGTTTGCAAAAACATCCTCAAGCAGCTGTTTTGGACTAGTGATCCCAGCCCTTATTTTTGATCGAGCTACTGTGCTGTAAATAAGTTCATCAGGATAGGGGATGGGAAAATTAAGCATATCAGCTTACCCTAGGTAGCCAGTCATTAATATCAAAAATAAGACCAGTTGATTTTTTTAGATGATCATAAAATACGTTTTCTTCATTTTTTTGCGTGAACTGGAAGCGAAGGTCTTCTGTATCTAATGTATGCCAAAGGTCTTGGCTAGTATATTTGGCTTTAAGTGGTTTAAGCTTTTTATTTTGAACTTTAGGTTGTGCTTCACTTTCAGTATCATTCAGCCACTTCAATATTGTTGGCATCAAACTTTGAATGGTTGCTTCAGGTGAGTTTTGAATAGCACGTGTTACTATAGGAACAAGTAGCTTTGAGCTATAACCCATATCAACCAGCATACGGTGCAATCTGATACTTATTTCATGACCTTGATATTCTGCAATATCATCAAACTCATTTTTATTTTGCTGTAACTGAGTTTGGAGAGTTAATAGCTTTTTGTCGATATCAGGAATAATGAGGTCAGAGAACTGAGCGATCCTATCTGCTCTACCTGATCTAAGGGCTTCAATCATTGGGTGAATGGGTCTTAGATCATCTTCGTAAGTTGTTTGTAGAACTTTTATTGTAATACGCTCCAACCCTGAATCTATAGCTCGTAGTTGAGCAAGGACAAATAACTTAACTACGATATCAAGAATGCCCTGCGATAGATCATACCAACAGTTCTGTATGTCATCTGATAATTTTAGATCGGCTTTTCGAAGCCATTGATATTTCCATAAATGATTTGTAAATATGTTCCATTCAGATTTAATAACCCTACCATCTTGTGTAATTCGATTTGCTTCATATGGCATTTGCTCCCAGAAAATAGAACCAAACCCAGCTCCACGACGTGCCGAACGAAAATCACCTTCAAAAATGTATCGAGCTTTAGGCGTACCTACCATTACAACTGGTAGTCCAACAGTATTTACGAGAGTAACAAAAAAATTGAGCATTTTTTCAGCACCACCAGATTTATTGACACTAAGGTGCTGAATTTCATCGATAACTAATAATCCAATAGCGTGAAGATTAGAGATTTGCCGCATTAAGTTCAGTAAATTATCGATCCCCTGGTTTTTACGAGTATATTTATCTTCATAATTGGAGTCTAAAGCTTGATCAATAGCTCTAAAAAAATGTAAACATAAGCTTTTTAACGACCCATCATGCGGACAGTCAATCTTTAAGTAGACAATTTGGATAAAGTTGAATTGTGTATGATTGATAACTTGAGGATAAGTAGATAGTATTTTGTTTAGAGTAGTTGTTTTGCCGCTACCGGAACATCCAATGAAAGCTAAACTACGAGCCGTAGATATAGTTGATGGGAACCTTATAGCGTCATCATTTCCCGTCATCAACCTCTCATAGCCATTTTGTAAACGAGTATTTAAAGAGCCGTCTTTAGGATTTCGTCCTATATAACCTTCACGAATCATAATTGAAATTTTCTTCTCAAGATCAATATGTCTATTAATCGGTTGAAAAAATTGATTCATCAGCTGAGCTATGAGATGCCCTCGGACAGCAGAACCTGCTTGAGTGTCTGAAGCATGAAAATCAACACTACCTTTTAGCTTTCTAACGACTTCCTCTGGTTCAAATACGTCTGGCAAAGCTTCTACAAATGAATTACCTCTATAGGGCCCAAAACTGTCCTTGTATATAGCTTCTACCATCGTCATTTCAATACTCTCTCTTCAGCTTATTACTCATCATCAGAATCTATATTGTGGTAAACAGGGTACTTAAGAGCTAAGTCTTCATCTGATAATGTAGTGATAGCACTGTCCTTTGATGAAGTTTTAGGCAGCTGTATAATTTTGCCATTTTTAGCTGTCTTGGCATAGTGAGCTTCTTGCCTGTCTTTACGTTCAGTATTTCTAGCTTGTTCGCGATGGTCGTTGATGTTAGATAACTGGGCAGACTTAGTCTGTAGAACATTGGATTTGGCTGCTATAGCTTGTTTTATAGTTATTTCATTTTCTCTTTCAAGCTGCTCTAATGCTAGGCTGCTCTCAATCTCTTGTTGAGCAACTGTTTTTTTCTGCTCGTCTTGAATGTGCCAAACTTCCCAAAAGCTGCAATCTTTAAACTCTCTAGAACGATCAGATAAATGAGCTTCCCAGTAATTGATACTATTCTGTTCATAGAAAATATATATTTTATTTGCATCAATAGGGTCATAGGCAGCAATTAAAGATTTAGGACGGTTGATTGTGTTTTTGCGATGTAGCCAGCCTTGTTTCCTAATTTCCGCAGAATCATAATAAATACCGAAAAGCTTTATACCCAAATCTGATAAGGTTGCTTTTTTTCTAGGTAGAAGTGCTACATAAAGGTCTTCTTCTGATACAGAGCGCAACTTTCCTGTCCGATGCTGTAGACCCCAATTCCATAACTCACGTGGGATTAAAGGTAAACTTGAAGGCATGTCGATATCTCTATCATAATGTGTCAATTGGTGAGTTTTATTATGTATGAGGATAGAGTTGATCATAATTTTGGTGAAATCGGATATTGTCAGAGTCGAATCTAGTCGATAATCTCGACCACCTTTCTTTTTTTCTTTCACATCAGTCACTACACCAGGAGCAAAAGGTTTAAACCGAGATTGCATTGTTTTAAAGTATCGCTCTACAACAGGTTTTAAATCTCCACGATAAGGTGGTGTATTTTCTATTCGAACAGAAAAACTTTTTTCTAAAGTTTCAATTTGATGGCCCAGTAACTCTCCACGGTCTGCAAGAATTGCATCAGGCAGTCCTATACACGGCCAATCATCTGCAGTGATATTGATTCCATATTTTTTGCAATGATTCTGTTTATCAGTAACTGCCATTTTTAGGGCTTGTATGCTAGTGGCATATGAAGGGTTTTCAAAACCAATATAGAAGCCTGCTATCATTCGACTAAATACATCTACAACAAAATAAATGACAGGACGGCCTACGATACTCTGTCTATCTGAATCAGATAGTAGATAGATATCTGCAATTGTAGCGTCTATTTCATAGCGTGAACCAGGTCCGAGAACTTGAGTATTAACAGTGGAACGTAATTGCCTTACGTCCTTGTTGTAACTAATCTTATTGTGTCTAAGCTTAAGTTTTTGAACAGAAGTAAATTCTTTATTGTAGAAATACTTAAACTGCCAAATACTAGGAAAGTTTTCGTCGTCAATTTCAGGATTTAGTGAGCGATACATAGCTTTAAATTTGCGATATGCATAAACGATTGTATGTTTACTATCATTTAAAAGATACTTATTAATGATCATTGAAAAGAGTCTTTCGACATCTGTATTGATTATGGCTGCCGTGCCCTCTTTATAAACTCTTGGCCTACCAAGCTTCTTTTCTTTAGCAATACGTTTTTTACCTTTTGCTCCAGAGTTCTTGTAGTTTGGAAGTAGAGCATTAGGCATTTGTCCTCTTTGCCAATATTTTCTGATAAGCCGATATAGAGTCTGATTCGTACTTTTGTCTGAACTGACAATATCATTAATTATTTTTGAACGTACTTCAGGTAGATAATATAATTCATTAGAGATAATCGGTTGTATCAACTGATAGTTCTCATCTCTCTTTATTTGAGCCGTAGTACCATCTTCTGGTGATTGCAACAGCAAGTATTGATAAGGATCATCTATCAAATGGCATTCGCCTTCTTCAATTAGATCGACTAAACTTTGTGTTTTTATTAATTCGGGCAGAGCTATAGTTTCGTTGATATCAATCCAAACAAAAACGTCATTGGGTAACTCTTTGAGAATTCTATATTCTTCACCTTGATTGTTGTAAATATCATTGATTCGAAACATAACGAAGCTCCTCAGATATTAAGCCCCAACACTTAGTTCCATCTACATTCAGATCGCTACATTTGAGCTTTCTGAAATCAATACGCAAATCAAAAGTGAAAAACCTTTGAGCTAATAGCTTTCTAATCTCATTTAAAGAAGCTCCAAGCTCGCTGTGATAAGCATTATCAATTTCTTTACATAAATTGATAATTGAGTTGCTGGGATTTTTTAGTATCTGTTCGGAGTATAAATTTAGTTTAAGCTCAATGTCAGAATAGATGTAACTATCAGACTCTGGATATAACCATTTGATATTATTCTGAACTTCTAAAGGAATATCTTTTTCCGTAATTATTTGCCAAGGAATACCTTTACTCTGCCAATAACGACGTTCTATCTCTAATTTTTCTATAACTCTAGGATTATTTAAATCTTTTGAATACTTAGCTTGAATAGCAAATTGATTGTGGAGGGTGTTGGAAGTAACCACGTAGAAGTCCGAGGTCATAATATGGAGCTCACCTCTAATACTAGGATGCTTAACTTGCATTGAGTTGGCGATCTGCTGGGTATCTTCATATTTTAGAGGAAACTGTTCTCGTATATCAGTTACATCAGCACTCCATTCAAGAACTAAGAAAGCAGCTAATTCTAAATCCGACATTAGATGATGAGTTCGTCTAGTCTTATGTCCAAAGGTTCGGTGAGAACGTCCTGCTGAAGATATGTCAGAGATTTTGATCCATGGTTTATAATCGGCTAACTCTCCTTGACCTCGCTCTTCTTTAATCCACTTCTGTTGTTTTTTGGAGAGCATGAAAAACCCCTGCTAATGTTTTATTAAACAATAGCAGGGGTTAATACATGAGTCAATAGGATGAAACTATATTACTCAGGATGATACTTTATTACTCAGGATGATACTTTATTACTCGCTCACAAGAGCTGTCGTAGAGTAATTCTTCTTATTCTACCGTGACTGATTTTGCCAAATTGCGTGGCTGGTCGACGTCTGTGCCACGCATTACTGCTACATGGTATGACAACAATTGCACAGGCACGCTGTAGACGATGGGGGCGAGCGTCTCGCAAACATCGGGTACATATACTAAGTGTAGTCTATCTTCCGCGACCATTTGACTAGCTTCGCTAGCAAATACAAATAGCTCACCATGACGCGCATGCACTTCTTGCATGTTGGCTTTTAATTTATCAAACATACTGTCTTTAGGCGCTAGTACGACGATGGGCATGTCTTTATCGACCAATGCTAATGGACCGTGTTTGAGCTCGCCTGCCGCATAACCTTCTGCATGAATGTAAGAGATTTCTTTCAGCTTTAGTGCACCTTCTAGCGCAATCGGGAACTGTAGCCCGCGACCTAAAAATAGACAGCTTTTCTTATCTTCAAAGCTTTCACTCATGGTCTTGATAGGACCATCAAGGTTTAAGCTAGCGTAGAGTTGTCCTGGTAATTGATGTAACTCACTTAATAACGTATTTAACTGTTCGTCAGTCATGCGCTTCTGCGTGACACCAACTTTTAATATCAATAATATCAAGGCCACAAGCTGAGTGGTAAATGCTTTGGTAGAGGCAACGCCAATCTCAGGCCCTGCCAACGTTGGTAAGAAAATATCTGTTTCGCGTACCAGCGATGACGTCGGTACATTACATAATGCCAAGCTGACTAAGCCTGCTGGCGTTTGCTTTTGGATATCACGTAATGCTGATAAGGTGTCAGCCGTTTCACCAGATTGAGAAATACAGATGACCAAAGTATTATCGACGACGACAGGATTGCGATAGCGGAATTCGCTGGCAACCTCGACGGAACAAGGTATACGGATAAGGCTCTCAAACCAGTATTTTGCGACCATACCAGCGTGATAACTGGTACCACAAGCAATCACTTGTACATGACGAATACCTGACAGCAGTGCCTCATGACGCTGTAAAAAATCGTCGCGTAGTTTAGTCGTTTCACCATTATCCAGAGCCATCTCGATCGTACGAGCGACAGCATCTGGCTGCTCGTAAATTTCTTTGAGCATATAATGCTTGAACTCGCCTTTATCGGCATTGTGCTGGGTTGCATCAATCTCATGTATCTGACGTTGGACTTCAACACCATCTGCATAAACTTGAATGCTATTGCGAGTTAATTTGGCGATATCACCTTCTTCTAGATACATAAAGCGGTTAGTCACTGGTAGCAATGCCAACTGATCTGACGCGATAAAATTCTCACCGATGCCGACACCAATAACCAAAGGTGAGCCTAGACGTACAGTAATGAGCTCATCAGGGCAATCTACGTGGACGATACCCAATGCAAAAGCACCATGCAGTAGCGGGATAATGGTGCGTACTGCTTCTAACAAGTCAGGCGTTTTTTTGTAGATATCATGGATCAGATGCGCTACAACTTCTGTATCTGTCTGCGAAGTAAATACGTAGCCTTTGGCTATTAGTTCTTCTTTCAGCTCAGCGTAGTTTTCGACGATGCCGTTATGAACGACCGCAATCTTGCCTGACACGTGTGGATGCGCATTACGTTGTGCCGGCTCACCATGGGTTGCCCAGCGCGTATGAGCAATACCGATGTAACCATTAAAAAACTCTGGATTGATTGCAACGGCATCAACCAGTGCCTGTACTTTACCTACTTGGCGCTCACGGTGTAGTTCACCATCACGAATAACCGTCAGACCAGCTGAGTCATAGCCGCGATATTCTAAACGCTTTAAGCCTTCAAGTAAGATATTAGCGATATTTCGCTCAGCAACGGCGCCTACAATTCCACACATGGCTATTCCTTAGATTTAGTTTTTAGTAGTTCAATATATAATGGTACAAGATCAAAAATTTGGTTGAACATTAATGATGAGTCATCAACATATAAATATGATGAAGCAGCACCACAAAGATTGCCGTACTGCTTAGATCGGTTCAAAAATGACTGAGGTTGGCTAAACCACCAATGAGCAATTATTTTTTAGTGGGTCGTTGGAAGTCATTTTTTTGTACCTGACGCGCACGACCAAATGCCAATGCACTACTATCAACATCTTTGGTAATCACAGAACCAGCGGCCACAGTAGCAGTATCGCCAATCGTCACTGGCGCGACTAAGCTAGCATTAGAGCCGATAAACGCATTATCTTCAATGATGGTTTGTGATTTATTAGCACCGTCATAATTACAGGTAATAACACCAGCACCGATATTCACGCCTGCACCGACTGTTGCATCACCGACGTAGCTTAAGTGATTTACTTTACTGCCTTGACCAATAGTCGACTTTTTAATTTCGACAAAATTACCAACTTTGCTGTTATCAGATAGTACGGTATCAGGACGCAAATGCGCAAAAGGCCCGATATCAACACCAGCACCAATATCGGCACGATCGATCACGCAATACGGTTTGATGTAGCAGGCATTACCAATCTTGGCATTTTTAATAACACAGCCTGCTTCAATATAGACGTTGTCACCTAAGGTACAGTCACCTTCAAATACCACATTAACGTCAATAAACACATCTTGACCAGCGGTTAACGTACCACGAATATCGACACGGGTAGGATCAGCAAATTGCACGCCAGCTTCTTGCAAGTCAGCAACTAGCTTACGCTGCCAAGTACGCTCTAGACTAGCAAGCTGTTGACGGTTATTTACCCCTTCAATCTCAAACGTATGCTCAGGCTCAATTGCCGCGATAGTAATACCATCGGCAACTGCCATTTTAACGATATCCGTCAGATAATATTCTTGCTGTGCATTGTCGTTAGAAAGCTCAGGCAAGTATTTGTGCAGTAACGCATTATCGACGCAGTAGATACCGCTGTTAATTTCTTTAATACTTTGCTCTTCAGCATCGGCATCTTTTTGCTCAACGATGGCTTCAATATTGCCTGCTTGGTCACGCTTAATACGACCTAATCCAAATGGATTATCGACAGTCAACGTCAGCATCGACATACCATCAGTATTGGCAGTTTTTAATGCCGTTAGCGTTTGACAGCTTACCAATGGTACATCACCGTAAAGAATAAGACTTTGTCCTGATTTGGGTAAGTCAGACAGTGTCACTTTGACCGCATGGCCAGTTCCCAATTGCTCAGTTTGAGCAACCCAAGTAATCGATGCTTGTGTATATTGATTGGTAATTTCTGACTTTACTTGATCACCACCAAAGCCATGAACAATAATGGTTTCATCAACAGTTAGCTGATGACAAGTGTCTAGCACGTGGCCTAATAAAGACTTCCCAGCCAAGGTCTGCAATACCTTTGGCTTTGCCGATTGCATACGTGTGCCTTTACCAGCAGCTAAAATAATTACAGAAAGAGGAGATGTCATAATAGGCTCACAAATGTAACAAAATATAATATTGGATTATAGCGCAAATGTTCATTTATAAAAACGCTGTGATGTGCAGGCTTTGTAATACAACCTGCTAACAATAGATCAATTGTCGATGCAGGAGAGTAGCGTTCAAATTGATAACGTTGCTAGGATTAGCGGTTGTAGAACAGCCAATTCAGTATCGTAGTAGTTAGGGTAGCTTATAACAGCACACCAAACATAACCGCTACCCATACTACTGCTGCCATGATACCGGCGATGATGTCATCAAGCATAATACCTAACCCACCAGCAACTCTTTTGTCAGCCCAGCCAATCGGTGGCGGCTTAACAATATCAAAAAAGCGAAATAAGATAAAAGCGACAACAATGGCGAAAATAGAAAGCTCTTGAGACACATTTTTCCAGAAGTTATCGTCAGCAATCCCCATATAAGACAAGGGTAGTAGGGTAATCCAAATACCTGCCCACTCATCCCAAACGATATGCGGATCATCATGACCTTGCATCAGCTCAGCAGTGCGTCCGCAAATCCAAACGCCCAAAATACAAGATAGAATTGTCAAAATGAGAAAAGGTATAAAGCCCAAACTCAACAATGGTATGGCAATAATTAACCCACCAACGGTACCCCAAGTGCCAGGTGCACGGCGCGGCAGACCACTACCTAAACCTAGCCCAAGCCAATAAACCATACGGTCAAGAATATTAGCACCAACCGGTAATGGTGGGCAGTCATTCGCTTTACGGATGTCAGGCTTAGATAAATCGTGATCAGTCATGGATTAGCCTGTAAAGTGTTGGTAACCAGTAAGATTGGGCCATATTGAAAACGGTGCGGGCTGAGTAGGCGTCACTGGTTGATTTTGATAGAACAGTTCAAGACGTGAGTTATTAGAAGACTTGGTATCTATCGCTATCGGATCTGCTAGTGCAACTACCTCGCCGATACAAGTGACAGGTGTGTTGCCAGTAGGCGGTTTGATATGCGCAGGCAAAGTAAATGCCAGTTCATAATCATCGCCGCCCGCTAGTTGACCTAACAAGCGATCAGACAAATCGACAGTAGATAATAACTCGCTACTCGGTAGCTTGTCTAAATGGATGCGCATGCATACAGAGCTTTGCTGACAGATATGGCCAAGATCTTGGTAAAGACCATCGGAGATATCTATCATCGCTGTTGCACCGAGCTTTGCCAACGCTGCACCTAGTGCAATACGTGGCGTTGGCATATGTAGACGATGCGCCAACTCGATACCTTGTGCGCTTTCAGGATACTTTAAGGCGAAAGCGGCATCACCAAGGGTGCCTGAAACATAAACCTTATCACCCACTTGCGCACCTGAGCGGTAAATGGCAGGTGTATCTGCGGACAGCAATCCCTGAGCACTGATACTGAGTATTAAACGCTCACTGCGCGTGGTATCACCCCCTATCAGCGTCACGCCAAACAGCTGGCACGCATGAAACATCCCTTTAGCAAATTCAGTAAGCCATTCGTGTTTTGCCAAACGTTCAGGTAATGCCAACGCTAGCATAATGCTATGTGGCGATGCACCCATAGCAGCGATGTCTGAGACATTAACGGCCACGGCTTTATAGCCAATGGCAAATGCTAGTTCATCAACTTTTTGCCAGTCAGCATGAAAGTGACGACCTTGAACCAGTGTATCAATACAGCTAACCAAGCGTGAGCCTGCTGGTAATGCCATCACAGCCGCGTCGTCACCGATACCTTTTTCGATACCAGTTAATGGCGCATGCGTGGCCTGCATCTGTAAGAATATACGCTCAATCAGCTCAAACTCGTTCATGGCTAGTCTTAGTCTTAATCTTTAGTATCGTTAGCGTTTTTCTTGCTCGCCTTAAAGTCACTGATATTTGCACTGGCTTTACTGGCACTACTGCGTTTAACGTTAGCTTTGTTAGCACTGATACGCGGCTTATTTGATGCAGTCGGCTCATCGACGATAGCGCTTTCAGTTTCAGCAGCAGTTTCGATATTATCGGCTGGATTTGCTTCAGACTGTTTAGCCGCCGCTTTTTGTGACGTACGTAGATTGGCATTGGTGTCTGCTTGTACCTCTAAAGCACGCAGCTCACCAGCCATTTTATCCAGTACCGCATTAATCAGTTTGTGAGCGTCAGTCGCCCCAAAGTGATTATTCAGCTTCATCGCTTCATCAAGCACGACTTTATAAGGAATCTCTACACGGTTTTGTAGCTCATACGCGCCAATCAACAAGATAGCGTGCTCAACCGTATCTAGCTTATCAACCTCACGATCGAGATGCTGACTGATAAGCGCATCGAGAGCTTCAATTTGCTCTGGGATGTCGCGCATCATTTCATGATAATAACCGATATGGACGGTATGCATGGCATTGGTTGCACGCGTGCGAGCAGCAATATCGTGTGGAGCATTGGCTTTCCAGCCAAGTTTACCATCTACATCAAAGCGGCGATCAGTAACGAGCCATTCGTATAGGCCCTGCATCGCAAAGCGACGTGCCTTACGGATAGCAGTGTGACTGGTCTTGTAAGAAGACTCACTCATATCGAATGTTTGATCACCCGCACTACTGCTCGCTATACGGGTAGCTTCAGCTTGTCCATCGTTGGCTTGTGCGGTTTTCGCAGCGCTAATAGCGCGCTTGAGTTGGTCAGTCATAGGGGGTCTGTACCTAAATTTTTGAGATGATACCCAGTCAAAATATAAATTAACAAAGTAGCTTTTTAACTTTGCTGATTCAAAGCTTTAAAGGGTATAGAAATACGGCGAAAATTCAAAAAGTAGCCAATTGTTTCGATAGCTGGCTAATGCTATGAGGTGCTGTTATTACCAAATAGCAGCACCAGTTAAACTAATAAACGTGAGCTTTAAAGCTTACGCTTCATCGATATCATCAATATCTAGCTGTGACAAAACAGCGATCATTTCTAGTACAACCATCGCCGCTTCAGAGCCTTTGTTGCCCGCTTTAGTACCAGAGCGCTCGATAGCTTGCTCGATGCTGTCAGTAGTAATGATACCATTAGCAACAGGGATATTATAATCCATTGCCACAGCGCTCAAACCTTTGGCCGACTCGCTAGCTACAATATCAAAGTGTGGAGTGCTGCCACGGATGATTGCACCCAGTGCCACAATCGCGTCAAAACGATCTGATTCAGCAGCACGTTGGGCCACAAGTGGTAGCTCAAATGCGCCAGGCACACGAACAACAGTAATGTTGCTACCCAATACACCATGACGGAGTAGGGCATCGATTGCACCATCAACTAATGACTCAACGACAAAACCGTTAAAACGACCAACAACGATACCAATGCGAGCATCAGCGTTTTGATGTAGGTTACCATCGATATGAGTCACGTCGTTGCGCTGCTGTTGTAAATTCGACATAAAAAATCCTTTGCTTAATAAGCGTTCAATTGAAATATAGGCGTCAATAAATAGCTAAATAGTCTGATGCGTTCAATCGATTCGGTCACCTATTGTTTTGGCGTTGCCCCAGTTAATTGAACGAAAATAAATGGTTAGCGCTATGATAGCATTTTTTTGGGTTTTATTTGTATATTACGAGCGTGCTAAAGACGCATCTGTATTCCTTGCGCTGCCATATACTTTTTGGCCTCCAGTACCGTGTACTCACCGAAGTGAAAAATACTGGCGGCAAGTACGGCATCTACGCCGCCTTCTAGTACGCCTTCTGCTAAATGTTGCAGGTTACCGACGCCGCCTGAAGCGATAACGGGTACATTAACGCGGCTCGTAATTTGCTGCATGAGCGCCAAGTCGTAGCCTTTTTTGGTACCGTCACCGTCCATCGAGGTGACCAGTAATTCACCAGCGCCCAGCTCTGCCATTTTGCTCGCCCAAGCAACGGCATCGATACCTGTTGGCTTACGGCCACCATGGGTGAAAATCTCCCAACGTGGCACGACAATACCATCGACGTTGATATCAGCGACGCGTTTGGCATCGATAGCAACGACGATACATTGGTTACCAAATTTCTGCGCGGCTTCACCAACGAACTCCGGCGTAAATACGGCTGCTGAGTTAATCGCCACTTTATCCGCGCCAGCATTGAGCAAATTGCGGATATCAGCAATTTTTCGAACACCGCCCCCAACAGTTAGCGGAACGAATACCGTTTCTGCCATGCGTTCAACAGTATGATAAGTGGTATCGCGCTCATCATTGGTCGCCGTAATATCCAAAAAAGTAATCTCATCAGCGCCCTGTTCGTTATAGCGTTTGGCTACTTCGACAGGATCGCCTGCGTCTTTTATATCGACAAATTGCACGCCTTTGACCACGCGGCCATTGTCAACGTCCAAGCAAGGAATGATACGCTTTGCTAACATAGGGTCTTTCACCTTATAATCAATTCATAGGCGCTAGTCTAGCAAAATCACTGCTATTTCAGGCAGGTTTTTTGAGCTAGATCGTATTATATGAGGTTCGTATTTCTTCAATTCTTTCGATAATGCCTTGTTTGCTATGTTCTAATGAGGAAGCAATATCCATAAGTTTTATAAGAATAGTTTCGAGTTCATGTAGACTCAAATCTGAGTCACCATTATTAGTATGTAGTTTAGCGACTAGATCCCTATTTGTTTTTTCTATACGACTTAAAGTTTCGGTAGGAAACTTAAGCCACTCTCTGAAGGTATAGTCAAATTCTGGCATCAGATCGTCTAGCTTAAAACCTCTAATTTGCAATAATTTGCTAAATTCTATTTCAAAATCATAAAAGTCTTTTCTTAGCTTGAAGATGTCCTTTTTACAGCTATAAGCTAAATCTAAAATTGAGACGGTTAGTCTATGCCTTGATAGCCGTATTTCATCTTCTCTCAGTTGCTGAGCGATTGCTATTTGTTTTTTCGCATATAATGCGGCGATAGTTGCTAGTACAATCACAATCAAGTTCAAAACAACTTGGATTTGTCCAGAATTAATTCCTAAACAGTCCCAAAACATAATAAATTCATTCATTATTATTTGTTCCACTTAAATCCACCTTCCTTAAAAGCCAATGCAGGTTGAATTTAGTTATAATAAGCTAAAATATACTTTTATTTATTCTTTAATTACGATAAGTGAGATGTCATGTCCGTCTATACCCAGTTAACCGATGATCAGTTTGCCACCTTTTGCCAAAGCTTTGGCGTGTCGTTTGCCCGCGCGATTCCGATCACTCAAGGTATTAAAAACTCAAACTGGTTTATTCAAACGACTGACGATGTAGATGGCACGTACTCTTACGTATTCACTTTATTTGAAGAGCGTCCACCTGCTGATATCGAAAAAATGGCCGTTATTCTTAATCAATTAAATGGCAAATTACCAGTCGCTGCGCCGCTAGCCGTTATTGAATCAAATAGTGCTCAGGCGGATGGCAATGATAAACGCTATGTCATCCACTATGAAGAAAAAGCGATTACGCTAGTACCATGCCTAGCAGGCTCACATCCTGAGCAAACCACGCAAGCGATGTGTCATGACATTGGCGCGGCATTAGCCATGCTGCATGAAACGCTCCAAGCATTGCAGCCAAGCGAGCAATACGGCGTGCCTTTGTACCCATGGAGCGACGTGCGTGACCGTGAAATGCAGTTCATGCCAGGTGACGAAGCCAAGCTGATGAGCGATATCTGGCGCGCTTATTCAGAATTGCCACTGGCCACTTTGCCAAAAGGTCTGTGCCATTTAGACATGTTTGCCGACAATACCTTATGGAATCTACAAAAAGGCGAAGCGCGTTTGACGGGTCTACTAGACTTTACCGAGGTAAGCGTTGAGCATTACGTAATGGATATTGCGATTACTATCAATGATTTTTGTACCACATGGGGCGTTGCGGAACAAGGCGAATCCGTTAACTTTGACCGCAGTAAAATGGCAGCGTTCTTACAAGGTTATGAATCGATACGTCCGCTAAACAGTGATGAAAAACGTGCACTCCCTGTGATGCTGGCAAAGGCAGCAGTGATTTTCTGGTTATTACGCCTAAATGTGATTCACTATAACCGCACCGAAGGTCGTACGGGTGATAACATCATGGTCAAAAACCCTGACTTGATGAAACGTCTGGCCGCTTACCATTGGGCGCATGTTGAAAAGTCGCAAAATACCGTATTTGTACTATTAAGCAAACCAGACAATCAGATAGTCGGTGTATTTAGCAGTATCACCCAAGCCGAACAAGCGCAAGAAACATTAAATAGTAGTGAGTTTGCAATCAAAGAATATACGCTAGATCAATTATCGTAAGCGTTACTTATTCATTTATTCTAGTACTAATTTTAGCACCGAAACCTTAGAGGCGACCCCATGACCGATCACGTTGACAACTGGCACAAACTGGCGCGCTACGATACCAATATGCAGGGTGAGCTGCACGCCAACCTACTACGTAATAACGGCATTACCGTGTCCTTGCAACCGCTAAGCGCTATCCCAGGTATGAACTCGGGTATCGTTCTTTGGGTAGAGGATACGGATTTGGTAGAAGCTCAGCGTATCTTAGCGACCATTCCAACCGATGGTGCAGCCTTACTAGATGAGATGAGTGATGCTGACTTTGATGCGCTATCTGCCGCTCAAAGCAATGCTACTCAAGGTAACTCGATAATAGACGATAATAACGGCGGTAATGATTAAATGTGTCAACTCTTAGGAATGAACTGTAATACCCCAACGGATATTGGCTTTAGCTTTGCAGGATTTCGCAAGCGCGGCGGGATGACGGACAGTCATGAAGATGGCTTTGGTATTGCCTTTTTTGAGCGCAGCGAATGCAGTAATAACGACAAAACCAACGATGAGACGGCAAATGACTCAACGGGTCTGCGTTTGTTTCATGACAATCGTCCAAGCCATCTGTCGCCAGTCGCTGACTTGGTCAATAACTACCCAATCAAAGCCATGAATGTCATCGCGCATATTCGTAAAGCGACGCAAGGGCAGAACTGTTTGGCAAACACCCATCCATTCGTCCGTGAAGTATGGGGCGAACAGTGGGTATTTGCGCACAATGGGCAGATGAATAGCGAATTTATCAAACGCTGTCAGCGCTTACAAGACAATGGCAATGCCTCACACTGTCAGCCAGTCGGTTCAACTGATTCTGAAATGGCATTCTGTTATTTGGTCAATCGTCTAAAAAGCAGCTTTAAGTCGCGTCCTGATGACAAAACGCTGTTTAATTTTTTGACCACACAGTGTCGCTATCTCTCTGCCAATGGGTTATTTAATTGCTTAATATCGAATGGCAGGTGGCAACTGGCTTATGCGGGTAGCTTGCTGTTTTATCTCACGCGCAAAGCGCCATTTGGTGAAGCCAAACTGGCTGATGATGATATGGCGATTAACTTTGGTGATGTGACTACAGACACAGATAAAGTCACGATTTTGGTCACTGTGCCATTGACTGAAAATGAGAAATGGCAGCAATTGGCTGTCAATGAATGCTTAATCTTTCAAGATGGCGATGTCATTTATAAAGACAGCCCAAGCCAGCGCAAGTTTTTAACAGTGGACGAAGGCATTGCGATTGCACGAGCCGTTGGGGCGAGTGTTTAGCGGTTAATGAATATCCAATACTGTTTAAATATAACTCCCACAACACCGCTTAAATTTCTCACCAGACCCACAAATGCACGGTTGTTTTTGGCTGACAGTCATCGCAACCGTCGGATCTAAGAAATACCAGCGCACATCGTTATTAGCCTTGTCTTTTACCTTTACAAAGGTGGACAGCTCATGATGCGCTTGTACTTTTTCTTCTAAACTAGCGGTATTATCTTTGGTATTAAAATACGCCTTAAACTCAACTTGTGCATGACGTTTACCAAGCTTTGGCGTGTGCTCTACAATCTCTAATCCTGCCCAATCTGTCTCTTTGGCCCAACTTTCAATCGCGTCAAAGTCAAGCAAGCCTTGCTGCGCAGGCACTGTGGTCTTGACGATATAGTCTGGTTTCACCAATGCAAAGGCACTATAGCGCGTGCGCATAAGCCGTTCGGCTGTCTCCGCTTTTATACCATCTGCTTTATTAACCTCATCATTATAAAAAGCATTATGATATGGTTGACAGCAGTCTTGATAGGATAGCGGAGCGTCTGTCGTCTCTGCTGTTAGATTGATTTGGCAAGGGCAAGTATGTAGGGAAGGTTGCATGTTTTACTCTAATTTTTGTTTGGGCTTATTCGTTTAGGCTCAATGGTCTTTTGATAACTTTATTGCAGCATGCTTTTTATTAATTCTGGCAATATGCCGACTTTGAGCTGAGCCCATGCAGAAGGGTCGCTCAATCGTGACCAAAACATCTCAAAAGGTGGGGCGGCGTATACCAGTAGCGCAAGAATAGTATATAAGAGCAGATACCACCATTTGTCTTTTGGCTGATAAAACTTCATTGCCGTGCCCGATGAGCGCTTCATTTTCATATTGGATAAATTGACACTATACAGCTCGTCTAATGACAAATGCACCATCGCGCCACCAAATAAAAACAGACCATAAAACCAGCTAGTCGTCAGTGGTAGGTGCAAGCCATAATAGCTTAAACAGGTCAGACCCAATCCCAGTATTGCCATATACGGTACAGAGTGGATGACGCCGCGATGCACCGTCATAGTAGTAAAAATATGAAAAACGACGTAGCGCATAAAACCGTAGCCTGCTAGCCACAATATTATCAATGCCAGTAAGCTCAAGTCACTACGCCAATGCATGACCAGACCAAAGGCAAATATGAACGAGGTAATATTAAAACCGAGCTTAATCGGTGTTGAATTATCAGAGTCCAAGTCCGGCAGCAATCCACCGATAGTACCAAGCGCCACGCACACCAAAAACCCTGAATCATCAATCAATCCAGCTTTATAAACCGTCAAACTCAGTGTGCCGCTGACCATAAAGGCGACATTTAAGTGGGTATTAAAATTTGCCATAAAACTCATTCATCCATAGCGCTCAAAAAGTCCTTTCGAGCGGCGTATCTAGCAGTAAAAAAGCGCACCATGATACCATATACCGTCCATACGTCTAATAGAGATAGCCTGTAAGAGAGAGCGTCTATGCCTGCCAGTGATTTACCCGCCACACTTAACTCTGATACTCATACTAAGCAGCTGCCGGTAGTAGAAGGTCAGCTTGATAACAGCTTTGCTACTATTGACTGGCAAGTGCCTTGGTTATCGCATATTACTCAATTGAGTTATATCAGCAACACGATTGAGCGGCTTAGTCGCTCGAAATCACAGAGAAAGAGCTTGGATGGTTCGAATGATTCAGAAGGTTTGGATAATGTGAAAAGCCCAAATAAGCACGATATAAATGCTTCTGACATCAATACGCCTGACACGATTGCCAAGGTCTTAAAAACGGCAGTGACGCAGCAGGCTGAATATTTGCAACAGCCGTTACCGCATACTAAACCTGCCCATGGTCATGCGCCTCAAACGCTACAGTTTGTCTCTCAAAATGCATTGCCTGAAGGGGAGGCCTATGAGCATTTCATCGGCACAACTGGCAATATCCCGACGCGTGATAATTTACATGACTTGTTTAATGGCAGTATTTGGCTGACCTTTCCGAAGACTAAAGCTATGCTCAATTACTACCATATGCTAGAAATCGCTAAACAAGGCATTAGTGAGCGTCGAGGGCGTGTGCGCGACACTATTACT
>Ga0207897_100288_pt1 | contig 19083 bp, 15 predicted proteins | sample LinPmetageLP42_FD_184054 | JGI IMG/M metagenome (GOLD analysis project Ga0207897, IMG submission 184054) | Marine viral communities from the Pacific Ocean - LP-42 (SPAdes) | ecosystem: Environmental > Aquatic > Marine > Oceanic | place: Pacific Ocean | collected 2010-08-27
TAAAACCCAATCTAGTGCCAGTATTTACTGGCATTTTAAGGATGTGTCATGCCACCAAAACCCCTTACATTAATCAGTGCCAAGCTCGCCTTTATCATATCCGCCATCGTCATCGGTATCATGGGCGTCACCATGATCGGCTTTGGCTGGGTGCCTCACCTGTCTCTTATATTGGCCATCTGTGTGCTACTGGCTATTGGTATGTACAAAGGTTTGAGCTTTGATGACATGCAAGCGCAAATGGCCTCAGGTGTCATGCGTGGTATTGGTGCCATCTACCTGTTCTTCTTTATTGGACTGATGGTGGCGGCTTTGATGATGTCGGGTGCTATTCCTACACTGATGTATGTAGGCTTTCAGCTGATCTCACCTGAGTACTACTATATCTCTGCCTTTATCTTAACCTCTATTATTGGTATTGCATTGGGTAGTAGTTTGACGACTGCAGCGACTTTGGGCGTGGCGTTTATTGGTATGAGTAATGCGTTTGATGCCAATGTTGCGATAGCGGCGGGGGCGGTAGTATCAGGCGCGTTCTTCGGCGATAAGATGTCACCATTGTCTGATACTTGTACTATTGCGTCTTCGGTCGTGGGTATTGATCTGTTTGAGCACATTCGCAATATGATGTATACGACAGTCCCTGCGTGGATACTGACAGTGATCTTGTTTTGGATTTTCTCAGGGCAGACGACTAGCGCTGATCTGAGTCAAGTGACCATGCTACAAGGACAACTGATAGACAGCGGTCTGGTACATGGGTATTCGGTATTACCCTTTGTGATATTGGTTGGATTGGCGCTGTTTCGGGTCAATGCGATTTATACGATTATCTGTACTATAGCAGTGGCATTGATCATTACTTATATCCACAGTTCACCAAGCTTTGGTCAGTTGGGTGGCTATCTGTTTGCAGGGTATGCACCTGCTGAGTCATTAGAGCTGGGTGAGGTAGGTGGTATGCTGTCACGCGGCGGTGTACAGAGTATGTTCTTTACTCAGGCGATTGTGATACTGGCATTAAGCTTAGGTGGTCTATTAACGGCATTAGGGATTTTGCCTGCACTGCTATCTGGTATTAAAGACACATTGACAACATCAGGACGAGCGATATTTGCGGCAGCGATGTCAGCACTGAGCATTAACGTGCTGATCGGTGAGCAGTATTTGAGTATTCTATTATCAGGTACGGCATTTCGGTCGACATTTGAGCGCTTACATCTACATCCGAAGAATTTGTCTCGGACGATTGAGGATGCAGGAACGGTGATCAATCCATTAGTGCCATGGAGTGTGTGCGGGGTGTTTATTAGTCAGGCGTTAGGGGTGCCGGTATTAGACTACTTGCCTTATGCGTTCTTCTGTTATTTGTCATTGCTATTGACGCTGCTATTCGGGTTCACGGGGCTGACGATTAGTAGAGTGAAAGAGGGGACGGTGGTCGAAGCATGATAGGTGATGATTTATAAAAAAGGCGTAGTTCATATGAGCTACGCCTTTTTTTGAATATGAAATCTGTATTTACTGATCTTCCATTTGCGCATCCTGACTTTTGACAATTTTATGCTGATCTTCTGTGCTATTGACTTTCCAGTAGCTAGAAACATATAAATGCGTCTTTGGTATCGCGCGCTCAACTTTGAAGTACTGGCGCAGTGCACGCATGCTATGAAATTCACACGCAGCCCAAACAGCAGGTTGACCATCAAGCCAGTTCAATGATTTAACACAGCTCAGTAAAAGGTTATCGTCTGCTTTTGGATGGGCATTAATCACCCAATGTATCTCGACGTTCTCTGGTTTTTTGAGCGTCTGACGATCTGCTTCAGTCGTTGATTCAAGTACTGCGTAACCACGAGCCTCAGTAGGCAACTGGGCTAAGTTGACCGTAATCGCTGGTAGCGCGGTCATATCACCGACTAATAAAAACCAATCTGCTTCATCGTTAATGAGCTTCTTTGGCCCTGGACCACCTATCAGAATTTGATCGCCGACTTGCGCATTTCGTGCCCATGACGATGCAGGTCCTTCCGTCTCATGTAAAGCAAAATCAACATCTATTTCGTCTTCACGTTGCACGCTCACCGTATAAGTACGCATCAGTGGGCGACTATCTACATCTTGAGGAAATATCAGTTTGATATAAGCACTTTCTTGATCGATAGGAAAATCAACCATGCCAGCACCGCCAAGCGTGACACGGCACATATTTGGCGTAATGTATCTAGTGCCAATAACTTCTAGTACTCTTGGAGTAGGTTTTGCCATATTGTGCTTTCCTTCTAACAACGGGTTGGCTTACTAATAGCACCAACCCGCTGCTTGTAAATTTGATTAAAAATTAGCTTTTAGGTTGACTGACATTTGACGTTCAGGTCCCATCCAGCAGTTATTGATGTCGTAACAAGCACCGACATAGGTCTTATCAAACAGATTGTTGATACTCGCACCCACCGCCAGCATAGGGTTGATCTGATAGCTGCCGCCAACATCTACTAGCGTCACACTTGGTAAGTCATCTGAGTTTTGTTTATCAATCTGCATACCATCTTCGTAGCGAATGCCAGCATTTAGAGTGAGTTTGTCTGTGGCATAATAGTCTGCCCATAGCGTGGCTTTGTGTTTGGCAGTTTGGGCAGGGGTATTACCGACTACATCAGGGTTGAACTCATCTTCTGTGATCTCAGCATCGGTATAGCTGTAGCTTGCCGCGAGATCTACCCAGTCATTGAGCATGCGACTGCCTGATATCTCAAAGCCTTTTGATTCAATTTCACCAGTTTGAACTTTTTGTTGAGAATTAGCGGGGTTGGTTACTATGACATTTTTCTGTGTGATATCAAATATGGAAAGTGTTCCTTGAGTTGCACGGTCTGGAGACAGATATTTGAAGCCAGCTTCGAGCTGATCAGCAGTGCTTGGTTCAAAAGGTTCATTAGTAATAAAGTTGCTACCAACAACGGGCTGAAAAGACTCTGAGTAACTAGCAAACGGTGATAAACCATTGTCAAAATCATAAATGGCAGCAAGACGTCCGCTGGTTTCTGACGCATCATTAATAATAGTTTTAGAGCCTGGTGCACCTAGATAAATTGAATATTGCTCATTGGTACTTTTAAAATCGTCATGGCGTAGGCCTGCCACCACTGTCCAGTCTTGCCACCTCATTTCATCCTGCACATAGAGTCCAAGCTGGCTTTGTTCAATATCATCTTTCTGATAATAGGTATCCAGTGGTAGCATGTCAGTACTAATTTGAGAAAAGCTAGGTTTAGATAGATCAATAGGTAAATCTTTGCTGTCTAGCGTATCTCGATAACTCACCGTGCTGTCTGTCTCTTGATACTCAACACCGAACAGTAGATTGTGTGAGGTGTTAGCAGTATCGAATTGGTAAGCCAATTGGTTATCTGTGGTCCAGTTGTTCATACTTTCATCAGTAGTGTAGGCGCTACGCTTCAAAACCTTATCACTACCATCAATGAACCCTCTGTTATACATATTGCGTTGCTGCGCCTCGGCATCGGTATAGCGCGTGATATGTTTAAAAGTTAACTGGTCATTGATATCCCAGTTTACGGTGACGCTTGGCATAAATACTTCTTTACTAAACTTATTCCAGTCATCGCCTGCATAGGCATCACTGCCCAATTTGCCATAGCTTGCCTTATATACGGTGCCGACAGCAGGCAATGGGGTAGAAGGTACCATCTCTGGATCATCTTGATAAAACAGATTAGCAAGTACTGAGACATCATCCGTCGCTTGCCATTTAAGCGATGGATTAATCAGCAATCGCTCTTCTTCTGTGGTTTGCATTTGTCCATCTTTTTGACGTTTTAGCGCGACTAAGCGATAGTTCAAGGTGTCTGTGATAGGCCCTGTACTATCGACGGCCACTTCTTTTAGGTTTTGATTGCCAAGTCGTAGCTGTACTTCATTTTCTGGAGTGCTCTTAGGGGCTTTGGCTATTTGATTCACCATACCGCCGGGTGCTGCATAGCCATAGAGGGATGAAGCAGGACCTTTCACGACTTCTACCGCTTCAGTCGCATAGACATCGACTTGTGGCATCAGATTCCAAGCGCCATCGTAGGGCAGTCTTAGTCCGTCATAAAAGTTTGAGTAGGTTTTAAACCCTCGGATATTGTACTCATCAAAGATAGAGACTGTACCGCGGCTTTCAGAGCTTACGCCTGGCTCATAACGTAATGCAGCATTGACACTATCTGCCTGACGCTTTTGCAACAGGTCTTGATCGATTCTAGTATAACTCATTGGCGCATCGTTTGGATCCAATGCAGTTTTGGTGCCAGTACTACGATAGCCATCTGAGTAGACGGTAATAGCATCCAAGGTAGCTGATGGTGTAGCAGCCTCATCGTTTTCAGTGTTGTTTGTCGTCTCTACAGCGTAAGCGGCGTGACTCATACCCATGATCAGGCCAATTTGTACTGCTGTGGTGAGATATTTTTTGCGAATGACGTTAGTGGTTAGATGAGACCGCATCAGATTTCCTCTTGGACTAAAATGATTAAATATTATTTGTAACAGTTAAAGCAAATTTATAAGGATGCTAATAATAACACTAATGATAATTATTATCATTAAAAAATTACAACGAGACAGTTTTGAGAAGTATTTGCACTGTTAATAAGGGGCTAAAGACAGAGTATTGCGAATAGAGCCATGCAGATTTACTATTTGGAGCGATGTATTTTAAACGATGGTTTTTGTCAGATTTTTCTCGTATTATGCAGCAGCATTCTGAATACAATTATTTACAGTAGGATTTTTACATCGCTGTATTGCAGTCATCATACGGCGTCATCCTAGTTCTTTGCGAGACTTTTTAAGATTGGCCTTGCAAGCAGATACATCACTATTATCGATAGGTTTACGTTGTTTATTGAGCAACCAAAGATTGTTTAAGGTCACATTTATGGACACACCCTCCAACCAATCCACCAATAACCAACGCTATTTCACAGTGTGGCGTTGGCATTTTTATGCAGGCATTTTTGTTGCTCCCTTTTTAATTGTCTTAGCGATAACGGCGCTCGGTATGCTGTTTATGTCCAACACAGTAGGACGTGATAACGACCGCTTAACGGTTATCGTGCCAGAGTCTACGGTTCAATCACCTGTCTCTACTCAAGCAAAGAACGCGCTGAGCACCTTGTCTGATAGCACACTGGTTAAATATATCGCCCCTCGTGATACCGATACGGTGGCTTTATTTCAGATAAAATCAGACGACCAAAACAATATGGTGGCAGTCAACCCCTATACAGCCGATATCGTCCAAAGTGTGCCTACCAGTAGTGGTCTTTATAGTACGTTCAATGATATTCACAGTGATTTGCTGATTGGCAAAGTCGGTGATTATTTGTTAGAAACGGCGGCATCATTAACCATTTTAATGATTTTGTCTGGTTGGTATCTGTGGTGGCAAAAACGTAAATCAGTCAAAGCGATGCTGATACCTAATGAAAGGGTAACCAATAAGAAAAAGCGCTCTTTTATCCGTACGATTCATGCGACATTGGGTAGTTGGATATCTGTGCTGCTACTGTTTTTCTGTATATCAGGTATGGCATGGGCAGGTGTATGGGGCGAAAGAGTGGTGCAAGCATGGAGCCAGTTCCCTGCGGGTAAGTGGGGCGTTGCACCTGTTCCTGTATCGATTGATCACAGTCAACACGCTACCATGCAAGAGTCTACACCAGCGCCGCATGTACATGGTGCGGCAGCGTCTGAGGCGCATACTGATGCACCCACACATGGCAGTGCTCTAAACTCAAGCGACACCAAAGAAGTTCCTTGGGTACTTGAGCTGACGCCAATGCCTGTGTCAGGCACGACTATGGGTAAAGATGGTATCGCTGCTAATATCCCGATTATGATTGATACAGTGGATCGCTACGCTCGTGAAATCGGTTTTGTAGGGCGTTATCAATTGAACCTACCACAAGGTAGTACAGGCGTCTGGACCATTAGCCAAGATTCAATGAGCTATGATATGAAAAGTCCGATAGCAGATCGTACGGTACATATCGACCGTTATTCGGGTAATGTCTTAGCTGATATTCATTTTGACGATTATAATGCGTTTGGTAAGTTTATGGCGGCTGGTATCGCGCTGCATATGGGCACGCTCGGATGGTGGAGCGTACTGGCTAATGTACTATTTTGCCTAGCAGTAATCACTATTTGTGTCAGTGGCTATATCATGTGGTGGCAGCGTCGCCCTCGTCAGGCGAGTGATAGCGCGGGATTAAACCCACTAGCTCGCGGCTTAAATGTTTCCGTCTGGTGGCCGCTTGCTATTCCTTTATTAATTGTGGCCATCATATTCCCGACTGCTATTATCGCGATTATAGCTATCGCGCTATTAGACTTTTTGGTGATTTCTCGAGTTGGGTTTTTGCAGAAATGGTTAAAATAAGCGAACGGTAAGATATCGTTGTTCTCGATATAGTAAAGGAGCGTCTTATAATCAGGCGCTCCTTTTTTTGCTTAAAAATTACTTATGTTAAAAGCGTACTATTTCAAAAATTACTCAGATTAAATGCTACTGGTATTTACTTGAGCATAGCAATAGCATCTTTGCTGGCACGCTGTCGCTCTTCGGCATTTAGCTCAATGAGACGGCCTTCTTTCATCAGTAATAATCGATCAGCATGCTCAAAATAACCGTCATCATGACTGATGATAAACAGTGTCTTACCCATGGCTTTTAGCTCAGGGATGAGCGTTTGGTAAAACACGCGGCGAAAAGCAGGGTCTTGGTCGGCTGCCCACTCATCGAGCAGTAATATGTCCTTTTGTTCGGCGACGGCGATTAGCATAGCCAAGCGTTTGCGCTGACCTTGCGACAACTTATCTGTAGAGAGTTTATGGTCAGACACACTTACTTTTTCTTGTAGATTGAGCTTATGCAGCCAGTCAGACACTAGGGCCGCATCAGGCTCATTGCCTTGAATTCCAATCAGTTGCTTAAATAGATGCTGGTCGCTAAAAATCGCAGAAAACAGCTGTCTAAAATCGGCATTGTTCTCTGAATTAACGCGTTGTCCATCGACTTGTACCGTTCCTGTAGTAGGAGTAAAGATACCAGTAATGATTTTGGCAAGAGTTGATTTACCGCTACCATTCGCACCGATTAAGAAAACCACGTCACCTCGTTGCAAGGTTAAATTGACGGACTTTAAGATATTATTGGAAGGGTTCTGATTGTTATCACTGTTATCGCTATTTTGAGCATTATCATTAACCGCTGTGTCTGTTGCATGACTACTACTGCCTACATAGCGATAATTGATATTATTCAAAGTTATGGACTGCCAGTCCTGTGCAACCGTGTCTGTCGCAAAGCTCGGCTGATGCTCGGCCAATTCTAAAGACTGTATCTTTTCTAGCGCAACTTGAGCGGTCTGCAATGTTGGGTAAGCACCTACCGCATGTAGGAGCGGCGACTGCATAAACAAAATCGTCAAAGAAAAAGTAGTAGCAACTCCCATTGGTATATCAAGATAATTGGCTACTGCAAACACGATACCAATCGATGCGAACATCATAATATTGGACCAGTTCACCGCTGATAAATGAAAAGTATCAGATTTGGTCACGGTCTTCTCGTACGATTTGGCATGAGCCAAAAAATCATCTGTATACAGTTTTTCTGCTCGATGTTGATTAAGAGCCAGCTCTTTGCGGCCCTCTATTATCGATTGATAATCCTGATATAACGCGTCATTAATCTCTCTCAATTCGGTCAAATGCGTATAGACATGCTTGACCAATATGGTACTTATCCAAATCGTCATCACAATCCAAAACATGACAATAAACAATAATGGCAACGATAACCAGCCCAGATATAGCCCAACGCCAACAGACAAAATAATACCTTGTACCAGCTCTGGCATACGGACAAAAGCAACGGTAATTGATTGAATGTCTGAGGATAAGCTGGCAAGTAAGCGTGCACTACCCAAATGATCTATCTGAGGCACGGTGGTATCGATGATTTGTTTGACCAGTTTGGTTCTAAGCTCATAGACAAATCGATGTCCCAATCGCGTCAATGCATATTGCGACAAAAATGTCGTCATTAGCAGTAACAACACCAGCAGGGAAAACTGCCCCAAGCTGAGCCAAGATAAAGTATCAAATACTGGCTGACTGATAAAGGTGTGATTGATATAGGCAATAATACCGACACTGACAGCGGCATTGACCAAATTTAGCAGAATGACTTTGAGAAAAGGCAGACGATAATTCGCCCAAATCATATGATATAAAGAAGCGGTCGTACGAGAAGACGCTGTGGTACGAGAAGACATAGTAACTCAGTAATAAAATAAATTTTTGATAGCAGAAAGGGATTAGGTCGCGCCTAACCCCTTTTATGGAAGCTAATAAAGCCTACTAATAAAGCTTAAAAATCGAACGTTGCCGATACTTTTAAGGCCGTTGGCTCACCCGCATTTAGATAGCCATAGCCTGGTAATCCACCTACAGATTGCCAGTAGTCTTCACCTGTGACATTGGTCACCATACCTTTTAGAGTAACGTCTTGTCCTGCCAGCATAGTGCGATAGCGAGCACCTAAATCTAGGGTAGTATAACCATCAACCTTTAAGGTATTGGCATTATCCGAATAACGAGAGCCTGTGTGGATGATATCACCCGTTAAAGTTAATCCTTCCACTGCTGCTAAATCATACTCTAGGTTGACATTGCTCTGTAAGGTAGGCACACCAATCACTCGATTGCCATCTAATGCACTATCACCAGTGTCTTTTTGCTTAGCACTTAAGTAAGTAACACCAGCATTGAGGCGCATGTTTTCACTTGGGCTACCAAAGACAGTCAGCTCCACACCTTGATGGCGATTTTCTCCAGCAGCAGTAAACGTATTTGAGTTGTTGATATAAGCACGCGGTTCATCAGTTCGGAAGACAGCGAGACTACTGCCAATCATACCATTGTCGTATTTGACGCCCACTTCCGTTTGCTCACTCACGTACGGATCTAGATTTTGACCACCATTAGTGACAGCCTCATGATCGTTAGTTAGAGGCGCTCTTTTTCCTGGTGCTAGACTTTCGATATAATTACCATATACAGACCAGTCCATCGTTGGCTGATAAATGATACCGACGCTTGGTGTCCATGCGCTTTCATCATAGCTAGCTGTTTTGGCTTGGGTATTATAGTCATAGCTGGTTGTTTTGATATTTTGATGACGTACGCCTACCGTAGTTTTTAGCTTATCGTTGAACAGTGATATGGTGTCTGCTAGCGCAAAGCTTTGAAACTGCTTTTTGTTGGTTAATTTTGGGTCATTTAAATTACCACCGAAGATTGCTGTGCTTGTAAAAGGGACCTCAGCGTAGTCGGTAGGGTGGTACAAATTGGTCGCGGGTTGATTACCAAAATCATACGCGAATGCACCTTTTTCTTCTTGGTCATAGAGATCAGCTGCTAGTACCCAATTATGAGCCACTTCACCCGTTTGCCATTGACCACGCAGACCGAGCTCGGCACTTTGTACCAAATCTTTTCTGGAATTATCAAAGCGATAAATCGTGCCCGCACCATCAACGTTGTTGACAGTTAACGTGGCTAGTGAGTTTTCTTCCTCGCCACTTCGCACACCGTAAGCACCATAAGCGGTAATGTTATCAGTAAAATCATATTCTCCTCGAATGGTACCAAAGACATCCTCTTCATCGGAGTAGGTCCAAGGTTGCGCCCAATTTTTTGAGCCGTCTGGTGCTTTTGGTACACTAGACACCCCACCAAGATTGACACTAGGACGAGTCTCTTTGAGTTTGTTGTCTTGCCAGCCCAAATCAGCTGATAGTCGGTACTGATCCGCTCTATAATCCAAACCGAGGGCCGCCAGACCCAATGTCGACGACTCATCATCGATAGCACTGTCACCATCTTGATAAGCAGCATTAAAGCGAACCCCAATAGCGTCATCAGCACCGAAGCGATCACTAACATCTACTGCGACTTTGCCTTGGTCACCTTGACCATAACCAAGCGTCACTTCACGTAGTGGCTCATTACCAGCACGTTTCGGTAGCAAATTGATTGTACCACCTGCGTTACCGCCACTCGGTGCCGCACCATTCAACATTGCTGAGGCACCGCGCTGAACCTCGACGCGCTCGAACAATTCAGTTGCAATGTACTGTCTTGGTAAGATGCCGTATAGACCGTTGTACATGGTGTCATCTGATGTGGTGATAAAGCCACGCATGAAATAGGCTTCTTGAAAGTTACCAAAACCTCTTGCTACACGAACAGTAGGATCCTTTTTGAGTAGATCGCCTACACTTTGCGCTTGCTGATTGGCGATATATTCATTGGTATATGAGGTAGTAGAAAACGGCGTGTCCATGATGTCTTGATTGCCCAAGAGTCCGACGCGGCTGCCTGTTGCCACCTGTCCACCTTCATACGCGCTAGGTAACCCATCTGCTGACGCATCAGCACTACTGGTGACGACGATGGTATCAAGTACCACATTAGGGGTGGTTTGAGCATCTACATCATCTACCTGTGCCCATGCCGATTGACTCGTTGCTAATACGATGACAGAAGTAGATAGACAGGTTGAGTATAGTGTCTTTAGAGAGGGTGATTTCGTCGATACCAATCGCGAGGGTATAGATGCTAATCGTAGAGAAGAACCAGATACATTCGAAAGATTAAATAACGCAGCAGATAAGCGAGATAGTTGCATGAATATTTCCAGCACGTAAGTTAAATGCTTATTATAATGATAATCATTATTATTACAATGGTTTGCTGAACCTATTTCTACTATATCATATTTGAGTAAATTAGAGAGATCGCTTTATGTTTCGATAATAGGATAGCCTGCAACTAGGACAGTATTTTTATACTGAGCGAAGTTAGGTTTGTTTTGAACCAAAAAGGGAGTGTTAATCAGCGTTTGGTTTACCTTTTATAAGCAGTCTATTTGAGCGCTTCGTTCATTTGAGCCAGCTAATGTACCAATGTATGCTATTGTATTATCACTGGTATGGAGTACGTTGGTATCGCTTACCAGAGATGCAGTCAAACGGAATTGACTGATTTATATAATTGAAATGGATTTTTAAGGTGGCGCTTATGTATGCAGTAATTGGAGCAGGTCCAATGGGGCTCGCTGCAGCCCGAAATTTGCAAAAACTCAATATTCCTTTTGTCGGCTTTGAGCTACATACAGATGTAGGGGGCCTATGGGATATCGACAATCCGCACAGTACCATGTATGAAAGTGCCCATTTGATTTCGTCCAAGCGTATGACGGAGTTCAAAGAGTTTCCTATGAATGACTCAGTCGCAGCGTATCCTCATCATACCCAGCTCTGTCAGTGAATTCTCCACGCGCGTGATCAGCATGGTGCCTGAAGGGGATGGTTGGCGCTTAGTCAGTGAGTGCAATGGTCAAAAGCAATCGCGACTGTTTGAAGGTGTGCTTATGGCAAATGGCACTTTAAATACCCCAAATATACCAAGTCTGCCAAGTCTGCCAGGTACGTTTGCAGGCAGGTTAATGCATTCCTCTGAATATCGTCGCCCGTCAGTGTTTAAAGACAAACGTGTTGATCGTTGGCTGTGGCAATTCTGGTGCTGATATCGCTGTTGACGCGGTGCATCATGCTAAATTGGTGGATATCAGTCTGCGCCGCGGCTATTACTTTCTTCCCAAATTTATCAAGGGTCAGCCAATTGACACACTAGGCGGAAAACTAAAATTACCGCGCCCAGTTAAGCAGCGCATGGATGCAGCGATGATTCGTATGGTCATCGGTAAACCTTCTGATTATGGATTGCCAAACCCAAACTATCGGATGTATGAATCACATCCTGTGGTCAATTCATTGGTATTGCATCATTTGGGTCATGGCGATATTAAAGCACGCCGTGATATTCGCCGCATCGATGGTCATACGGTGAGCTTTAGTGATGGGGAAAGTCATGATTATGATTTGATTCTTATGGCGACTGGGTATTTACTAGATTATCCATTTATTGAGCGCGCGCAGCTCAATTGGCCTGCCAATCATGACGCGCCGCAGCTTTATATGAATGTCTTTCATCCTGAGCATGATAATTTATTTATGATGGGCATGGTTGAGGCAGCAGGATTAGGTTGAGAGGGTCGAAATCAACAAGCGCGGCTCGTTGCACTATATATTCAGCAGCGTCAGCAAAATACCGCAGCCGTTAAACAGTTCAATAAAGTGAAACGTAAGCGAGCTGGCAAGACACTCGATGGTGGTTATGATTATATTAAGCTTGCACGTATGGCATATTACGTGAACAAAGATGAATACTTAGAGACGCTGTCCAAGCATATCGCTGAGCTCGAAACAGAACAGCCTGTATTGGCATCAGAGGTATGATAGCGGCAGTGGCGTTTGAGCCACGGAGCTTGATTCTACTCAATCTCATCTTGGCGCTGATGATGTTTGGCGTGTCATTGAGTTTACGTCTCGAAGATTTTAAGCGTGTCGTTTTGTCTCCCATTGCGCCGATAGCGGGTCTGTTTGCTCAATTCTTTCTATTGCCCCTAGCCACGTGTCTGTTTACGTGGGCGTTGAATATCGATCCCGAGCTGGCGCTAGGAATGATTTTGGTCGCGTCTTGCCCAGGTGGTAGTTTTTCTAACATTATGACTTGGCTGGCACGCGGTAATGTCGCGGTGTCAGTCAGTATGACTGCAGTATCAAGTCTCGCTGCGGCTATATTAACACCAGTCAATTTTGCCTTTTATGGTTGGCTTAACCCATACACACGTGAGTATCTGACAAAGATAACGATTGAGCCTAGCAGTATTCTGATACTGGTTCTATTAGTGTTAGCGTTACCTTTAGTGCTAGGGATGGTAACGGGGCGACGCTTGCCTGATCTGGTCGTACGTATCCAAAAACCGCTACGTATTTTCTCCTTGCTCGTGCTGATGGCTTTTGTGGCGATCGCTTTTTCTAGCAATTTCGCGCTATTTTTAGAGCGTTTTCATAGCTTCTTTTGGTTGGTTGTTGGCCATAATTTATTGGCGCTTTCGTTAGGTTATGGCATGGGGCTAGTGCTCAAGTTGCCAGTCGCGGATCGGCGCGCGGTGACTTTAGAAGTAGGAATACAAAACTCAGGGCTAGGACTGGTTATTTTATTTACTTTTTTCCCAGAGGCAGGCGGCATGATGCTGATCACGGCATTCTGGGGCGTATGGCATTTGGTGTCAGGACTGACACTTTCACAAATTTGGGCACGGATACCCTATGAATAAAAGCGCAATTAATAAACGCATAGTGAACAAAAGCATAATGAATAAACGCATATTAATCACTGGTGCAGCAGGTTACATCGGCCATCAGTTGGGCAATCGTCTGGCTGATCATTATCATGTAGTCGGCACAGATATTCGCAAGCGCGATGATCTAGACTTTCCAATTCACGTATTAGATGTGCGTGATGAGGGTTTGGCAACGTTACTAAAAGAAGAGGGCATCACTCATGTTGTGCATCTCGCTTCTATCTTGCAAGCGTCAAAAGATCGTGCTCGTGACTATGATATCGATGTCAATGGCACGCGTAACGTACTTGATTGCTGTATCAAAGCAGATGTCGCACATATAACGCTCACCAGCTCGGGTGCTGCCTACGGCTATCACATTGACAACCCTGAATGGATTGATGAGCAAGATGCATTGCGTGGTAATCCTGAGTTTGCTTACTCAGATCACAAAAGGCATGTCGAGGAAATGCTTGCAGATTTTCGCGAGCAGCATCCACAATTACAGCAGCTGATCTTTCGACCTGGCACCGTACTAGGCGCTGATACGCGCAATCAAATTACCAGTCTGTTCATGGCGCCGCGTGTGCTTGCGCTCAAAGGCAGTGAGTCGCCCTTTGTGTTTATTTGGGATCAAGACGTGATCAGCGCGATGGAAATAGGTATTCGCGAGGATAAATATGGCATCTACAACATGGCAGGCGATGGTGCACTGACGATGAAGGATATCGCAAACCGACTTAATAAACCGCTATTGACTCTGCCAGTGGGTTTGGTTAAAGCTGGTTTACAGGTGGCAAAGTGGAGCGGTAAGCCAACAGGGCCAGAGCAGGTTAATTTTTTGCGTTATCGCCCAGTACTGAGTAACAGGCGACTCAAAGAAGAGTTTGGTTATTGTTTAGAAAAAACGTCTGCCGAAACCTTCGAGTACTTCATCGAATGTAATGGATTGCGTAAACCTTGATAGGGAGAAAGTCATCGATGCCATCAATGCCATCAATGCCACCAATGTCATCAATAACTGTTACTTTAATCACTGGTGCTGCATCAGGACTTGGTTGGGCGATGGCACAGCACTGGTATGCCGCTGGGCATCACTTAGTACTCGCTGATATAGATGAGCAAGCGCTGATCGCCCGCGCTCGTGAGTTAGAGGACTCTGCTAGAGTCATGACAGTCGTCACTAATATTACTCAAATTGATGATATTGCTGCCCTTATTGAGCAAGTTAGCGAGCGCTTTGGCCGTCTTGATTTATTGGTGAACAATGCTGGGATTACCCATCGATCACCAGCACATCAGACTGATCCTGCGGTGTTTCGCAAAGTTATGGCGGTAGATTGGCAAGGAGCAGTGGAGCTGACTATGGCTGCGCTACCGATGCTAAGAGAATCTAAAGGTCAAATTATCTGTATCGGCTCAATGGCTGGTTGGATGCCAGTTCCTGGACGGGCAGCGTATTGTGCGGCAAAAGGTGCGCTGACCCAGTTCTTTGAAGTATTGCGCTTGGAACTAGAGTCTGAGGGTATACATATTCTTATGGTCTATCCCAGCTTTCTTGATACACCTATCGAGAACCACGCGCTCGGCCGTGATGGCAGTATCGCAAAGCATCCACGCTCAATGATCGGTAATATGCGTAGTGCTGAGTGGATGGCCGAACAGATCGATCAAGGTTTGCAGCGGCGCAAACGTTGGATATTGCCGGACCCTACCTCACGCTTTGGCAGTTTACTGTGGCGTATTGCACCAGCTTTATACTTGCGTCAGGTGCGTAAACGTTTTGGAAATGAGTTGCGGTAGACTACGTTAAGTGAGAACCTAGAAGAGAGGCTAGCGGTTCATGCAAATTACCGATAGTGCTATGCTAAAAATACTATGCTGAAGAGCGCTATATTTGAAGGTGCTTTATTAGAAAATTCACATTTAAAAGTCTCTATGTTGAAAGACTCTGTATTAGAAGGTGCTTTATTAGAAAATACTATGCTAGAAACAATAATCTAGCATAGTATTTTAACTCATAGCGTTTTAGCTTTACTAACTAGTTCAATATCACCTAGTTCAGTATTACCTTACTGAGCATTACCTTTCTCGGTACTAATGATTTCTAATTGGTTTACCAAGCTCTACGGTCTCTTCAGTCTCAATGACGGTAGGATTTTTCGCTTCTTGACGTTTATCCCACCAAGCGAAGATATTGGCCAATATAGAGCCAGAAACAGAGTGCCAAATACAAGCGACGGCGGCAGCGATGGCAGATTCTGCATTACCAGGGAAAAACTTAGTGCTTAAGCCCGTGGCCAGACCTGCATTTTGTACGCCAACCTCAATAGATATGGTGCGTTTTTTGGGTTTGCTCATACCAAATAAGGTCCCTGAGTAGTAGCCCAATACATAGCCGACGATATTGTGCACGGCAATGGCTAAAATGACAACTAGCCCTGACTGCAAGAACTGATCGCCAAATACAGCGGCAACGCCACCGACGATAGCAGCAAAAGCTAATACAGCTACGCCTGGCATCACCGCACGTACGTCATTAAACCAGTGTTTGTTTTGGAATAGTATGTTTAACATAGAGCCGATAGCGACTGGCAACAATGTCACTAGTAGCATAAAGCGGAACATACCCCAGCCATCCATCTCTACAGATTGACCAACCAAATAATTGAGCCAAAGTGGCGTCACTAACGGTGCAATGATGGTTGATACGGTGGTCATACCTACCGAAAACGCCACATCACCTTTGGCAAGGTAGCTCATAATGTTTGAAGACACACCACCAGGACAAGTACCAACCAATACTAGACCCAGTGTCAACCCAGGCGATAAGTCAAACAATCTAGCCACGCTGATCGCTAAAATCGGCATAATGGTATATTGGATAATTGAACCGATAAAAATATCAAGCGGGCGCTGGGCCAACACCTTATAGTCTTCTTTACCTAGTGTCATACCCATTGCGAGCATAATGACACCCAGAACGATGACTTGGGTATCACCTGTCACCCAAGAAAAAGTCGCAGGCTCTATAAATGTCACTGCGGCTGCTAAAATAATAACCAATGCCGTAAATCGACTCAACTGCTGACTTATCATCCTCAAAAACTGCATTTCTCAAATCCTTCTAAGTCCGGAAAATAGTCAAGTATAAGTTCAAAACCACTGTATTTCCAATGGGTTTGGGCAGTTTTTAGCCAACAATAAGTTGCTATTATGACAACTTTAACTATGATTATATTGCCAAAGTTTTTTGAAATGTTTATTCAATAGTCAAATGAGGTACTAGGTGTTGCAAACTCCATCAAATTTAAATCGATTCAAACACCTAGGTCTTGCGTTATCGATATTTTATTTGCTTTATAATTTGACGACTGTTTATAGCGTATCTTTGTACACACTCTACCCATCGCAAATTTATAATCTCGCCACACCGTTTGACAGTATGATTCCTTTCATTCCCGCTATGATTGTTCCTTATAGCTGGTCATTGATTTTATTTGTGGCTAGTTTTTTCTTAGTGCGGACGTCTACACAATTATCTTTATTGAGCTATCGCTTGATTCTGACGACCATCTTTGCCTGTTTAATTTTCTATCTCTATCCCGCTCGTTTCTCATTCAATCGATCGATACCTGATGATTGGACGCAGTTTGGTTATCAGTTTTTGCAGTTGGTGGACAAGCCATTCAATCAGTTGCCATCATTGCATGTCAGCTATGCCATGTTGCTTGGCGTATCCTTATGGGATGTTGTAGCGTCTAAAAAGAGATGGATTTCAGCGGCTTATCGATTGTTGCTGACTGGCATATGTACATTGATTGCCCTGTCGACAGTGTTGACGTATCAACATCATTTGCTAGATATGTTCGGCGGGGTAGTATTGGCAGTGTTGGTGCTGATACTCTCAAATCGAATCCGAAATGCATTGGTAATCAAGCATCTGACACTGGGGGTAATAGGGTTTTTGTTGATAGCGATAGCAGGGTTTTACTTTGCTAATATGAGTATGATAGCGTCTGAAGTTGTAGAAGATTTAGCCATTATGATTGCTTCATATTGGTTAATCAGCTTTACGATGTTGGCTGGTGTCTATCAACAGGTCAAGCCAATACGAGATATACGCTGGTTTCAAAAATCCAGTAGCGGTCGACTGACCTTACATACTTGGATTAAGTTTGCACCAATCATTATTATTTACAATGGCATGTCGTTGTTTGGACAGTGGTATTTCAAAATTTTCTCCAAAAGTCAAAAGTATTCACTCACGCCATATGCTATTAATGACAAGGTCAATGTTGTTGCTTCACCTCGATTGATGCAGACGGATCTAAGTAGTCATTTAACGTATTGGTTGTTTGGTTCTAGTTTATTAGAGTTGCGAAGTTCGTTAGAAAGCAATCGGCCTGCAGTTTGCCATCAGATAATTGTTGTTGATTTGGCTGCTGAGATATCTAGCCATGCCCATAATCTTGAAATAGCCGCTAACGGCATTATGAATACGACAGTTCATTATTTGTATTTGCCTTTGTTGGATTTGCAGCCATTAAATGATGTATTGCTCCAAGACTATATTGATCTATTTCAACAAATTGAAGCGTTGATACAATCGGTAGAGACACAAGCGATAACCGCTAATAATGAGAGTTGGGTAGAGGGTAATCAGGTAGAAGATAGTCAGGTAAAGGGTGGCCTCATCACACTTATCAATTTCCATTGCGTGATGGGTCTGTCGCGTAGCATCGGTGTACAGGTTCTATATTTATTATATTGTGGTACGCTAACTGTCTATAACTATCAATCGTGGATTGAGCAGCATTATCCGCACGCGCACCTGAAAGATACTTATCTACCACAGTCATTAGTAGAAACTATGGCCAATTATAAGTCTGTCACCTATTAAACAGCGCCTTAATAACTATTAATGTCAGTAGGTTTCCGTCTGCTAATTCTTCTTTGTTTGCTTTTTACCTATTGCTTAATTCCTATTCAACTATGGAGGAATCTATGAACACCTCGTTGCCTCGCTTGTACTCTTTTCGTCGCTGTCCTTATGCTATGCGCGCTCGTCTCGGTCTAATGTTCGCCGAGTTACCACTAGAGCTACGAGAAATAACGTTAAAGAATAAGCCAGATCAGATGCTAGCGATTAGTCCAAAAGGCACGGTGCCAGTTTTACAGTTAGCGGATGGGACCGTCATTGAAGAGAGTGCAGAGATCATGATGTGGGCGCTTGAGCAAAACGATCCTCAAGGACTGCTAGATGAAAAGATTTCATCTGAGGCTAATGCACTGATAGCACAAAACGACAATGAGTTTAAGCAGTGGCTCGATCGCTACAAATATGCCGATCGTCACCCTGAGATGACTCAAATAGAATATCGACAAAAAGGTGAAATTTTTCTGCAGTATTTAGAAGCGTTATTGACTAAGAATACATATCTACTAGACAATAGCGTGACCGTTGCTGACATCGGTATCATGCCGTTTGTTCGTCAATTTGCACATGTTGATCGTGAGGTGTTTTATGGTTTGCCATACCCTAAATTGCAGCAGTGGTTACAAGATTGGCTTGCGCATCCGTTATTTTTGCAAGTTATGACTAAGTTTGAACCATGGCAAGAAGGCGATGAGGTGGTGATTTTTCCTTGTTAATATCTGGTATTTGAAGTTATTTATATGATCACATGAGTGGTGAGTGGTGAGTGGTAGGTAAAGTATAGATTTGAAAGAACGTAGGAGAATACACATTTTAT
>Ga0207897_100292_pt1 | contig 18885 bp, 12 predicted proteins | sample LinPmetageLP42_FD_184054 | JGI IMG/M metagenome (GOLD analysis project Ga0207897, IMG submission 184054) | Marine viral communities from the Pacific Ocean - LP-42 (SPAdes) | ecosystem: Environmental > Aquatic > Marine > Oceanic | place: Pacific Ocean | collected 2010-08-27
GACCTAGAGGGCGTAGGTCTAAATGATACCGTCGCTGTAAAATATCGCGCGCGCGTTAAATAGTCCTGAATTTTTGGATTAGAATTTAGCCAGCATTGATGTAGTTAGCACTGAAAACTATCCATTTAGTGCTGAAAGCTATCAATAAAAAAGCACCACAGTTTATAGCTGCGGTGCTTTTTTATGGTGTGTTAGGACGTTTGATAATTTTGCTGATAAGTAAGTAAAAGTACTCAATTACAGCGTGGTATATTGGCTACTAGATTTCTCTTGGATAAGTTGTTTGATAGCATTGATTTGTGGCGTTGTAGCTTGAGCGCCTGCTTGTATTAGACTGCGTCGCTGCCTAGTATCTATTGAACTGTTACGACCGACATTGGGAGTAATAACAATATCTGCTCGATTCTGCTCGCTCTGTTTTGACGCGGAGCGCTTAGCAGGCAGGTTAGTAGCTATAATATTGGTTTCGAGAAAGCCCCAAAAGTCACTCAATGAGTTCATAGTCGGTATTTGATTATTAGTACTACCACTGCCTTGAGCTCCCGTCACATCTACAGCAATGACAATATCAGCACCTAAGTCATAGGCGCTATCTACTGGTACTAAACTGACCACACCACCATCGATATATTTTTTACCGACCTTTTCAGGAATGCGCGGGGCAATAAAAATATTGGGTACGCTACAGGACGCTTGTACGGCAAGCCCAGCGTCACCAGTGGTAAAGATCGCTTTCTTCAGTGTGTGTTTTTCTGCTGCGATTGCCGCAAAAGCAATAGGGAAATCCTCTATAGCACGCGCATTCACTTTGCTATTGATAAAGTTTTTTAACTTAATACCTTCGATAAATCCTTGATTGGACAAGGTAAAGTCTGTGAGCTGGCTATCAGTAGTAGTCAATGCCAATTGCTCAAGCTGGGCAGGCGTGTAACCACTGGCGTACAAGCTGCCAATCAAACTCCCCACACTTGTACCGACCACCAATGTTGGTTTGATACCGTTTTCCTCTAGAGCTTTGATGACGCCCACATGGGCAAACCCTTTTGCACCGCCACCACCCAACACCAGTGCGACAGTAGGGGCTTTAATAACAGGCTCTGGAGTTTTGGGAGTAGTAGATGTCAACGTGCTACACGCACTAATATACAAACCGAGAATAGGTATTAAGCTCAACCTCAGTAGTTTTAGATTATGACGAATTAAGTTATGAAGCAACTGACGAGGCAAAATAGAAACAAGCATAGAAAAACACCTTATGAAATTGCCAGAATTCAAAAAATAAGACATCAGTTATTGGTATGATGAGGAGAAGCGGTTTATCTATAGTAGATGGACTGTATAGGTGCTATTTTACTAAATAGCCTAGCATAAGCAATTGTATTGTCAGCTATAATGAAATGAGTGGACTTTTTTATACGTACTATTAAAAATGCTCGATTTAGCATACAAAAATTAAAAATAATATTGTTAGGATCTTTAATGCCAATATCGGAGAGTCATGCCTCAGCCAACTCATTAGATCACTTTAGATCTGACATACCGTTGTCAGCACTAGATATGCCAGTGTCTGCGCTAGCAGGTGTAGGGGTAAAAGTCGCAGAGCAGTTGGCGCAATTGAATATCAAGCGGATATTCGATTTGCTATTACATTTGCCCCGTGATTATGAAGATCGTAGTCGACTGGTATCAATCGCTGATGTAGAGCATGGACAATCAGCGCTAATTACTGGTCATATCGTTCATGTCGATACCAAGCGCAGTGGGATGACTGTGACGGTGGACGATGATACGGGTACGATATCGTTACGGTTTTTTAAGGTCTATCGCGGTCTGGTACAGACCATGAATTTGGGAACGCGCTTACAGCTATTTGGTGAGGTCAAAGTCAGCCGCTACGGTAAGCAGATACATCACCCTGAATATCAAGTTATCACTGACAATACCGTCATGACCGATATGGGATTGCAGCCTATTTATCCTACTGTCAAAGGTTTACATCAAAACAAGCTGCGCACTTTAATTAAACTGGCATTGCAAACGGTTCGGAGCCAAGGTCTGCCGATGACATTGTTTACGGCTGAAGATTTTGCAGTTGTATCCGATTTGCCATTAGTGCCTTTTGAGCCATCCAAATCAGCGGTGTCAGAGGCCGAATATACCGAAGATATTTTTTCGACGTTAGCACGCAGTGTGCCTGATAATGCTCTTGGCAATAGCGTATACAAACCCAATCCTTCTAACTATCAGGCAGATAATGACATACATAACGTCGCTGCCAGTATTGCTCAGCACAATGTCTATAATTTAACGATATTTGAAGCATTGGTGCTGCTGCATACGCCGCCTACTTATACCAGCGCGTCTCAGCAATACAAACTATTCACTCAACTCAGTGCCCGTACGCATGCTGCTTGTCAGCGCTTGATTATTGAAGAGTTGACTGCGCATCAGCTCAGTTTGCTATATCGTCGCCAGCAGCTACATCAGCATAAAGCGCCTAAATGCACTACCAATAGTCCTCTTGCTGACAAGCTGTTTTCTGCATTGCCTTTTGATTTAACGGGTGCGCAAAAAAGAGTGATGAAAGACATCACTGCGGATATGGCGACCTCAATTCCGATGCTACGATTGGTACAGGGTGATGTGGGTGCTGGCAAGACGTTGGTGGCAGCAGGGGCGGCAGGTTATGCGCTCGATAGTGGCTGGCAGGTCGCGGTAATGGCACCGACTGAGATTTTAGCAGAGCAGCATCTACTGAATTTTAAGCAATGGTTTGAGCCATTAGGTATTGGTGTCGGTTGGCTTGCCGGTAAGCAAACGGCCAAACAGCGCCGCGAAGCGTTGGAAGCAGTCGCGGAAAATACCGTACAAGTGGTGGTCGGTACTCATGCACTGTTTCAGGAGCAAGTTCAGTTCGCTAAATTAGGCTTGGTTATCATTGATGAGCAGCATCGATTCGGTGTTGAGCAGCGTATGGCATTGACCAATAAAGGCGTGGCTAATAGCACACCTCACCAGCTAATCATGACCGCAACACCGATTCCAAGAACCTTAGCGATGAGCGTCTATGGCGATATGGATACCTCAATCATTGATGAATTGCCACCGGGGCGTACGCCAATTACGACGGTAACCATCGATCGCAATCGACGCGATGAAGTCATAGAACGTATTGCGATTAATTGCGAAGCGGGCAGGCAAGCGTATTGGGTATGTTCACTGGTAGAAGCGTCTAGTGTCTTGGATGCGCAGGCAGCCGAAGCCACTTATGAAGACTTAAATGAACGTCTAGATATTCGTATTGGACTGGTACATGGCAAAATGAAGTCTGCTGATAAGCAAGCCATCATGCAGGAGTTCAAAGCAGGTAATCTGGATTTGTTAATTGCGACGACCGTCATCGAGGTAGGGGTCGATGTGCCCAATGCGTCATTGATGGTTATCGAAAATGCAGAGCGTTTGGGGCTATCACAATTGCATCAGCTGCGCGGGCGAGTCGGACGTGGCTCGACCAAAAGCTTCTGTGTACTGTTATATCAAAAGCCGCTATCGGAGACAGGTACTGAGCGACTAAACGTCCTACGCGATAGTACCGATGGATTTGTCATTGCCCAAAAAGACTTAGAGCTACGTGGGCCAGGAGAGCTGTTAGGCAAACGTCAAACAGGTAACGTTGGCTACTATTTGGCTGATCTGATCCGTGATGAGCAATTATTTGCCATTGCTCAACGGTTAGCGAAGCATTTGATAGCAGACCCTGCGCGAAAAGCAGATGTCAGTCAATTGATTCATCGCTGGATGCCTGAGGCAAGTCGCTATACCAATGCCTAGTACCCAGTGTTTAGTACCCAGTGTCTAGTAATCAATGCTTAGTGCTTAGTATCGGCAAATGGGTTTGATATGTCATTGAATATAGCTCTGGATATAATCAAACAGCATGGCCACAACGTTAACATTCTTTATAAACGATACTCCATCCATAGTCAGTCGTTGAATACATCAAAGATTCAACGACTGACTATACGCGCTCTTATTTCTTTAAATCGGTCGATATGCCTTGAACATTGCACAGATATTCGGTCTAAGTTTTAATTAAATTTATGAACGCTAGACACTATATATAAAAATAAGATGATGACTAAATATATGCTATTCTCGATAATTTGATGAACTATTATAATAATAAACAGTGCTTTAGAGAACATCGTAATACTCTCTGTAAGTAACGCTCATAGCTATATATCAGGCTGTCCAAACATTGCTTCGATTGCGTGCCACTTTTTATTATTGCTGTGAATGATTGATATTTTTAGTCATTCCATATCGAGTATTTCAATATTGACTGTACCTACAGAGAGTTATCATGAGCGATTTTGAAGAAACCCATTCTAAGCCGGCAGCTGAAGCTGAGTTGCCGCCATATCGTCAAACTGACACTGTATCTAAAAGGCCATCTGCAAAACCACCAATATGGCTGTGGCCCGTATTGGCAGCCGTGCTAGTGATTGGAGTACTGCTTGGCAAGTATTGGGGCAATGATAGTAGTGCAGCTACAGATGAGTCAGCAGCTTCTAATTCTGTCGCAAACGATCAGGCAACCGGTAGCGATGCCAGTATTGAGCAATCAGTACTCTCAGTAGAAACAGTCAGTCCAAGCCAAGATGATATCGGCAGCACGCTCAGTGCCGATGGAACCATCAATGCTAAAGATACTGCGAATGTCAGTGCAAAAGTCAATGGTGTGGCTATCGAGCGTATCTTGGTCGAAGAAGGCGACCGCGTCAGAGCGGGTCAAGTTTTAGCCGTGTTCGATACGGATGCTATGGAGCAGCAAGTACTACAGGCGCAAGCAGATGTCGCAGAAGCGGAAGCCACCCTTGCCAATGCCAGCGCTGATGCTGCACGTGTGCTGCCATTGATCGATATCGATGCCATCAGCAAACAAGAAGCCGACCGCTACCGTACCTCGGAAGTCCGTGCCAGAGCTTCTTTGCAAGCATCCAAAGCCCGTTTGAGCAATCAGCGTTTGACATTAGAGAACGCAAAAGTCGTCGCTCCTGTCAGCGGTATTATCAGTGAAAAAATGGTAGAAGTTGGGCAGGTGGCAGGTGGCAGGTTGGCAGGTGGAGATCCATTATTTACGATTATCAAAGGCGGCGTTTTGGAATGGCGAGCAGATATAGATCCTAAGCTTGTCGGGGATATAAATGTCGGTACGCCTGTACAAGTCAGTCTGCCGGGTGGTGATACAGTGATGGGGCAAGTAAACCGCATCGCACCCACCGCAGACAACAACCGTCAAATTACGATTTATGCCAGCCTAGCTGCCAACTCAAAGATACGTGCAGGCATGTATCAAACAGGCGAGTTTCTATTGGGAAGTACCAGTACGCAAACGATTCCTAATAGCGCAGTAGTCAGTAATGATGGTTATGATTATGTGATGCTCGTTACCGAATCGACTACTCGAGATGATCGGTCGATGGGACGTATCAAGCAGCAGCGAGTCACGTTAGGTGAGCGATTGGGCGAGAGCGTAGCAGTGCTAGAGCCTTTGCCAAGTGACAGTCGTATCGTAAAACAGGGCGGTAGCTTCTTAAATGATGGTGACTTAGTGCGTGTTGTTAATGGTGTAACTCAAACCAGTAAGCCAGTGCAGGCACAGCCATGAGCTTAAACGTCTCCGCTTATTCTATAAAGAACCCGCTCGTCGCTATCTTGCTATTTGTGCTGCTGACGTTGGGCGGTATTTACGGTTTCATGAAAATGAAAGTCCAGCAGTTTCCCGACATAGACTTGCCAGCGGTGGTAGTCACGGTCACGCTACCGGGTGCTGCGCCTTCACAGCTCGAAAACGATATCGCCAAAAAGATTGAAAACAAACTGACCAGTATCGAAGGCGTGAGTCATATTCGCACCACGCTACAGACGGGCGCGGCGACCATTGCCACTGAATTTACCTTAGAAAAAGACATTCAAGAAGCGGTAGACGATGTGCGGTCAGCAGTCGGCGAAGTACGTGGTGATCTACCAGCTGCAGCCAACGATCCTATCATTACCAAAGTATCTACCGCAGGGTTTCCAGTGGTTACGTACTCTGTCGCTGCTGAAAATATGAGCGTGGAGGATCTATCGTGGTTTGTCGATGATACCGTTACCAAACGACTATCTGATATACCAGGCGTCAGTACCGTGAGCCGTGTTGGCGGGTTGCAGCGTGAAATCACGGTTGCTGCCGACCCAATTGAGTTAAGTGGTCTAAAGTTTTCTATTTCGCAATTATCGCAGCAAATAGCTGGTATCCAGCAAGACAGCTCTGGCGGGGAGGCAGAAGTTGGTAATACGACTCAGACCATCCGTGTTCTCGGTGCTGTTGAGCGAGCAAATGAGCTAAACGACTTGCAAGTGGCTGTCCCTACAGGGGGTACACAGGCTTTAGGTCGGATGGCAGAAATCACTGACGGCGCAGCAGATCCAAGCTCGATTGCCAAGCTAGACGGTCAAACCGTAGTGGCATTTAACATCACTCGCTCGCGCGGTGCCAGTGAGGTCGATGTGATGGAGCTGGTTGATGAAGAGCTTGCCAAGCTGACTGCTGATGTCGGTAACATCAGTATTGAAAAAGTCTATGATCGAGCCACACCCATTGCAGAAGATTATGAAGCTTCGTTAAGAATGCTCATCGAGGGTGGTCTGTTGGCTGTAGTGGTAGTCTTCCTGTTTTTGCGCAATATTCGCGCGACTATCGTTGCTGCGGTTGCTTTGCCATTATCAGTGATTCCAACCTTTTTAGGTATGTATCTGTTTGGCTTTAGTCTTAATATCATCTCACTACTGGCATTATCATTGGTCATTGGAGTGCTGGTTGATGATGCAATCGTTGAAGTCGAAAACATCATACGCCATTTACGCATGGGTAAGACGCCTTATGAAGCAGCGATGGAAGCCGCTGATGAAATCGGTCTCGCCGTTGTCGCTACTACGTTTACTTTAATTGCGGTGTTTTTACCAACGGCCTTTATGGGCGGTATCGTTGGACAGTTTTTCCGTCAGTTTGGTTGGACGGCTGCCTTATCAATTTTTGCCTCGCTGATGGTAGCGCGCCTGATTACCCCTATGATGGCAGCTTATATCTTGCGACCTGAGAAAAAGCACGTCGAAAAACAAAGCGCGATGATGAAATACTATCTTAAGATTGTGTCTTGGACTCTACATCATCGCTGGATAACCATGGGTGCAACACTTGTTTTATTTGTGGCATCGCTAGCTCTGGTTAAGCTGCTACCGACGTCATTTATACCTGACAATGATATCGATCAAACTCGAGTGGCTATTGAGCTGACACCTGACGTGTCATTGGCAGATACTGAGCGCGTGGCGGCGTTAGCGAGTGCACGTATCTTGGCCATGCCTGAGGTGACTAATATCTTTACCTCAGTGGGAGAGGCGCAGGCGTCGATGGGTGAGTCAGATGGCGGCGGCGGCAAGGCTGAAAACATCGCAGGTTTGGATATCGTACTTGCTCCGCGTGCAGAACGAGGCACCAAGCAAGAGATAGAGCGCAAAATTAGCAAACTGATGACAGAAGTGCCAGGAGCACGATTTACAGTCGGGCTATCGAGTGGTGGTGAGAGTGGCTATAACTTTTCATTAACCAGTACTAACCCGCAATTGCTTGAACAAACTGCACAAAAAATCATGTCTGAGATTCGAGGTCTGCCAAGCGCAGGCGCTGTGACCAGTGATCGCAGTTTGCCACGCCAAGAGCTAACGGTAACGCCAGATAGATTGGCAATGGCGGACAAAGGGGTGACCACGCAAGATATCGCTACGACTCTACGTGTGGCGACCGTAGGCGACTACGAGCAGCAATTGTCCAAGCTCAATCTTGATACGCGCCAAGTACCAATCGTTGTACGTCTGCCGGATGTGGCTAAGCAAAATGTTAGCCAACTAGAAGGTTTGTACGTGCCGAGTACCATGCCTGCCGGTCAAGGCGTGCGCGTCGGTGAGGTTGCTACGCTAGACTTTGGCACTGGGCCTGCGCAGATTAGTAGATTGGATCGAGAGCGTGCCATTAGTATCACGGTACAACCTGCGAGTGGCGAGCTTGGCGATTTGGTACAAGCGGTCAAAGCAGTGCCGACCATGCAGCAACTGCCGCCTTCTATTACCATCATCGATCAAGGTCAAGCCGAAAACATGGCAGACCTTTTTAGTGGCTTTATCATTGCGATGTCCGTCGGTGTGGTCTGTATTTTAGGCGTGCTGATTCTACTATTTGGTCGTTTGTTGCAGCCTTTTACCATTCTGATGGCGTTACCTCTGTCGATCGGTGGGGCGTTTGTCGGCTTGGTTATTACCAATAGCAGCTTATCGATGCCTTCGATGATTGGCTTTATTATGCTCATGGGTATTGCGACCAAAAACTCTATTCTATTAGTCGATTATGCATTGATTGCCCAACGTCGAGGGTTGGCACGCTTTGAGGCTATCGTAGATGCATGTCGCAAGCGTGCACGGCCTATTATCATGACGACCATCGCGATGGGTGCAGGTATGTTGCCATTGGTATTTGGTTGGGGCGATGCAGATCCTACTTTTAGGCGACCGATGGCAGCAGCGGTACTGGGTGGTCTGGTGACCTCTACGCTATTGAGCTTGGTTGTTATTCCTGTCGTCTATACCTTAATGGATGATCTATCAGGATGGTTTGCTAAATGGCTGGCTCCACATGGGAAACCTAGTGACCTCTAATAGTCACTTCTCATAGAGAGCCAAATAGCTAACCAAATAGTGAGCCAAGACACGACACAATAGTAGCAATGTGGAAAATGCTGAATGATTAACACGCTCTCAATTAGGTCATATACTCGTCAAACTAGAGGGCATTCTCATGACTTTCATCAGATTGTTTTGCCTTTGCGAGGGGCAATCAATATCGAAGTTGGGAGCTATACTGGAAAAGTTATCCCGAGCGAATGTGTTGTCGTCAAGGCAAATGAAAAGCACTACTTTAGTGCTGAGGAGAATGCAAAGTTTGTCGTTGTGGATACAGATTTATTGCCAGAAAATGTGCTTCATTCATCACAAATTGTCTTTTCTATAAGTGCGCCATTGTTGGCATTTTTGGAGTTTTCAGAAAGTCAGTTAAGGTATCAAATCAACCCTGAAGTCGAGAAGTTGATGTTTGATACCTTTTATAAACTTCTAGAACAACAAAATCTATTTGTGCAATATGACGCTCGAATTAGAGAAGTCGTCGCATATATTCACCACAATTTTGCTAAAAACCTTTCTGTCGAAGTGTTGGCGGATATCTCTTGTCTCAGTGCTACGCAGTTTAAAAAGAACTTCAAATCGCAAACAAACCAAACCGTCACTGAGTACATCACAAAGATCAGAATGCAAAAGGCGCAAGCTTTGTTGCTACATACTGATTCACCTATCGCTATCATAGCCGAACTGGTTGGTTATACGGATGTTAGTGCTTTTAGCCGCCGCTTTTCTAAATATTTTGGTATTGCCCCTTCCAAATTAAAACACGTCTAACCAGACATGCAAACCGTCTAATCTGCAAAAACAGTAGTATACAACTATCTATAATAATGTTATTCATTATAACGTTAGAGGTAGCTACTATGCTGCAGAATAAATCTAGTCTAAGTGCTATTTTATGTGTGATAGCTGCCAGTGTCCTTTGGGGAACGACAGGTACAGCCTCTGCTTTTATACCTGACGTTAGTCCATTAGCCGTTGGTGCATTTTCCATGGGGGTAGGCGGTGTATTGCTAGTATTGAATGCTAAGAATAATTTATTAAGCGATAGACAGAAACTACTTTCTAAACCCAGTCTCTTATTCATCGGTAGCCTATGCGTTGCTATCTATCCTTTAGCTTTTTATTCCTCTATGAGATTGGCAGGTGTCGCTATTGGTACAGTGATCTCAATTGCCAGCGCGCCATTTTTCACTGTCGTCATGGAGCGTCTGATTAGCAATAAAAGAGTCACTAGTCGATGGGTGGTAAGTTTTATATTTGGTGTGGTTGGCGTTATTTTACTGACTTTAGGGAAAACCCAATATTTAGATATAAACGCACAAGCGAATAATCGAATATTAGGCATTTTATTAGGATTAGTCGCAGGATTGACCTATGCCACATATTCATGGACAGCACGTCAGATGATAGAGAACGGGGTAAACTCGAAATCAGCGATGGCCAGTATGTTTGGTCTGTCGGCAATCTTATTGTTGCCATCATTATTATTAACAGGGGAGAACCTGTTTTTGGATGCAAAACATATAAGCGTTGCCCTATATCTGGCAATTGCGCCGATGTTATTTGGTTATTTACTTTTTGGTCAAGCGTTGAGAGCGATTGAGGCGAGCAAAGCGACACTTATCACGTTACTAGAACCTATCGTGGCCACTATATTGGCTATCATTATAATCGGTGAAACATTCTCTCCTATCGGCTGGCTAGGAATGTCACTCATGATAATCTGTCTCTTGCTGCAAGTAATAAAGACGCCAAAACTGACAGGTTATCGAGGAAGGCGTGCACTATATAAGTAATCAAACAATTAGCAAAACAATGTTGCTGATAATAAGCAGTATTTTTGATGAGTTACTGCCTATTAAGTATGACTCTTTGTATGACGTTAGTCTAAAACTGGTAAGTTGAATGGATTAGTTGGGTTAGTCTTTGCTGTAGTCTGTCCAATCAAATTAATTGAAGAAATTGTTTATATCTTATAGCACTATTTTAATTTTACTAATAGGTGAGTAGCTGCTAGAACGATAAACCAATCTCTACAAACTAATCTCTAAAAAACTAGAAAATAAGGAATAACTATGATTAATGCATACGCAGCAAAAGAAAAAAATGGCAAGTTTGAGCCTTATGAATATGACCCAGGTGCTCTAGGCGATCACGAAGTAGAAATCGAAGTACATAGCTGCGGTATCTGCCATAGTGACTTATGAATGTGGCAAAATGAATGGGGTATGACTCAATATCCGTTTGTCGGTGGGCATGAGGTTGCAGGTAAAGTCCTCAATAAAGGCAAGCACGTCAAGCATTTAGAGTTGGGCGACAAAGTCGGACTTGGTTGGCATAAAGGATACTGTAACGTCTGTGATCTATGCATCGATGGAGACCACAACCTATGCCCTGAGCAAGAAGGTACGATCATTGGTAATCATGGCGGCTTTGCAGATAAAGTACGCGCAAAAGATACTAGCGTCATCAAGATACCTGAAGGGCTTGATTTTAACGCGGTAGGACCACTGCTATGTGGCGGTATCACAGTGTTTAACCCACTTATGCAGTACGACATCAAACCAACTTCTAGAGTGGCTGCAATTGGTATTGGCGGCTTGGGTCATTTGGCATTGCAGTTTGCCAATGCGTGGGGCTGTGAAGTGACGGCATTTACCAGTGAATCAAAAATGGAAGAAGCAAAAGAGATGGGCGCTCACCATTCACTAAACTCAAGAGACGATAGCGAAATTGAAAAAGCCGCAGGTTCTTTTGATTTAATCATCTCAACAGTGAACGTTGATATGAACTGGGATGTCGTGATCAAGACGCTAAGACCAAAAGGTAAGCTACATTTTGTTGGACTGCTAGAAGCACCACTAGAGATATCGGCTGCACCAATGATTATGGCTCAAAACAGTCTATCAGGCTCGCCAGTTGGCTCACCAGCGACGCTGCGTAAAATGTTAGATTTTGCTGCGCGACATAATATTCAGCCAGTCACTGAAACGTATAAAATGTCTGAGATTAATGAAGCATTTGAGCGACTAGAGAGTGGTAATGCTCGCTATAGAGTGGTGCTAGAAAGAGACTAAACGTCGTTACAGGCAACTAAATGTAGCCACCAAATAAGCACAATAATAGTGATACTCTAGTGAATAGATAGAGTGTCACTATTTTTTTTGTATCGAAATTCTGCTTTTCACCAATTTTTAAAATATGCGGATTATTTGGAGCTGGATCTAAGTATCTTTATTTAATTTTTGCTCAGGCAATTATTACTACTTTTTTAAATTGCTAGTAGGTCGTTTTAAAATCGTAAAAAACCCCTGCTACTGAGTTCACAATAGCAGGGGTAAATATGTCAGCGAGTAATAAAGTATCATCCTAACATACTCGTAAACTATTGATTTTATTATACAACATTTTATACAGAAAATAATAAAGTGTCATCCTAGAAAAGTGCTTTTAATAAAAATTCTTCTTTTTAGAGTAATAAAGTATCATCCTAGAAAAGCTTCTAATATTAATGTTATTAACTCTAGAATACCTTAAGTCAGTTTCAAATAACTGACTGTAATTGAATAATCAGTATTTTGCACACCTCCTAGAGTTGCGTAACTTATTTGCTCTAAATCTTTCTGAGACCTATATGGACTGAATAGCTCATCAAGAGTGTGGTAAAAACCACCATCATCTATTCCAAATACATAATCAAAAAATACCTTAGCCATAGCAGACTGAGGATGACTGGCGTCACGAAAAGATTTATTGGTATGCCAACTTCCACTAGATATCTTACTGAAAACGCGTTCGATGTTACCTGAAATAGAGTTTGAAGCATGTCTTCGAGTAATACCTGGTTTTTGCACGTATGCAGCAGCATTTTCAACAGACTTCCAAATTACATAATGCATGGTCGATACAGAGCATTCAGCTAAACATGCTCTGAGAATGCTAATTAGCTTGTCACCGATAGGCGGTGCTAGATAGTTCAGTCTTGACCTAGTAATCAGGTAGCTTAAACACTCTCCTAGCTGTAGCTTTTCACACCAGCTCTTAAATTGACTATCCGCTACTAGAGCACTGGTATTTTTTTTAGATTTAGCGTTTATCAATATTTCAGTAAGATTCTCAATACTATAAGCAAACTCAAAGATCGCTTGATAGAAATCTATCTCTAGCTCTTTTTCTTCGTTGATAGTTACGTATTTGTAGCTATGTTCAGGAGCTAGTATAAGTAAATTCCGGTTAAAGAGATGATATAGTATCTCTTCATCTAATTTAGAGAACGGTGATAAAGGTAATGATAAATTGTCACGTAGAGAGACTGTATTCCTTAAATTATCTGCCCCTAAGCTCTTTACAGTTGCAGCAAGTAAAAGCCTATCTATTTCATTAAGCTCAGTTACCGAGGGGACCTCAGCTAATTGAGTGCCTCTGTAATCATTAACATATTTGAGAACTGCGTGTCTTCGTTCTTCTTCTAAATACTTTTGTTCAAGACGATACTCTAAGTACTCTTGATCCCTTCTTTTTTGAAGCGCTTCCCAACAATCATCACACCGCCATCTAATAGTATCCAATCGAGTTAGCTGTGAACGCGTATAGCAAATCTTAGTTTTACCGCAGTCTATGCATTGACAGTCTAGTACGACAAGATGGGCATTTATTTTAACGATACTAGGTATATCCTGATGCTTAATATTAAACTCTTGACCTATCTCTTTACAGGTATATATAAAACCACTTCGTTTATCGCCTTCTCTTAACCAGTACCTCTCACAGATAAGCTTATTAATTTCTGTTATATCTGACTGATACTCTAGTTTAGTTTTCACGCTTACCTCCTAATACCGACTATATCCCGTGGATATTGTAGCTTACCGCTGTGAGTATTGCTATCTTTAGCAGTGGTTAATGAAATGACAACAGATGATCGCATGATTGCCTTTGGAAAGCGTGTCCGTGAGGTACGAAAAGGCAAAGGAATATCCCAAGAAAGATTGGCGGAGATGGCAGGTATCGATCGAAGTTATATGGGAAATATAGAGCGCGGTGAGAAAAATATTACGTTGAAAAAGGCTTATGAGATATGCGATGCGCTGGAGATTGAGATACAAGATCTAATTTGAACCCCAGCGAACAATAATGTCTGACTCTTTCCCAAGCTTTATGTAAGAGGTCTAATTTCCTATAGGCCTTCAAATGGCTAATGATAAACGGTTATTTAGAGGTGCTATTTCTCTAAATGCGATTTTCTACGAGCTTCATCTTGCTCATAGAAAGCCTCTTTTCTCTCTAACTCTTCAGCAGTAAAACTGCTAATATCAGGCATATTTTGTTCAAAAAATTCCGACCAACGTTTGTCAATTATATTTAAGGATACATCACTTATTGAGAGCTCTCCTTTATTTGTTTGATCTTCGCATAACTGCTCTAATTCAGAAGCAATACTTTTATCTTCAATAATTCGCTTCATAATCCATAGGTAAACATCAACCAGTTCTAGGCCTGCACTTTCATCTCCTGGAGTACAAATAACTGGAACTTTAGGAAAATCTCTTAAGTCCATTTCTGGCATACCTAGTACACCTAAAGCATGTACATCGTTCTGTTTCTGATAAAAGTTATGAATATACTCTTGAGCTCGATTAAATTCTGACTGCCGATCTACGATTATCGCCTTTGCTTCAGTTGAGGTTGATTTTAACTTTTGATGAATTTCAAGGATTACTGACTGAAAACCGACTAGATTAGGTGATATTTGAAGAGACTGTTCCTTTGAAGATATGTTGTAGCATATTTCTGAAGGGTTTTTTATAACCCAATTCATTGCATCACTTATGAGCTCTTTCGCTCTTGCATCTGTCATCATACCTAAATTGTTTATCACGGATGAGCAGACGTTTATTAACTTCTTCTCAGCTTCTTGATCGTTAGTCTCTATGCGCGCTTCCCAAGCTTCTTTAGCCATATTCTCGTCAAATAATTCAGATAGTTTCAATAGTAGGGGATAACGAAGAGGTGTCCAGTAACTTGTCCAAGGTACGGTGGGATTTACGCCCTGGTCAAAAGCTTGGTCAAAAAACTGAATAATGGCATGGTCTGGTTTGTAGACTGTGTGGAGATCAAATCTTATGTCAAGATCTATTGCTAACTGTCTCAGAAAGGGAGCTATTTTCACTAACTCACCATTCCCTAATTGAGATGCATGAATTCTATCTACATTTAACATTGCCCGTAAGATTTTTAAGGCAGGCTCAGCCACTATATCAAGGTCTAGTGGAGAGCTTAAAACGCCATAGTAAAGTCTAGGCTGGGTAGTATCAAACAGGTTAAGGCCAGTATGACCGCTTTCATCAACATAAAAGTACATTTGAACTCCTAAGATTTTTATTTAAATTACGTACTAACTGAATATTTATCCTCGATAATCTATATGAAATTAAAATGGAATAAAATCATCATTTTTGGTATCTTTTGTTTTATCAAGAGCAGTCGCTGATTTAGTTTTTATGCTAGCCTCTAGCTTTTTTATAAAACGTATCGAAGCTGCTACATGGTTAAAAATAAGTAAGCTTTCCTCATAGTTTAATATTGGATTATCGTGGGCAAGACTTTTATTATTACGTACGTCGTTGAATGCTTCCAACACAGAAATACTAGTTCTTAATATGCGATCAGTCATAGCTGACTCAAGATGCCCATCTTCACGCAGTTTCTTTACGTACTCGCCAAAAACACTATTTAGCGGCTTATCAACGGTAATCTCAATGTTATAGCGCTCACAAGTAATACGCACAAGTTTGTTTACAAAAGTATGTAAACGATCCAATGCTGCCTCAGGCTGATTTTTATCTATGGCCTCACGGACGTGGTTAGCTACTATTTCAAAATCATAATCATCCGAAATAGCAGTTAAAGCATCTAACTCAGCCACAGGTTGATCGCTAAGCAGTCGCTTCGCGATATTTTGGCAGTTGGTGACTAATGAAGGATTACTATCACCAAAGCACTGCTCTTCATTAGCATATTCGATCAATCCTTCAATGACGCGTCCTAAAACATGATTATTAGCCACTGTCCAGAAAGTGCGCATCCGGTTCGCTTTTGATGTACCTCCTGTCTTGTACTGCTCATTATCTATCTCAACTCTATATTCATCAAAAAAATCACCAAAGGTACGGTCTGAAAAATTCAGAACATATCCACTTCCCATACCAAGTAGCTTTTCCAGTTTGCGACGTTCACTTCCACTAAGATCAGACATTTTCTCACTCTAAGTTCATAATTTAAGCATTGTAGTATAGTATTAATCTAACAAAAGTTAGATAGTATTTTGAGGTATAGCTATAATAGCTTTTCAGAACTAACTGACAAACATAAATCTACTAAAATTCTTATAAGCTTAATGTCTAATTCGTTAATAACGTATTAAAAAAACAGATTACCAAAATAGCTTTGAAGCTATTACAAAGGAAATAAAGTGAACGTAACCCAAATAGAAGAAACCGTTAAGAAGTTAGCTTCAGATGTCATTAGTAGTGCAGTTGACAAGGATCAATTCATATACGAGTTAATGGCAGCTTATGGGCATAGAAGGACGACAGTAAGCCGTATCAAGTCAGGGGAGCGTAACTTAGCTAAGGTCGCAGGGGAAGTCAGAGCCAAGCGGCATATCTATTTTAAGCACAGTGATAGCAATAAAGTGTTCTCAGACATCGATGACATGAAGAAAGAGCCTTCAGTTATACGAGAGAAGATACGCTTTATTATAGCAACTGATTTTAATCAGTTTGTAGCTGTGGATACACGTACTCATGACACACTTGATATTGAGTTTAGCGAGCTTGGTAAGCATTTTGACTTCTTCTTACCTTGGGCAGGTATGGAAAAAGCAGTATATCAAGGTGATAATCCAGCTGATGTAAAAGCAGCTGAGAAGATGGCCAAGCTGTTTGATTTGATTAAAGCAGATAATTTCAGTGAAGAAAATAAGAATGATACTGCCGCACTTCATAGTCTGAACGTATTTCTAACTCGCTTACTTTTTTGTTTCTTTGCAGAAGATACAGGCATATTTAAGGATAACCAATTCAGTGCTGAGCTTGAGTCTCATACCAAAGCAGATGGCTCTGATGTAGACAGTTACCTCAACCGTTTATTTGAGGTTTTAAATACTAGCAAAGAGAATCGTCACGATTTACCAGATTATTTGGCCAAATTTGAATACGTTAATGGTGGGTTATTTGCTGATACTATTGATTCACCAAAGTTTTCTACCAAGTCTCGCAGAATGCTCATTGAGTGCGGCAGTGAGTTAGATTGGTCAGGTATTAATCCTGATATCTTTGGTTCGATGATTCAAGCCGTCGTACATCCCGATCAGCGTGGCGGTATGGGGATGCACTATACATCAGTCATCAATATCATGAAGGTCATTGAACCACTGTTCTTGGATGGTTTGTATGCAGAGCTAGAGAATATTGTAGAGAATATTGATCTTAAGCAAAAATCTAGCCGTTTACGTAAACTTCATGATCGCATAGTTAATATCAAAATTTTCGATCCTGCTTGCGGTAATGGTTACATGAACACTTTAAATCCTACACAATACATCAAGTACTGATGACAAAATAAATAGAACTATTATTTTAATATATATATAAAATAATAATAAAGATAATATCTACTGAAAATGAATAATTTAATTATTTTTTTAATAGATATTTAAAATAAGATTAATACTATTTAATAAATTAGTAAATACAACTAGTTTTTTATTAAATGAATTATTGCCAAAAATACATTATTCTAGTATAATGTATTCATATTAATTTCTAATAGAGATTAATAATAATTTTAGCGAAATAGTTTCTTGTTTATGTGTATATCACATACAGGAAGCTCTTTCGCTTTTTTTTGTTTTTAAAAAACAGTTTTGATTATTTTGGAGGCTAACGAAATGGCTACTCTTGAGTTTATAAACTATAAACACCGAAGGATTGAGGTGAAAGATGGTGAGATAATTTGGAAAGAATTAGATAGAAAGCCTATTGAAAACCTTCCTCAAATCATTTGGGAAAATAACTCTCCTTGGTCTGAGGTTAACTTATGGGCTTTAGAGCAAGCCACCTCATCTAAGCTAAATATAAAGACTGTTAGATCAAATATGTCACATTTATTAGCTTATGCGAAATGGTTAGAATCTGAATCAATCGACTGGTGGCATTTCCCTGAAAGAGAGAGTGATCGATGTTTAGTTCGGTTCAGAGGCGCACTGATACAGTCCAGAGGTTCAGGTGAGTGCGCTCCTAGCACTACGTCACAACGAATGTCTTCAGTGATTCGATACTACAAATGGTTAAAGGGTAAAGGATTAATCTCACCAGATTGGCCTATGTGGAAAGATAGACTTATAGGAATTAAGATTACCAACTCATTCGGACTTGAACATACTTTACGTGTATCTAGTACAGATTTAGCTATTCCAAACCGTACGGTTGCTGGAGCTATTAAGCTTGAAGACGGACTATTACCTGTATCTGCTAAAGGTATGAAGGAAGTTTTGACTTTGGCTGATACAGAAGCCTCCGAAGAGCTTTCTCTAATGTTACGAATAGGGTTCTTCACGGGGTTACGCCTTGGATCAATTACTGACTTAAAGGTATCTACCCTTCAAAATGCGACTATTATTCCAAATGTCGGATTAAAAACGCTTTCTGTAGGACCCGGTGCTAGACCACCAGTAGCTACGAAATTTAATGTGACAGGTTCAGTTCCGATACCACAAGAGTTAATTGATACTCTATTGAATTATGCTATTAGTACTAGGCGCTTACAGCGCCAAACGCTAGCAGCTCCAGAAGATCAGGATACTCTGTTTTTAACAAGATTCGGAAATACTTATAGTAGTGCTAATAGCCGCGCAGTAAATGTTGAAATGCATCGTTTTAGAAATAATGGGGTGAAATTAGGGGTGAAGTTTTTAAGAGGGTTTCATTTTCATAGAACTCGCGCTACTTATGCTACTGAAATAATGAAAGTTGCTCTGAATTTTATGTCTGTCAGTGATTCGATTCAATTCGTTAAAGAGGCTTGTTTACACAAAGATGAAAG
>Ga0207897_100297_pt1 | contig 18701 bp, 19 predicted proteins | sample LinPmetageLP42_FD_184054 | JGI IMG/M metagenome (GOLD analysis project Ga0207897, IMG submission 184054) | Marine viral communities from the Pacific Ocean - LP-42 (SPAdes) | ecosystem: Environmental > Aquatic > Marine > Oceanic | place: Pacific Ocean | collected 2010-08-27
TAACTATTAATCCTGATGGAACTTTCAACTATACAGCTCCAGTAGGATTTACAGGGACAGATCAATTTATTTATACCATTACAGATGATAATGCTGCAGGTTTTGCAACAGATCAGGCAACGGTTTATATTTTGATTGAACAAACTCCTGCACCTGCAATTACAATCGTAAAAACTGCCGAGTACGATCCAATCGTAAATGGTGAGTGTACAAGTGCAGTAGGAGATATTATTACTTATACTTTTAGTGTAACCAATACAGGGAACGTTGACCTTACAGGAGTAACGGTGACCGATCCATTGTTTGAAGCACCAAACGCTGTTGTAGCCATTGCAGGCCCAACGGGAGATGACGGCGACGGCATCTTAGAGAATGGTGAAGAGTGGATCTATACTGCAGACTATACAATAACACAAGAAGACCTAAATACTGGAAGCGTGACAAATCAAGCAACAGTTATGGCGATGGATGAGGATGGAACAGAAGTAGAAGACCTATCAGGAACCGATGTTGACAATGATGATGCAACGGTAACAGATGTTTGTCAGGATCCAAGTATCACAATCGTTAAGACTGCCGAGTACGATCCAATCGTAAATGGCGAGTGTACGAGTGCAGTAGGAGATATTATTACTTATACTTTTAGTGTAACCAATACAGGGAACGTTGACCTCACGGATGTGACGGTGACAGATCCATTGTTTGAAGCACCAAACGCAGTTGTGGCCATTGCAGGCCCAACGGGAGATGACGGCGACGGCATCCTAGAGAATGGTGAAGAGTGGATCTACACTGCAGACTATACAGTAACACAGACAGATCTTAATACAGGAAGTGTGACCAACCAGGCAACTGCAACGGGAACACCACCAGTAGGAGATGATGTGAGTGACTTATCAGGAACCGATGTTGACAATGATGATGCAACGGTAACAGATGTTTGTCAGGATCCTTCGATCACAATAGTTAAGACTGCCGAGTACGATCCAATCGTAAACGGTGAGTGTACAAGTGATGTTGGCGACACAATCGTTTATACCTTCAGTGTAACCAATACAGGAAACGTTGACCTCACGGATGTGACGGTGACCGATCCATTGTTTGAAGCACCAAACGCTGTTGTAGCCATTGCAGGGCCAACAGGAGATGACGGCGACGGCATCTTAGAGAATGGTGAAGAGTGGATCTACACTGCAGACTATACAGTAACACAAGAAGACCTAAATACAGGAAGTGTGACCAACCAGGCAACTGCAACGGGAACACCACCAGTAGGCGATGATGTGAGCGACTTATCAGGAACCGATGTTGACAATGACGATGCAACGGTAACAGATGTTTGTCAGGATGCTAGCATTGCACTAATAAAAACAGGAACATTTAATGATGAAAACGGTGACAACTGTTCGGATCCAGGTGAAACGATTAGTTATGCATTCACGGTTGTAAATACAGGAAATGTACTATTGACAGATATCACAATCACTGATGATTTAGTGACTGTAAACGGTGGGCCAATTACACTTGATGCTGGAGCTACAGACGTTACAACGTTTACAGCTACATATGCAATAACACAATTGGATATTGATGCTGGCTTAGTACAAAATCAAGCGATAGTTACGGGAACTGCACCATTAGGGACTGAGGTGAGCGACTTATCTGATGACGATGTTATAACCGAAGACGATCCTACCATAACATCCTTATGTCAAGATCCCGCGATTGCATTGATCAAAACAGGAATGTTTAACGATGAGAACGGGGATGGTTGTACAGATGTTAATGAAACAATTAGTTATAGCTTTACTGTAATTAACATGGGTAACGTACTGTTAAATAATATCACAATTACAGATGATTTAGTAACGGTAAACGGAGGTCCTATTTCATTAGCGGCGGGTGTAGCAAACAGCACAGCTTTCACAGCAACCTATACAGTTACACAAGCAGATATTGATGCAGGATTTGTTGAAAATCAAGCAGAAGTGTCAGGTACTACACCATCAGGTGTTACAGTGACCGACTTATCTGATGATAATAACAATACTGATGACGATCCAACAATAACAATGTTGTGTCAAAATGCAAGTATTGCACTTATAAAAGAAGGTACAGTAAATGATATTGACGGTGATGGATGTGCAGATGTTAAAGAGACAATTACCTACAGCTTTACAATAGTTAATACGGGTAATGTTACCTTAACAAATATTGATATAGATGACGATCTGGTCAATGTAACGGGTGGACCAATAGTGTTGGCTCCAGGAGCATCGGATAACACGACTTTCACAGCTGTGTATTCTATTAGACAATCGGATATCGATAGAGGTTTTGTTGAAAATCAAGCCACTGGTTCTGGATTAGACCCCAATGGCACGTTAGTATCAGATCTTTCAGATGACAATAGTTTAACTGAAGATGATCCTACCGTAACTCAGATATGTCAAAGTGCAAACATTGCTTTGATTAAAACAGCTACACCAACGGATGAGAACAATAATGGTTGTGTAGACTTAGGTGAAACTATTGTTTACGACTTTGTTGTGACTAACTTAAGTAACGTTGTGCTTACCAATGTAACCATAACAGATCCTTTAGTAACCGTAAGTGGTGGGCCTATCACACTTGCCGCAGGAGCTTCAGATACAGAAACCTTTACCGCTGTTTACACTGTGGTACAAGCTAATGTAGATGATGGTTTTGTAAGCAACCAAGCAACTGTTTCTGGGGAAACGCCAAGTGGAACGACTGTAACAGATTTATCAGATAACAATAGTAATTTGGAGGATGATCCTACAGTGACGAACCTTTGTAGAATGCCAATGATCACGCTTGAGAAAACAGGATTGTTTAATGATGAGAATTTAGACGGATCTGGACAAGCTGGTGAAACCATTACCTACCTGTTTAAAGTGACAAATACAGGAAGTGTTACTTTATTCAATATTACATTAGCAGATCCATTACCAGGGATAACTATCTCTGGTGGACCAATTGCACAATTGGATCCAGGTCAATTTGACGATACTACATTCACTGCGACGTATACAATTACTGAAGCAGACGTAGCTAATGGAGAAGTGATAAATCAAGCGACTGTTACTGGAGAAGATAGTAACGGTGTGGTAGTAACCGATGCATCAGATGATCCTAATGATCCAACAAATGCAGATCCAGATGGTGATGGCGATCCAGATGATCCTACGGTGACTATTATACCTCTTGTATTTACAATAGCAGATTTTGAGATATTTAATGGAGTAACACCTAATGAAGATGGTCTAAATGACTTCTTTAATATCTTCGGAATAGAAAACTTTGGTAACAACAATGTAAAAATCTTTAACCGTTGGGGAGTACTTGTCTTTGAAACCAATAACTATGGTGGAAGCGATGGTCAATCCAATGTATTTAGAGGAAGATCTAACGGTAGATCAACCATACGAGAAGAGAAAGATTTACCAACAGGTACTTATTTCTACATCTTGAACTTTACAGAAGAGGACGACGGTAATCCTAACAATGGTTTTGAAAACCCAGGTAAGGATAATTACACAGGCTACTTATATATTAACAGATAGAAACAGTTATAAACCCTGGACGGGTAACCGTCCAGGTTAAAATATAGACTTATGAAATATAATTATATTGCAATCATATTTTTGATGTTATTTGGAGGCATCTTTTCAAGTAACGCACAGCAAGACCCTCAGTACACCCAATACATGTATAACACCCAGGTTGTTAACCCTGCATACGCGGGTTCCCGCGATGCACTTAGTTTTGGGTTGTTGTACAGAACACAATGGGTAGGCTTTGAGGGAGCTCCTAAAACCGGGACATTTACCGTAAACTCCCCTATAGGCGTTTTTGATAATATGGGTCTTGGACTTTCTATCGTTCGTGATGAAATTGGTCCAGCAATTGAGTCTAATGTCAATATAGATTATTCATACACCATCAGTACCTCTGCAAATTCAGAACTTTCTTTTGGATTAAAAGCAGGTGTAGATCTTTTAGATGTGGATTTTACAAAACTTAATATTTTTAATGAAGGTGATGTTTTTGAAAATAATATCGACAACAAACTTCAGCCCCAGATTGGCGCCGGTATTTATTTTAACACCGAAAAGTTTTATGCAGGATTATCGGTACCTAACTTTTTAACAACAAAACATTTTGATGAAAGTACCTTAGAGCAAATCGATTTTAATGGTGATGTAAACCCAGCAGAGCGGCTACATTATTTTTTAATTGCGGGTTATGTTTTTGATCTGAATGAAAATTTAAAGTTTAAACCAGCAACGTTAGTAAAAGCAGTAAGTGGTGCTCCCTTGCAATGGGATGTTTCTGCAAACTTTTTAATAAATGAAAAATTTACACTAGGAGCTGCTTACAGATGGAGTGCAGCCTTTAGTGGACTTGTCGGTTTTCAAGCTTCAGATGCGATTTTTATCGGATTTGGGTATGATTACCAGACTACAGATATCGAGCAGTATAGCGATGGCTCATATGAAATCATGTTACGTTTTGATCTGTTTAAAAAGCCAGAACGTGTATTAACACCTAGATTCTTCTAAAAAAAAATAAATAATTGGGGCAATGAATAAAACACTAAAAGTATTATTTCTTTTTTCGTTCGTAGTACTATCAATAACAACAACTATAGCGCAAAAAAAGAATATCGAAAAAGCCAATAAAGAGTTTGATCGATTTGCATATATAGATGCCAGAGAAATCTACCTAGAGGTAGTTAAAAACGGCTATGAGTCGGCACAGATTTTTAAAAATCTAGGTGATACCTATTATTATAACAGTGATTATGATAATGCAGCAAAATGGTACCGAAAACTTATATCAAACTATCCAAGTGAAGTAGAGGCGGCTTATTACTACAGAGCGGCACAATCGTTGAAAAGTTTGAAGCTATATGATGAGTCTGATGAATTAATGAATTTATATGCTGCCATTGGAGGTGATGGTATTATCATTCAAAATTATAAAGATGATCCTAACTATCTGCAGAGCATTGCATTTGAAGCTAAAGGATACGAACTTGGAAAAGTAAGTGTCAATACTAAGTTTTCAGACTTTGGACCAGCTTATTATCAGGATAAACTTGTTTTTGCATCGTCTTCAACAAAATCTGAAGGGACAAAAGTGTATTCATGGAACGATCAACCCTTTTTAGATCTTTTTGTGGCAGATATGGATGACAATGGAACACTTTCTAATGTGAAGGATTTACCAGGTGATATCAACACTAGATACCATGAATCTTCAGCGACATTTACCCAAGATGGTAAAACAATATATTTCACCAGAAATAATTTTATCGACGGTAAAAAAGGGAAGGATAAGAATAAAACAATTCGGTTAAAACTTTATAAAGCTACTAGAAGTGGCGATAATTTTTGGACTAATATTGTAGAACTTCCGTTTAATAGTAAGGAATATTCTGTTGCCCACCCCGCACTTAGTAAAGATGAAAAACGAATTTATTTCTCGTCAGATATGCCAGGAACGTTAGGAATGAGCGACCTCTGGTTTGTAAATATTACAGGTGTTAATTCGTATAGCGAACCTATCAATTTAGGGAATAAAATAAATACAGAAGCGCGTGAATCGTTTCCATTTGTAAGTGAAGAAAACAACTTATATTTTTCTAGCGATGGTCGCGCAGGATTAGGTGGATATGATATCTACGTTACTCCATTAGATGAGAATGGACTTCCTGGCAAAGTCACTAATCTAGGAGAGCCAGCAAATAGTAACCAAGATGACTTTGGTTTTATAATTAAAGAAAGCAAACGAATAGGATATCTTTCTTCAAACAGAGATGGAACCGCTGGTAGTATTGAGGATGAAATATACATAGTACAAGAAAAATGTGCCATTACGATAACTGGTTTAGTCACAGATATTGATACAGGAGCCCTTTTGCCAGGTGCCGAAGTTTCTTTATTGGACGAAAACAACAAATTGGTTGAACAGATAACCGTTGGTGATGATGCAAAATTTATTTTTACAGCACTTTGTGAGTCGCAATACTCTATTCGTGGCACTAAAGATAGATATGCACCTAATGAAAAAGTGGTAGCTACTCCAGATAAAACAGGAACCATCGAAGTGCCGTTACCTTTAAAAATAATCGACCCTTGCCCACCTAATGATCTAGGGTGTCGTTTAAAATTAAAGCCAATCTACTTTGATTTTGATCGCTATAATATTAGACCAGACGCGCAAGTGGAGTTAGAAAAAATTGCTGCGGCGATGCGCCTGTACCCAGAGTTGATCTTAAAAATTGAATCACATACAGATTCAAGAGGGAATGATTCGTATAACGAAGCGCTTTCAGACAAACGAGCTAAAGCAACACTCGAATACCTTGTTAAAAATAGAAATATCGAGCGAAGTAGATTTACTGAAGCCACAGGATATGGCGAAAAACAATTAGTAAATGAGTGCAGCAATGGCGTTGAATGTACCGAAGAGGAACACCAACTCAACCGCCGTTCTATGTTCTTGATTCAAAATTAGAACTAACCATAAATTTTGATTTAAACGCCCAATATACTTATTGGGCGTTTTTTGTTTTTACTTGAAACCGCTATTTCGTATTTTTGAAAAAAAAGCACCCCTGCATGAAAGAAGAACAAGTAATCCTTGTAAACGAAAAGGATGAACAAATTGGTTTAATGGCTAAGATGGAAGCCCATGAACGGGCATTGTTGCATAGAGCATTTTCTGTATTTGTTTTTAATAAAGAAAATGAGTTAATGTTGCAGCAACGTGCCCTGCAAAAGTATCATTCACCAGGACTTTGGACAAATACCTGCTGTAGCCATCAACGCGAAGGCGAATCAAATATTGAAGCTGGAGTGCGAAGGTTACAGGAAGAGATGGGTTTTACAACGCCGTTAAGAGAGACCACGTCTTTTATTTATAAAGCACCTTTTGATAATGGGTTAACCGAACACGAGTTTGACCATATCTTAATAGGTAGCTATGATGCCGCTCCAAATCCTAATCCAGATGAAGTGGCTTCCTGGAAATGGATGCCAATAGAAGATGTAAAAGCAGATATGAAAGAGCATCCTAAACTATATACCGAATGGTTTAAAATCATATTTGATAAGTTTTACCAACATTTAACCACATGAGTGTAACGATCTATCGCAAAGCACATTTTAATGCCGCACACAGACTTTTTAGAAAAGAATGGAGCGATGCTAAAAACTTAGAAGTATTTGGTAAATGCAGCAACCCAAACTACCATGGTCATAACTATGAGCTAGAAGTAGGGCTTACTGGTGAAATAGATCCTGAAACCGGCTATTTGATAGATTTAAAAATCCTAAAGGATTTAATAGAACAAGAAATAGAAGAACCTTTTGACCATAAAAATTTAAACGAAGAGGTGTCAGAATTTAAAGAACTAAATCCGACGGTAGAAAATATTGCGGTGGTCATTTGGAATAAGCTACGGGTAAAACTAGAAGTAAAATATGACATTACTGTCAAGTTGTACGAGACACCACGAAACTATGTAATTTATAACGGACCCGAATGAGTTTAGAAATAGGAGCGACACTACCAGAATTTACATTGAAGGATCAAAACGGAGCTATTTTTAAAAGTAGTTCGGTAAAAGGAAAGAACTCGGTAGTGATCTACTTTTACCCTAAGAATTTTACCCCTGGCTGTACTAAAGAAGCCTGTAGCTTTAGAGATGCCTACGAAGACTTTACCGAAATAGGAGCTAAGGTGATTGGTATTAGCAGTGATAGCGAAGAATCGCATCAAAAATTTGCCGATAAGTACAGGCTTCCGTTTACATTGTTAGCGGATGGTGAAAAAGAAGTGAGGAAACAATTTGGCGTTAAAGGTTCATTTTTAGGACTATTGCCAGGTCGTGAAACCTTTGTTTTTGACAAACAGGGAAAATTGGTTTATAAATTTGAATCGCTTAACGCAACACCCCATATTGAGAAAACATTAGAGAATCTCAAAGAACTACAATGAATACCGAACTCTATCCATTAAAGTTTTATCCGATCCTCAAAGAAAAAGTATGGGGCGGTAAAAAGCTGAAACAACTTTTTGGAAAGGAAAGAGAGGGTATTGTGGGTGAGAGTTGGGAGCTCTCGGGTGTTGAAGATGACGTTTCCATCATTGCTAATGGTGCTCTTTCTGGTAGATCACTTACCACCGTGCTAGAAAAATACAAAGAACAATTGATGGGTGCCAGGGTGTTTTCAACCTACGCAACCAAATTCCCATTGCTTTTTAAATTTATAGATGCTGCCCAAGATCTTTCGGTACAATTACATCCTGGCGATGCGTTGGCGAAGGAACGGCACAATAGCTTCGGGAAAACCGAAATGTGGTATATTCTACAGGCCGAAGAAAATTCTAGGCTCATTCTAGGGTTTGATCAACAAATGGACGAGGAGACGTACTTAAAAAAGCTTTCAGAGAATGAACTCCTTTCTATCTTAAACGAAGTAAATGTAACCGAAGGCGACGCTTTCTTTATCGGGCCAGGAACTGTTCATGCCATTGGAGCTGGGATCGTTTTAGCGGAAATTCAGCAAACATCAGATGTTACCTATCGTATTTATGACTGGGATAGACCCGATACAGACGGTACAATGCGGCAGTTACACACGCAGGAGTCCATACAAGCTATTAATTATAATGCTTCGGAAACAAAATTAGAATATGCTTCAGAAAAAAATAAGCCGGCGCTTATAAAGAGCACTCCTTATTTTGAAACCAACAGGATAGCCGTTTCAGAAGCGATACAAAGGGATTTTTCTAAGCTGGATTCTTTTGTAGTGTATATGTGTGTAAAAGGAAATGCTGTGATTGCGGTTGAGGGCCATTCAGAAAAAATTAAAATAGGCGAAACGCTCTTAATTCCCGCTTGCTTTCCTGAAGTGAATATTTCTGCGAATAGTGCCGTTTTATTGGAAGTCTACATTAAGTAATTGTTGTACCTTGCACCCATTATTTTTATATAAAAACTTATTAAACAATAGAGTGTTATGGCGAATAAACGCGATTTAAAAAAAGATATTAACTACGTTCTTGGAGATATCATAGAAGCGGTTTACATCTGGGAACTTACAAACCCTAAAAAAGATACAAAGGAATCTCAGGCGATCATCGATGAGGCAATTCAAGTTTTTGATGCGCTGATTGTTAAGGTGAATCAAAAAGATGTAGAAGATAAAAAGAAACACTTCAAAGAAGTAAACAACGAACTTGAGGAGCGTGGCAGAAAATTGATCGATAAGATCAACGCGCTGTAATTATTTCTTTCTTTTAGCAATTAACGACTCCAAATCTTTACCGTATTTGGAGTCTTTTATTTTAGGGGAAAGTGCCTGGTATACTGTATCCAAGTATTTTACATTTACTTCTTTGGCATCGGTGATCATGATGTAAGGCGCCAATTCAGAATCGGGATGGTTTTTCGCAAAATTGATAGCCGCTAAGTATTTACTCGATATATGATTTTGCCTTTGTTTTTGATACGCAATCACTAGCGAGTCATCTCCATTTTTAGCCGCTGTGAGTTCGTTTTTAATGAGTTCTAAATTCTTGTCAATATAGCGGTTCATCACTTTATTGTAGTTTTTGGCTTGGTCCTGGTTTATGGAGCCTGATATTTCATAATCGTTTCCGAAGTTCTCTAGCGTAGTAGTAATATTTATTTCTGAAGATTCCGCAAAAAATGGAATTCGTTCATCTAGTAATTCTCCGTTTTTTAAGCGCAAGTAGAGGTATAACATTTCTGGCTCTGCAATTTCTTCAACAATCGTAAACGTTGGATCTCCATCAATCACTACAGAATCTAACCGAATAAGCGACGTATCACCAATTCTTTCTAAAATGATAGTTCCTTTTTTAAGTCCTTTGATAGAACCCGTTAAGATCATTTCATTTTCGTTTTTAGAACAACTAGAAATGATGATCAAAAGTGCTAAAAGGAATAAAATACGTGTCATGTGCTATAATTTTTGAAGTCGCAAATATGCAGATTTTTTTACTGAAAAATAACTTTCAAACTGAAAATTAACGACTCTTACGAGACGGCTGCTAATTGCATTAAGACAGTACATAAGATCGCGCCTATCGTGCCAATGGCATACCCAAAAACGGCCAATAATACACCCACCGTCGCTAACGATGGATGAAATGCAGAAGCTACAATAGGAGCAGAGGCAGCACCACCTACATTCGCTTGGCTTCCTACTGCAAGGAAAAAATAAGGCGCTTTGATCAGCTTGGCAACAAGAATAAGCAGTCCGGCGTGGATAAGCATCCAGACAGCACCTACGGCGATCAGTAAAATATTATCAAAGATTAAGGTTAAATCCATCTTCATACCTATGGTCGCCACAAGGATATAGATAAAGACACTACCAAATTTACTGGCGCCTGCCCCTTCATAACTTTTGGCTTTTGTAAAAGACAGCAGCACACCTATAATGGTGGTGATCGTAATCATCCAAAAGAAATTAGAGCTTAAAAAAGTAAATATATTTCGGGTGATCCCCTTTGCGAGACCGTCTACAAAATCGGTGAACAACTCGCTCATAAACCCTGCGCCTAGATGAGCAATACCAACCGTTCCAAAGGCGATAGCAGCAAGGATCATCAGGTCTGTAAGCGACGGATTTCTAGTAACAGTCAACGAATAATCTGATACTTTCTTTTTTAAACTTTCTATGGCAGACGTATCGGCACCTAACCATTTGTCTATTTTTGAAGTCTTGCCAATACCAATTAAAATAATCGCCATCCAAATATTGGCAATTACAATATCTACAAACACCATCCCACCGTATAGCGCCTGGTTAAACCCATAAATCTCTAACATGGCGGTTTGGTTGGCACCACCACCTATCCAGCTACCGGCTAAGGTAGACAGACCGCGCCATACTGCATCGGCACCTTCACCGCCCACAGTCTCTGGTGAAATCGTTCCTATGATCAGTACTGCAATAGGACCACCAATAATAATACCGAAGGTCCCGGTAAGAAACATAATCAAGGCCTTTGGGCCAAGATTAAATACCGCTTTAAGATCGATGCTCAACGTCATTAATACAAGCGCTGCAGGAAGCAGATAACGGCTCGCTATATAATAAAGACTGGTGCTGCCTTCGGTTACTTCATTGGTGTCTGAAACCGAGATCCACTCTGGCGAAATCACCCCAAAGGTGGTAAACAGCGCCGGGATAAAATACGCCATAAACAAAGCGGGTACAATTTTATAAAACCCAGCCCAAAACCCGGTTTCTTTTGAGGAAGTATAAAAAATAACCCCTAAACAAAGCATTAAAATACCAAAAACAATGGTGTCATTAGTAAATAATGGTGTGGAGTCTTCTATAAGTTGCGCAGTAGTTTCTTGCATGGGTCGATTGTTTCCTGCAAAATACGTAATCTAGTTTATATGGAAAAGCCTTTACGTGTAAGTACAGAGGTAAGCTAATATTATTGCAGATGGTATGGCTTGCTTACTGGTAATTTCCGTTAGCCCATGTTATAGTGGGTTGAATCCATTCTTTTAACGGTTTAAATAAAAACCCGTGTTTCATTCCTGTGTTCAGTTCAATTTCTTTGAAATGTTTGATGTCACAGGTAGACGTCTCTTTTCGCATTACTGCTGAAACTCCAAAGGGATCCGACTTTTCATAAATTGTTAGAATGTTCCCGCAATAATTGATTTCAGGTATGTTTTCAACGTCGCTATCCCTGAAGCTTGCGATAAAAACAAAATTCAGATTAGGATTGTTCGCCAATGTGGCAACATATTGTGCAATATACCCGCCCTTTGAAGTGCCAACAATGGTTATTTTTTTCGGATCGATTCCTGTCGTTAATAAGCTATCAATTTGGATTACGACTCTTGATGCGTATTCCCTAGGATTCACGTTGCCAGTTCGTTTTTCGCTAATCACTGTAAAACCGTTTTTTTTAAATTCTGTTATTATTTCCAAATACTCAGCCCTACCAAATTCTGGATGTGCTTCATTTAATTGGTGTTCTTCTAAAAAACGATTGTGAAGAAAGAAAATATAGCGATCGTCATCCTTTTTTTCGCAAGCAAATAAAGAGGCAAAAAAAAGAATTGTGAGTAAGAAGCTTAGTTTCATTGGTTTTGTTGGTTTACTGATAGGCAGCTTAGACTAGTTAAAATTTTAGGGCGTTTTTTGGTAAGTTTTCTCCATTTCGATATGATTCTCCATCTCAGATATTTTTTCAAGTCCGAAATTTTCATAAAACCTTTGGGCTTTAGTATTTATTTTAAAGACTTTTAATCGAATTCGCTTCTTCTTGAAATCAGCGCTTTCAACAATCTGTTCCATAATGGTTTTTCCAATACCCAAATTTTGAAATTCCATTTCAATGAGTAGATTTTCTATATAAATTTCATTGTCAGTTTCTTTTATCACTAGAAAACCGATGTATTGTTTATGGTACTCAATTAACTTTGTATCATTAGCATTGAAACTTTGATTGTGAATTTTTAGCTGATTTGATTCGTTCCACCCCCAAATTTTTTCCACATACGGCTTAATCGATTTGTTTTTAATTCGATAGGTTAATTCTAAATCTGATGTTTTTGCGGCTCGTAAATTCAATTATAGTTTCATTTTTTTAATTAGTATCTTTCGTATAAGAATCGCATATCAAGTATTAAGTGCTAATTTTCAGATTGATACTAATCCAAATTTACATATTTTTCGTATCTTTAAGATATGGATTTACCAGATGAATTTTACCAGATCATTATTCTCGTTATTCTAATCAGTGTAGCGATGACTTTAGTAAGTTACCTAACAAGAAATAGCAGAAATTTCCGAAGCAGCAGAAATAAAAAAGCAAGGAAGCAGTATTAAGCTGCTAAAAACTTCATTTTTAGAACTTAATCGTTAATATGATGGCTCCTAAATTTATTCAACCTTAAAAATAATGGGTAAATTATAACAAACACCTACCGCTTTGCCGTTAAGAATTGCGGGCTTCATCTTTTTAACATGTTTTATTGCTTTTATAAAATGCTCATCAATTTTTTGATTTTCAGAATCAGTACTAATATTTACTATCTTTCCTTTTTTATTAATAGTAAATAGAATATTTATCCTGTATTTTCCAACATTTAAATTCTGATTTTCTATAAATTTCATGTCTATATTTCCTGCCGTAATTTCTGTAACATTTTTCGTGAAACATTTTTTTAATGCTTCATTACTCATGTTTTTATCACATCCTCGTGCAACTGGTACGACATCCACGAGTGTGAATTCAAAACTATCTGAAGGCACTTCCTTTTGTGCGGTGAGACTTATTGATACTGATATAAATAGAGCGGTTAGAATTTTTTGAATCATGTTTTAATTTTTTTTATAAGGTGAAAGTACAGGTAACTATAGCTATCGAAATTATTATAGGTTAGCAGGTTTGCATAAGTTACAGCGGGTCTTGAGCGGCTGCGTCGGCTGAGGGTTGGAAGCACAGCGTGCGAAATACCCGCAGACAATGGCGCCGCCACTGTGTATTTATCCACTATCCAATATTTCCAAAACGAATGCAGTGACGAAGAGAAGAATGGTTTGAGAAACGTGTTCCGCACAATTAAAGAGATCTTATTCGTTCCCGTTCGATATTGGATATATTCTTCTATAGTCATATCTTTTTCAGCTCGAGTTTTTTTAAATGTCTGACCCTAAAATTTGTCTACAAGTTATTGATTTAAGTTAAGCTCCATTTTGGGGCACATTGTAGGTGTTTTATGATCTAAAGATAAATGGAATCTTTTAGAGTTATATAATTTGATGGCTCTTTTTGCTTCTTCTGCGCTGGGAGGTCTGCTCGAGATAGAATTCGTCTTTGAGGATCCCATTTATACTTTCTGCTAGTGCATTTTCATAGCACTGGTTTTGTTTTGATCCAGTGCTGAAGCTCTGAAGGGGTCCGATTTTTCATAAATTTATTAGTGTACGTAGTGTACTATCTTTTATGCTTGATTAAACCTAGTAATATATTGGCAATGTTATAAATAGTAAGTTTTATATAAATGGAACGACCACATTATTAATTTTAATGATTTATTGCAATGGATATGTCTAGATTTAATAAACTCTGTGAAGCATACGATCATGCTCAAAATAATTTTGAAACATATAAGAGAAACTGTTACAATTTTGGAGTAGAACTTGTCGACGAACTCAGAAAATACTTTCAAGTACCAGATCGTCAATTTACAGTTTATAAAATTGAAGAGAATAATAATTTTGATTTAATTCATGGGTCTTTATTAGGTGCTCTAACACTTACCAAAGACAGCTTCTGGCATTTTGGTGTTGGTTTTACTGTTTGCAGAACAGTGAATGTTTTTCCTGAAGAATTAATTTTGTTAGCTTTAGTTTATAGAAAAGAAAAAGGAAATACGTTTTATTTAAAACATACGTACAACGAGAAAGAGTTTAAGGTAGAACATGGTAAACCAGAAACGTATAAGGAATATTTTGAAGATTTATTTAAAACGATTTTAGAATCTTATAATGGACATCTTCAACAATTTATTGGAGAAAAGACAATTAGAAAGTTAGGATACATTCAGTAATTTATTGCTTTGAGAATAATAGCCTCTTAGTAACTTTTAGCTTTTGATAACTTAAAACTAATTAGATATTTCGGTGGTACTGGGTGTATCGTGTTTGTATATGGTTAGTTGCGATGGCAAGGTCTAAGTTGATAAAAGAAAACAAACCAGAGGAGAGTCCGTCAAATATTCCGAGTACATATGGAACAAGCAATTAATTATACATGTTGTTGTACTTTCATTATTTTTCTTTTAATTCAGTATTGATAATCTGAATCATTATTTTGATTTTATCTATAAAAATTTCTTCATCTATCACATTCTCTTTTTTCCAGGCAAAAATATTGGCTGTCAAATCTTCCATCTCACGATTGTTAAAGAACCATTGATAGTCTGATGAATAGGTTCCTTTTGGAAATTCTTTATACCTTTCAGAAGATGAAATGGTATTTAAAGCACTTAATTTACCATCGGTTGAAGGCCAAAACCGCTCATTTAATAGTCTTCTTACGTATCCATCTTCTTGGTTAGCATCTATAATCATCGATTCAAAAGATGAAATGTATGATTTCAATTCAGCGTTTTGTAAGTAATCGATTTTGTTTGATGCAATAAGTGATTTGATATATCCATCTCTTGCTTCAAATGAAAATCCGCTAAAAGCATTTGAAGTCAGTGAATCCAATTTTGATTTAGTTACATTTGAAACATCAGTTCCGAAAAGATGCAAAAGATACATGCCGTCTTCAAATTCCGACTTATGTTGTTTATTTATCACTTTAAGTTCTTCAAGGTTGAAGTTTAATTCAGTTTTTAAATTATGAAGAATTTGTATTTCAGCATTTTTAATTTTGCGATGTTCATTCCAATTATTGATCTGAAGCGCAATTAAAATTCCGATTACAACCAAAATTATTTCTCCAATAGCATATTTTAAATATTTTCCAGTCTTATTTTTTTCCATTAGATCGTAACGAATTTTTCTAAAGAATTTTATCATCGGAGGTTAGTTTCCCTAAAGATAGAATAATATTTGAATTTTGGATTTCAAATAATAAAGCACAAGTAGTTACAGTATTCAATTTATTTATTTTATCCCGAACCCTAATGGTTTATCGCTAGTCTTTAACATCCAAAAATGGGTGAAAAAATCTACTCTTCATCACCCTCTTTAGGCGTACGCGCTTTCGGTAAGCGGTTGCTTTTTTTTAAAGCCTCGTGAAGCATCCATTCTATCTGCCCATTAGTACTACGAAATTCATCTGAAGCCCATTTCTCAATGGCCTTCATCATATCTTCGTTTACCCGTAAGGCGAATGCTTTCTTTTTGGCCATTTTTAGTTATTGATAAAGGTTAGAATTACTTGCGACAAGGCAGGAACAATAGGTAAGGTAGGCGCATTGTACGATTTTTGATTTTCGAGATCGTCCCCGTCTATCGCTCTAAAAATATGGTTCATGGTTGGGATGATTTCATAGGTAGCATCGGGGCGCGCGGCGTGCAATAGTTCCGCTTCAGCAAGAGTTACCTGTATGTCTTTGTCACCGTTGATGATAAGAACGGGCATGTCCAGTTTTTTGATTTCTTCCGCAGGATTGTATTGCATCCAACTCAACATAAAGGGTTGGATATCTTTACTCAAAATGGATTTTAAAATGGGCTGAAAGCTGCTCGTACTTCCTGTTTTACGCAGCTCGGCAAAGGCCTGTTCTGCATTTTTGTCCAATCCTGGTTGTTGTTTGGCAATCTGGTCTACAATAACGGCATCTATAGGCTGTCCTGCACCGGCAATAGAGATAAAGCCAGCCACATCTTTCTGCGCTGCCATCATGCCTATTAACGAGCCCTGGCTGTGTCCTGCGATATAGATTTCAGAAAATTCACCACTTTTTTTAAAGTAGTTGACCACGTCTTTTGCATCTTTTACAAAATCATCGAAAATGACCTTATCAATGCCTGGATCTCTTGTTTTGATCATTTTTACAGAGCGCTTATCATATCTAAACGTCGCCACCTCTTTCACCGAAAGCGCTTTGGCAAGCTCTTTTAGCGAGTTGTTTTTTGTCATGGCAGAATTGCCATCTCTATTTGTAGGGCCAGAGCTTGCGATTAAAATAACGAGTTTTGGTTTTGTGGTAGTGGTAGGAACAAGCAGAGTGCCTTCGATCAATCGGGAAACCTTGAGTTCTTTTTCGGTGTACATAGCGTTCTGTGCAAAACCAAAGTTTACAGACAAGACCAATAATAGGATGCATAAATTTTTCATGAGCTAGCAATTTTGTGTGAATAGGTTTGTAACACGTTCCTGGCATCGTTTTCTTTTTGTGTGCCAAGCAACAACTTTTTGTTATCTCTTAACACAATTTGAATGCCAATATTGCCTTTTACATTTATTGCGCCAGATTTGGCTCCAAAACCCATGCGATAGCCCCAGCCGCCATACTCGGTCACCGGATTGTATTTTCTCACGACAACACTCTTTATATCGCTCCAGGGGATGTGTTTCAGTTTAAGATTGAAAGGCCAAAAGCCATAATAAATGCCTTGTTCGTCTATTTTGGTTTCAAGTTTTAAAAAGAAGAGCATCCAAACAAAAAGGATAATGGTAAAAATGCTGATGAGCAAAACAATCCAGAAATCGGTATTCACTCCACTTGTTTCTGAAGAAAAAGAAAAAATAGGCCATGCCACCATCACGATAACGCCCACGGCAAGGAGCCGGAACCACCATTGGTTAAATCGCTGTTGTTCCACAAATACTTTCATTACCTGTTTTTAGAACGTTGTAAAAGTGCATAAAACTGCATGCTTTCGTTGGCGAAATTAACAACCTTCCAGCCCTCCCGGGCTTTTGTGTTGATTTCTTCTTCAAAATTTTCAAGGTTGCTGCTAAAACTAAGTTTAGACTTTATGAGTTTGTATTCGTACATATCATTACATATTTAAGGTTCCTGCATTGACGACAGGTGTTGCATCTTTGTCGCTACATAAGATGACCATGAGGTTGCTCACCATGGCAGCTTTGCGCTCTTCGTCTAGATCGATCACTTGTTTTTTGCTCAGTTGGTCGAGCGCCATTTCTACCATACTTACAGCGCCTTCCACAATTTTATGGCGGGCTGCAACAATCGCAGTGGCTTGTTGTCGTCTTAACATGGCACTGGCAATTTCATTAGCGTACGCAAGGTACCCAATACGTGATTCTAGTACCTCGATGCCTGCGATGGCCAAGCGTTCTTCCAGTTCTTTTTCTAAGGCAACATTAACCTCGCCCATACTGGAACGTAAGGTGATATCTTCGTCCAATCCTTCATCTGCAAAATTATCATACGGATATTTGCTGGCGAGTTCCCGTACCGCAGCATCTGTTTGTATCCTAACAAAATTCTCGTAATTATCAACATCAAAACCTGCTTTGTGCGTGTCGCGAACCCTCCATACTAGAATGGTACTTATAATAATAGGGTTTCCTAGCTTGTCATTTACTTTAAGGCGTTCGCTATCAAAGTTGCGGGCCCGGAGCGAAATTTTATTTTTTACATAAAAAGGGTTCACCCAGAAAAGGCCGTTTTCTTTAACGGTACCAATGTATCTACCAAAGAGTAGGAGCACACGCGATCCGTTGGGATTTATCAACACAAAACCAGGAAGAATGAATAAGGAGAGTAGGATGCCAAAGCCAAACCAAAATATTTTAGTGACTGCAATACCTGCAATGCCACCAAAAAAGAGGAGTATAAACACAAATAGCATCATATAGCCATTTGCCGGGACGATTGTTTTTTCGTTAGTCATAAGAAGAAATTTAAAGTGATATTAAAATGATATTAAACAAATATAATAATTTTTCTGAATATTCAATTTAAAATTTGACATTAAATTTATATGACTCGCTGTATCTTTGTAAAAAACTCAGTCCTTATGAAATATATTTTGTCCTTTTCAATTTGCCTTTTTATAAGCGCAACCCTTTTTGCCACTACCGAAGATTGGGGTAGAAATGGCCACAGAGCCACCGGTGAAATTGCACAGCAGCACCTTTCTAAAAAAGCGAAAAGAAATATAAAA
>Ga0207897_100298_pt1 | contig 18667 bp, 16 predicted proteins | sample LinPmetageLP42_FD_184054 | JGI IMG/M metagenome (GOLD analysis project Ga0207897, IMG submission 184054) | Marine viral communities from the Pacific Ocean - LP-42 (SPAdes) | ecosystem: Environmental > Aquatic > Marine > Oceanic | place: Pacific Ocean | collected 2010-08-27
CAATATGAGATGATTGGCGAGAGCGATGCTATTGTCAAGATTAAAAATATTATTGAGAAAGTTGCTCCCACCGAAGCACGAGTGCTCATAACCGGTCCTAATGGTACCGGAAAAGAACTTGTAGCGCACTGGCTACACGAAAAAAGTGATCGCGCAAAGGGACCTATGATCGAAGTGAACTGTGCCGCGATCCCTTCTGAGTTGATCGAGAGCGAACTTTTTGGTCACGTAAAAGGGGCGTTTACTTCGGCAAATAAAGATCGCGCCGGGAAGTTTGAGGCTGCAAATGGCGGAACAATCTTCTTAGACGAAATTGGAGATATGAGTCTTTCGGCTCAAGCTAAGGTGTTACGCGCTTTGCAAGAAAGCAGAGTGTCTCGCGTAGGCAGCGATAAAGACATTAAAGTGGATGTGCGCGTACTTGCCGCAACCAATAAAAACCTTAAAAAGGAAATCGCAGAGGGTAATTTTAGAGAGGATTTGTACCATCGCCTGGCGGTGATTCTGGTGCCCGTACCTGCATTAAATGATCGTAGAGATGATATACCTTTATTAGTAAATCATTTTTCAAATAAAGTTGCTTCAGAGCAAGGGACGGCTGTTAAAGTTTTTACAGATAAAGCTATTAGCAAGCTGCAAGAATATGACTGGACCGGAAATATTAGAGAGCTCCGTAATGTTGTGGAGCGGTTAATTATCTTGGGAGGCAGTGAAGTCTCAGAAGAAGATGTAAAACTCTTCGCTAGTAAATAATCAGCATAAAAACCGAGATTTATGAAAGCTTCAGACTATCAAATTACGGGACCCGTAAAACTTTCAGAACGTAAAACACACGAGGATTTTGGGAAGACCAAAGAACTCGAGCAGGAGTTGGATGAGGTAAGTAAGAAGATCGCAGATATTCAAAATGCGATGTATGCGCACGGAAAATATGCTGCGCTCATCTGCATTCAAGGGATGGATACTGCCGGAAAAGATAGTTTGATTCGCGAGGTTTTTAAAAATTTCAATGCTCGGGGTGTAGTGGTTCACAGTTTTAAAACACCAACCTCTTTAGAATTGGGTCACGATTATTTGTGGCGTCATTACATCGCATTACCGGCCAGAGGTAAAGTGGGTGTTTTTAACAGAACGCATTACGAGAATGTTTTGGTGACGCGCGTGCATCCTGAATATATACTGAATGAAAACATTCCCGGGATTGATGATGTTTCAGATATTGATGAAGCATTCTGGGAAAATCGTTTTGAGCAGATCAATAATTTTGAAAAGCACATCGCCGATAACGGAACGATCATCTTCAAATTTTTTCTGCATCTTTCTAAAGAAGAACAAAAGAATCGTTTGCTCAGAAGATTAAATAAACCGAACAAAAACTGGAAGTTTTCCGCAGGCGATCTTAAAGAGCGCGCATTGTGGGATGAGTATCAACAGTGTTACGAAGATGCGATCAACAAAACTTCAAAATTTCATGCACCTTGGTATGTGATTCCGGCAGATGATAAACCTACCGCGCGTTTAATTCTGGCAAACATTCTACTAGAAAAGCTTTCATCTTACAAAGACATCAAAGAGCCGGAGCTTGATGCCAAAACTAAAGCCAATCTTGATGAGTACCGCAAACAACTGGAAACTGAATAAATAAATTCAATTATAAAATTTAAATCGTCTCAATTGGGGCGATTTTTTTATTTAAAGAATACATATCCCGCAAGAGAATCTTAATTTTAGAGTTCATCTAAAAACACAACAAATTTTGAAAAGAATTTCCCTACTTGTTGTTGCCTTGTTAAGTCTGAATTTTGGTTCTGCACAGACTGCAAAAGACTCGGTACAACTGCGCAATTTTTATGATCTATCACTCTTAGACGGTCAAAGTTATGAATGGCTTGACGCGCTTTCTAATGAGATTGGTCCGCGTCTTAGCGGAAGCGCCGGTGCAGAAAAAGCAGTGCAATGGGCAAAAAAAGAACTGGAGTCAATAGGTCTTGATAAAGTATGGTTACAACCGGTAATGGTCCCCAAGTGGGAGCGAGGCGCACCGGAAAAGGCACATATTGAAGGTCCTGACGGAAGCATTGATGTTCCTGTTTGTGCTCTAGGTGGTTCTATTGCAACGGCGTCTTCTGGAGTTACTGCAGAGGTTGTTGAAGTGCAAGGTCTTGATGATCTGGCAAAATATGGCGAAGACCAATTAAAAGGTAAGATCATTTTTTATAATCGCCCAATGCAGGCCGATTTGATCCAGACGTTTTCTGCTTACGGTGGTTGTGTAGATCAGCGCTATGCAGGTGCTATGGAAGCTGCAAAATATGGTGCTGTGGGTGTAATTGTGCGTTCTATGAATTTAAGAATGGACGATCTTCCACATACCGGTTCAATGTCTTACGGAGACTTGCCTAATGACAAGCGTATACCGGCAGCGGCGATAAGCACTAACGGTGCGGCGCTTTTGAGTAAAATGCTTAAAAAAGACAAGAGCACGCAATTCTATCTAAAAATGAATTGTAAGAATTATGAAGAAGATGTGCCTTCGTTTAATGTGATCGGTGAAATTACCGGAAGCGAAAAACCTAACGAATTTATGGTTGTAGGTGGTCACTTAGATTCGTGGGATCTGGGAGACGGAAGCCACGATGACGGTGCCGGTGTGGTACAAAGTATGGAAGTATTGCGCCTGATGAAAGCAGCAAATTATAAACCGAAGCACAGCATACGTGTCGTGCTTTTTATGAATGAAGAAAACGGTCTGCGCGGCGGTACAGAATATGCCAAGGTGGCCAAGCAAGAAGGGGAGAAACACGTTTTTGGTTTAGAAAGCGATGCCGGTGGCTTCACACCTCGCGGATTTTCTTTTGACGCTGATAAGGCTAATTTTGAGCAGGTACAAAGCTGGATTCCGTTGTTTAAGCCGTATTTGATTCACTTTTTTGAATTAGGCGGTAGCGGGGCAGATGTTGGTCCGTTAAAAGAAGAAGGTACTGTTCTTGCAGGATTGCGTCCTGATTCGCAGCGTTATTTTGATCACCATCACGCTTCTAACGATACGTTTGATGCGGTAAATAACAGAGAATTAGAATTGGGTGCAGCGACCATGACCAGCTTGGTTTACCTTTTTGATACATATGGCGTGATTCCTCCTATAACTAATGAAAAGACGCTTAAAGACTAAGATTGTTGTTAAACTTCTACTAAGTAAAGACCTCGTTTTCACGAGGTCTTTTAAATTTATAGCAAACCAAACTAACAACAGAATCATGGCAATTTTAGGCGCGCTCATAAAAGGTATAATCGATATTTCAGATAAAGTAATTCCAGAATCTAACCCAATAGAAGAGCAGGAAGAAGTACTTAAAAAATTACTCGATAAAGCTAAGAATACGCAGTTTGGCCAGTTTTATGGTTTTGATGCTATTTTAAAGGCAGACGATATCGCAAAAACCTTTGCCGAAGAAGTGCCGTTTTTTGATTACAACAGTCTTAATGAAGAGTGGTGGTCTAAACTACATGAGGGAGAAGTTGATGTTACCTGGCCGGGAACGCCAGATTATTTTGCATTAAGTAGCGGTACTACCGGCAAAAGCAGTAAACGCATTCCGGTAACCGATGAGATGGTAGATGCGATACGTACAGCCGGGATCAAACAAGTGGGCGCCTTGGCACATTTTGACTTAGAATCAGATTTTTTTGAGAAAGAAATTATGATGCTGGGCAGTTCTACAGATCTCGCAAAGCGAAATGGCCACGAGGAAGGAGAAATAAGCGGAATCAGCGCAAGTAATATCCCGTTTTGGTTTAGAGGCTATTATAAGCCTGGAGAAGATATTGCCAAGATCGAAGATTGGGATGAGCGTGTGCAACACATTGCAGAGAAGGCTGAAGAATGGGATATAGGAGCTTTAAGCGGTATCCCAAGTTGGATCGAGCTGATGCTAGAGAAAGTAATAGAGTATCACAACTTGAATAATATTCATGAGATCTGGCCTAACCTTCAGGTGTATACTTCAGGAGGCGTGGCGTTTCAGCCGTATGAAAAGAGCTTTAATGCACTGTTAGGAAAGCCTATTACCGTGATCGATACCTATCTCGCTTCAGAAGGATTTATTGCATTTCAGGCAAGACCAGAAACTGACGCGATGAAATTGGTCACCGATAATGGGATCTATTTTGAGTTTGTGCCTATGAACCCGGATTATATCAATCAAGACGGTTCTATCGTGCAAGATGCGCCGGTCGTGAGTTTGGCAGGTGTTGAGGAGGATCAAGATTATATTTTGATTATTTCTACAGTATCTGGATCTTGGAGGTATCTCATAGGAGATACCATTGCTTTTACAGATAAGGCCAGAGCCGAAATTAAAATTACCGGTAGAACCAAGTTCTTCCTAAATACGGTGGGTTCTCAGCTTTCAGTTAATAAAATGGAAGCTGCGGTTCAGGAACTCGAAGAGCAATTCGATATTAAAATCCCGGAATTTACTATTGCGGCAAAGCGTAACCCCGAAGATGAGGAGTTCTATCATTATTGGTATTTGGGAACCGAAACCTCAGTTTCTAATGAAGAACTGGCAGATGCTTTGGATAAAAGTTTACAAGAAGCCAATAAAAATTATGGTGTTGCCCGAAGCAAAGCGCTTAAAGGTGTGTTTGTAAACACGGTGAATCCTGAAATTTTTTACGAGTGGAGTGGTGCCAACAAGAAAAAAGGCGGACAAGTAAAAATGGAAAAAGTGATGAACGAAGAAAAGTTTGCCGAGTGGGAAGCGTTTGTGAAGGAACACGCTTCTTAAAAGAGCTACCTATCGATAGTCGCACTTTTAAAGGAAATTATTAATAAATGACTAAAGCCGGTACTTCTGGTTTTAGTCATTGTTGATTAAAAGCATAATCTCTTCCGGGGAAAGGTAAAGGCGTTTGATACGCGCCTTATATTTTGCTGAAATATCTGCGTGATTGAGAATAAAGTCTTTTGTGACTAGAATGTATTTTCCCATACCGTGCGAAACTGCAAACGTGTCTGCTGCACGCTCTGCTTCTCTAATGAATTTAGGGAAATACAAATATTTTAATCCAAACCAAATCAAGCCTAGACTGCTTCGGTCACGATAATCCATAATGTGTCCCAGCTCGTGACCTATCCATCCAATCAAAACATCTGAGGGAATATCAGTGATCTTAAAAGATTCAGATTCGATCTTTATTTTTTTACTTATGAAAATCACATACGACCTTTTCTTTCTTGGCTTTAGCAAAGATTTAAAAGCAGGTTGCGCCTGCATAGTCGACTTTTTAATGTCTTTCTTAAACCGAAAAGCGATTGGGGTTTCTGCAAGACTGGGGTAGTAGGAGAGCGCAGTTTTAATCTCGTGCGCTATACTTTTAGGGATTTCTTTATTTCTCAATACTGCTTGATTCTGCATAGGCCTACAAAGATACTCATCGCCGTGGCAAAGCGTTGTTAATGACCTTGTAAAATACTTTTAGGCAAGATTTAAAATATGGCTAATCTTATCTTAAGCAAATCTTGATCTTAAATCTTACTTTTGCAGTCCTTAAAAAAATACGGTCGTGCTAGCAGATTATACTAAAGAATTTCGACAAAATTTAAAGATCGCATACCCGGTGATGTTGGGGCAGTTGGGTCATATTCTGGTGGCGCTAGCCGATAATCTAATGGTTGGGCGTTTGGGGGCAGCACAACTCGCCGCTGTCTCTTTGGGGAACAGTCTTATTTTTATCGCACTGTCGTTGGGAATTGGTTTTTCTTTTGCGATCACGCCTTTAGTAGCCGAAGCTGATGGAACCGGAGACACGCAAACCGGTCGTAATTATTTTCACCACGGGATCGTGATGTGTGCCTTAAACGGTGTTTTACTTTTTGTTTTATTGCTGCTGGCCAAACCCATTTTATACTATCTCGATCAGCCTGTTGAGGTTGTTGAGCTCGCTATCCCGTATATGGATATTGTGGCTTTTTCATTGATCCCGTTGATGGTCTTTCAGGCATTTAAGCAATTTGCAGACGGTTTGTCAAACACACGATATGCGATGTATGCTACTCTGGTTTCTAACATTGTGAACGTATTTTTCAATTTTTTACTTATTTACGGTTTTTGGATTTTTCCGCGTCTGGAGCTCGTTGGTGCCGCTTATGGAACCTTGATCTCGCGCTTTTTTATGCTGTGGATGCTGTATTATATTTTAAGGAGAAAAAGGAAGTTTCAACCGTATTTTGTGTGGACGCGTCGCAAAGCGTTTCAGCTTCCTATTTTTAAGAAGCTTTTTGATCTGGGCTTTCCAACGGCAATGCAAATGTTGTTTGAAGTGTCGCTGTTTACCTCCTGTATCTTTCTATCTGGAATTTTAGGAACTAATGCGCAGGCGGCGAACCAGATCGCGCTTAATCTTGCGGCGATGACCTTTATGATCGCAGTGGGCCTAGGTGTTACCGCGACCATCAGAGTGGGGAATCAAAAAGGAAAAGCCGATTTTGAGAATATGCGACGCATTGCATTCTCCCTGTTTTTACAGGTGTTTTTGATCGAAGCGGTTTTTGCTGTTGGGTTTATTCTGCTCAAAGATATCCTACCCGCATTTTATATTGATAATGTTGAAGTGATCGTGCTTGCAGGGCAGTTGCTTATTGTGGCTGCACTTTTTCAATTGAGTGATGGTTTACAGGTGGTGATTCTGGGGGCATTGCGTGGATTGCAAGATGTAAATATCCCTACGTTAATTTGTTTCATTGCGTATTGGTTGGTCGGGTTTCCGGTGGCTTGGTATTTTGGTCAGGAAGATCAAATGGCAAGTCAGGGAATTTGGTATGGTTTGCTCGCCGGGCTTAGCGCTTCGGCGGTGTTGTTGTATATTCGTTTTAATTATTTGAGCCGAAAACTGATTCATCAGGTTTCCGAAGGAAAAACTACAGCAGGCTAATTATGAACGAACTCCTCACAGACCAAGTTTTTGAAAATCACAATTTTGCTGAAAATCCACTCGTGGCAGATTTTGAAGATTGTGTGTTCAAGAGTTGTGTTTTTGCAAAAGCCAATCTTTCAAAGCTTACGTTTACCAATTGTACGTTTGAAAATTGCGATTTCAGCAGTGCCAAATTGGTACAGACAGCCTTTCAAGAGTGTGACTTTTCAGCATGCAAAATGCTGGGTGTTGCCTTTGAAACCTGTAATACCTTTCTGTTCCAGATCTTTTGTTCGAGTTGTACGCTTGATTTTAGCAGCTTTTATCAAGTTGATTTGAGTTCGTCTCAGTTCAGCCAATGTCAACTAAAAGAAGCCGATTTCACTGAAGCCAATCTTTCGGGTATCTTTCTCGATGAATGCAATCTTGCAGGAGCCACATTTGACCAAACCAATCTAGAAAAAACCGATTTTTCTTCGGCGGTAAATTATGAGCTCAATCCTGATGAAAATAAAATACGCGGAGCGATCTTTAGCAAAGAGGGTTTGGCGGGATTACTCCGTAGTTATAATATAAAAATCGTCTGATTGTGAACCCGGAAAGTCTCGTAGAACTTGCACATTATAAGATGCCCTTTGGCAAATACAAAGACCGGTATTTAATAGAAATCCCGGAATATTATTTTGGCTGGTTTAAGCAAAAAGGCTTTCCTGAAGGAAAGTTGGGGTTTATGATGCAGCAAATGCATGAGATCAAAATAAACGGTTTAGATGAGTTGATTTTTAAAATACGGCGGCAATACCCAGCGCCTCAGGCTAAAAGAAAACCCTTAAAATAATACTAAAAACCTCTTAAAAGGTTCGCCAATAAATCGCTACCTTTGCATCCCGTAGACGCGCTCTTATTGTTAAAAAGAGCTTAAAAAATAATCAGGATACAGATGGCAGATACAAAGTACATCTTCGTCACGGGCGGGGTTTCTTCTTCATTAGGTAAAGGTATAATTGCAGCTTCATTGGCAAAACTGCTGCAGGCACGCGGATATCGCGTTACCATTCAAAAACTTGATCCCTACATAAATGTTGACCCGGGAACACTCAATCCATACGAGCACGGAGAATGCTATGTTACCGATGATGGTGCGGAGACAGACCTTGATTTAGGGCATTACGAGCGCTTTTTAAACGTAAATACTTCTCAGGCAAATAACGTGACCACCGGTCGCATTTACCAAAGCGTTATAGAGAAAGAACGCCGTGGTGAGTTTTTGGGTAAAACCGTTCAGGTGGTACCGCATATTACAAACGAAATTAAAGAGCGAATCAAGCATCTGGGAAACACAGGCGATTATGATATCATTATTACCGAAATAGGAGGAACTGTAGGTGATATTGAGTCCTTACCGTATATCGAATCGGTACGTCAATTAAAATGGGAATTGGGCGATGAGAATGCACTGGTCATTCATTTAACGCTGGTTCCTTATCTGTCGGCTGCGGGTGAATTGAAAACTAAGCCTACGCAGCACTCGGTAAAAACCTTGATGGAAAGTGGTATAAAAGCTGATATTCTGGTTTGTCGTACAGAGCATGAATTGAGCGATGATCTTCGTGAGAAACTGGCACTTTTTTGTAATGTGCGTAAAGAAGCGGTAATTCAATCAATTGATGCGTCAACGATTTACGATGTGCCTAACTTAATGTTAGAAGAAGGTCTTGACACTATAACACTTTCAAAATTGAATCTATCTGCAGACTCAGAACCGGTACTAACGCGCTGGAATGAATTTTTACGCAGACATAAAAATCCTAAGGCCGAAGTTACTATAGGTCTTATTGGTAAATATGTTGAGCTTCAGGATTCTTATAAATCGATTTTAGAAGCCTTTATTCATGCTGGTGCAGAAAATGAGGTTAAAGTACGCGTTGAGCCTATTCATTCTGAATTTATTTCGCAGGATATTATTCAGAATAAGATCTCAAAACTAGACGGTTTACTCGTAGCTCCCGGTTTTGGAGAGCGTGGTATAGAAGGTAAGATCAAAGCGGTACAGTATGCCCGCGAACATAAAATTCCGTTTTTAGGAATTTGTCTGGGAATGCAAATGGCAGTAATAGAATTTGCGCGCAATGTTGCGGGATTAAAAGATGCTAATTCTACCGAGATGCAAGCAGACACCTCTGCTCCGGTGATTAGCCTTATGGAAGATCAAAAGGATCTCAAAAATATGGGCGGAACAATGCGTCTGGGTACTTGGGCTTGCGATCTTAAAATGGGAAGTATTGTAGCAGATGTTTATAAAGCTGAAACGATTTCTGAGCGTCACCGTCACCGTTATGAATTTAATGATAAATACCGTGCAGAATTAGAAAAAGCCGGACTCAAAATTACCGGGACAAACCCAAAAACAGGATTGGTAGAAATCGTTGAGATGGAAGACCATCCTTGGTTTGTGGGCGTTCAATACCACCCTGAATATAAGAGTACAGTTGCAAATCCGCATCCGCTTTTTGTGGCGTATGTTCAGGCTGCAGTAAAATACAGTCAATCAAAAAGTTCCGCCAATGTGGCACATGACTAATCTATGGGATTGTTATTGCTCTAGCCCACATATGACTTTTTAGCCTACGCGAAAAAACAGCAAAAAAATCAATTACAAATACAGTAATAAGGCAGTGATGCCTCAATAATTATGGAAGAAAAGAAATTTGACAAACAGTCAATGATAGGGTTCCTGCTTATAGGAGCTATATTATTATTTATGCTTTGGCAAAACCAGCCTACCGAAGAAGAGCTTGCTGCAGAGCAGGCCAAGCAAGAGCAGGTTGAAGCCGCAAAGACTTCACCTCTTGCCGCAGAACCTTCAGAAAAAACAGAAACTACTGTTCCTCAAGATGACTCTTTGGCATTAGCCCGTTACAAAGCTACATTAGGAAGTTTTGCATATTCTGCGACTTTGCCTTCAGCAACAGATAAAGTAACCGAAATTGAAAACGAGGTTCTGGCACTTAAAGTGAGCAATAAAGGTGGTTTTATTACTGAAGCACGTTTGAAGAATTTTAAAAGCTATGACTCAGTTCCTGTTTACTTAATTAAAGACGGAAACACGCGTTTTAATTTAAACTTTAGTACTTCTGATAACCGTACGCTGAATAGTGAGAACATGTATTTTGAGCCTACTTTATCGCAAGAGGGCGAGAATCAGGTACTTTCTATGAAGCTTAAAGTTTCAGATTCAGAATATTTAGAGTACCGCTATACACTGAAGCCAGACGATTATATGATGGGCTTCGGTATCAAAACAACCGGACTTCAGAATGTTATGAATACATCTCAGCCGGTAAATCTAGACTGGGAACTTAAAGGTTATCGCCACGCAAAAAGTATCAGCTACGAGAACCGGTACACGCGTTTAACTTATGAGTATGAAGATGGAGCTCACGATAAACTGAGTCAAACCGGTGACGATGATGCGATCGAGACCGATGTGAATTGGTTTAACTTTAGACAGCATTTCTTTAGTTCGATCTTACTTACAGATCAACCTTTTGAGCAAGTTACATTCACTTCTAAAAATCTGGTAGAAGATGAGGAAGTTGATACAACGTACACCAAGCAATATGCTGCTAAGATGGCATTGAAGCCGGTTAACGGTGAGCTTAACTATGCGATGGACTTTTATTACGGTCCTACTGATTACCAGATCTTAAACAATTACGATCGCGATATTGATGAAGCGATGCCACTGGGTTGGGGAATTTTTGGTGTGATCAATAAATACTTGATCATCCCGTTTTTTAATTTCTTGATCGCTTACTTCCCCGCAGGAATTGCCATTATTTTATTGACGATTTCAATCAAATTATTGCTTTCTCCGGTACAGTACAAGCAGTACTTATCTCAAGGAAAGATGAAGGTGTTGAGACCTGAGATCAATGAGATCAACGAGAAGTATGCAGATAACCCTATGAAGAAGCAGCAAGAAACGATGAAGCTGTACAGTAAAGCCGGCGCCAGCCCTTTGAGTGGTTGTATTCCCGGATTGCTTCAGATTCCTGTGTTCTATGCGTTGTTTACCTTTTTCCCTTCGGCATTTGCATTAAGACATAAGAGCTTCCTTTGGGCAGATGATTTATCGAGCTATGATAAAATTGCAGACTTACCCTTCCATATTCCATTTTATGGAGATCACGTGAGTTTGTTCCCCATTTTGGCATCTATTGCGATTTTCATTTATATGACGATGACTACCGGTCAAAGTATGCAGCAAACGCAGCAGCCGGGAATGCCTAATATGAAATTCCTGATGTATTTATCGCCTATAATGATGTTGTTTTTCTTCAACAATTATGCGAGTGGATTGAGTTTGTACTACTTTATTTCAAACCTGATCACCATCGGAATTATGCTAGTGATCAAGAACTTTATTTTAGATGAAGATAGAATTCACGCAAAGATCGCTACAGCAAAGGCAAAACCTAAAAAGAAGAATAAATTCTCTCAGAAATTTTCTGAAATGATGGAGCAGGCTGAAAAGCAGCAACGTAATAAATAGTCTTTTTTGCCCCAACTTAAATTGAAAAAGCTTCAGTCTAAACGCTGAAGCTTTTTTGTTTTCAGTTCGCAGACTTAGTAATTTTTCAGAAGACTAGTCTCCTTTTTAATTTCGTAATTTTGCGGCAAGTCTTGCGACTTAAAACTCAAATTAAAGCATATGAAAACCGTAGTAGTAGGTCTCAGTGGTGGAGTAGATAGTAGCGTCTCAGCCTATTTGTTGAAGGAGGCCGGTTATAATGTGATTGGCTTGTTTATGAAAAACTGGCACGATGATTCGGTGACGATTTCAGATGAATGCCCGTGGCTTGATGATAGTAATGATGCGATGCTCGTTGCAGAAAAGCTTGGGATTCCTTTTCAAACGGTTGATTTGAGTGAGCAATACAAAGAGCGTATTGTAGATTATATGTTTCGGGAATATGAGAGGGGACGCACACCCAATCCTGATGTGTTGTGCAATCGCGAGATCAAGTTTGATGTTTTTATGAAGATCGCACTCGACTTGGGTGCAGATTATGTGGCTACAGGACATTATTGTCAGCGAGGAGAGACTGAAGTTGATGGGAAGCCGGTTTATCAATTGCTAGCCGGTGCAGATGCAAATAAAGATCAGTCTTATTTCTTATGTCAGTTATCTCAAGAACAGCTTGCCAAAACCTTATTTCCTATTGGGCATTTGCAGAAAAGCGAAGTGCGTAAAATCGCAAAAGCACAAGATTTGGTGACTGCAGAAAAGAAAGATTCTCAAGGTTTATGCTTTATCGGGAAAGTGCGCTTGCCTGATTTTCTTCAGCAAAAATTAAAGCCGAAAGAAGGCGTAATTGTTGAAATTTCTGCAGAAAAGGCACAAGAAAAAATCAATGATTTTCAAGAAACTAATGATGCTGATGTCGCCGTGACTGATGTTGCAGTTTTAGCGAAGAAACCAAAGTACAGCATTGCTGATGGTAAGGTTGTAGGGAAACATCAAGGTGCCCATTATTTTACAAAAGGACAACGCAAAGGTCTTGCCGTAGGAGGTACGCCAGAACCGCTATTTGTGATTGATACAGACGTTGAAGAAAATGTGATCTATACCGGTCAAGGCAAAAATCATCCAGGATTGTTGCGCATTGCATTGTTTGTGCGAGAAGATGAAGTACATTACATTCGAGAAGATCTAAAACTTCGAGAAGGAGAGGTTAGAGCGACTAAAGCGCGTATTCGTTACCGCCAGCCGCTTGAAAAAGCCTGGTTGCATAAGGTAGAAGATGGGCTTTTTGTTTCCTTTGAAAATCCACAATCTGCGATTAGTGAAGGGCAATTTGTTGCTTGGTATGATGGCGAAGAATGCTTAGGAAGCGGCGTAATCTCATAAATACCTATGACAAATAAAATCACAGCACTTTTTGATATTGAATATCCGCTCATTCAAGCCGGAATGGTATGGAACAGCGGTTGGAAACTCGCCAGTGCAGTGAGTAATGCCGGTGGTCTGGGACTTCTAGGTGCGGGTTCTATGTATCCTGAAGTATTGCGCGAACATATTCAAAAATGCAAAGCAGCAACCACAAAACCTTTTGGGGTAAATGTACCCTTGCTGTATCCTGATATCGACAAACTGATGCAAATCATTATCGAAGAAGGAGTCAACATTGTATTCACCAGCGCCGGAAATCCTAAAGCCTGGACGACATATTTAAAAGAGCACGGCATAAAAGTCGTGCACGTAGTAAGCAGTGTAAAATTTGCGTTGAAAGCCCAAGAAGCGGGCGTTGATGCTGTGGTCGCTGAAGGTTTTGAAGCAGGAGGGCATAATGGTCGCGAGGAGACGACGACTTTTACGTTGATTCCTATGGTGAAAGAGCAGCTGAAAATTCCTTTAATTGCCGCCGGAGGCATTGCAACAGGAAAGGGAATGCTCGCTGCGATGATTTTGGGAGCAGACGGCGTGCAAATAGGTAGCAGGTTTGTCGCTACTCCTGAAGCGAGTAGCCATAAAGCCTTTAAAGATCTGGTAGTTGAAGCTAAAGAGGGCGCTACCGAACTCACTTTAAAAGAGCTTGCTCCCGTAAGACTACTGAAAAATAAGTTCTATTCTGATGTGAAAGGTCTTTATGAAAGCACGCCAACCAAAGAAGAATTGATTGCGCTATTAGGGCGTGGAAGAGCAAAAAAGGGAATGTTTGAGGGAGATCTTGAAGAAGGCGAATTAGAAATAGGTCAAATCGCCGGACTCATTCACGAGATAAAACCCGCAGCCGAAGTTGTAGCTGAAATTATTACCGAATTTAAAGCGATTAAACTTCCACAGTTATAAATAAAAAAAGGCGCCATTGGCGCCTTTTTACTTAATAATTGATTGCATCTAGACAGTGGTCTTTATCCAAGACATCGACTCGAAGATCTCTTTAATTAGTGCATTGTATTCTTTTTCAGAATCACCTTTTACAGCCATTGAGAAATCGGCATAAACCGGTTGTGAATCTCCGGCTTCAGTCAATTGAATCAAATAATGATCTACTTGTGCAGAACCAATACTGTTCATAGCACGGTAGGAATACACCTCATATTCGCCAATTACTTCTGGAGTATTGTTTTCAATTTTCTTTTGAAGTGCTTCATCATTACTCATTGTCATTGAAACAATAAAACCGTCTGTTAATCCACCATAAAATGAATTATCGTCACCAGAATATCTTATGGTTAACTGGTTTCCTGCGCCTTCAACTGAAGCTCGTTCCGGATGTAAGAAGTTTAGCTGCCACCCATCCATAAGGTTTGCACTCTTGTATAACTCAAAACCTTCAGGAACTACAATTTCAGGTGGTTCCGGTTTTTTAACCTGTTCTACTACCTTATTTTCGGCAAGATCTTTCTTAGAACTTGTACTATTGCAAGCAAATACTGCTAATGATAATAGTGCTGCGCTTGTATATATAAATAAACGTTTCATCTTTTTAGATTTTTAAATATTTACAGCTAAGCTAGGGCTATAAATCGCACAGCACTGCTTAAGAAATACTAAAAAAATACTGATTTTGTTAAGCTTTGTTAAGCCGAAACTCTAAAAATTCACATAATTTAAAATATTAATAAACTGGTATTTAATAGATTAAAAATAATTGGTTAGAAGTTGGAGGACTGTGTTAAAGTTGTAGGCATTCAATTCAATGAAGGCTAAATACAGCTGAAAATTTATAAAACTACTTCAGGAGCAATCTTTTCTTTTAAATCGATAAGACTATTTCCTGACTGTGTTTTTACAAATTTGTGCAGATGACTTTCATCTGTAAATCCAAATTCGAGACTGAGCTGTTTGGTACTCTGATGACCGTGTTTGAGTCGCTGTTTAAGAAGATTGAACCTATAGTCTTGTATGTATTTTTTTAGAGAAGTTCCTATATTTTTTTTGAATAAGATTCCTATATAGTTAGGTGAGTAATTAAAGTGTTGCGCGATTTGCTTTTGCGATGCACTTTTAGGATCATAAATATTAAGCTCTATATATTCAAGCAAAGCTTCAGTAATATCAGAGTCTGCTCGTCGTTTTTGCTTTTTATCACAATTGGGTCCGTTTCTGTTCAGTACTAATAAAATAGCTTTGAAATGATGGTTGACCAATTTCTTGCCTAACAGCGCATTTCGTTCATATTCGGTTACAATTAGCTTAAAGAGCGCATCTACAACGGGAATATCTTCTGTGTTTTTAAGTAAATTCCTTTTTCTACTCCATTTTTTGCTGAGTAATTTATCTATGTGTTGATTCCAAACAGCAGGATTTTCACCGTCAAACGTATCGAAGTAGAGTTTAGTAAACTTGAAGTATACAAAATTAGTAGGCTCCTCAATGATGAATTCGTGTTCGTCTTCAGGGCCTAATAAATACAAATATCCCGCGTGATAAGGAACCAAAGTATTATTTAAATGATGAATACCGGAGCCGGATCTGATAAAAATAATTTCGTAATGATTGTGATTGTGAAGCGGATGCTCCCAGACATCTGTAGTAAAGTCGTCAACAATTAATCTGTTAAACTGAGTATAACGTTTCATAATGCAAAATTACAGGTTAATCATTTGTTTTTACAAGAGTCTTGGTGTTAATCTGTTGTTATTTCGTAGTAGAAAAAGAAAAGCTTTTGTCTTAGTATCTGGATGGAGCATTCTTGATGAGATCATTTAAAAACGATGAGAAATAAACATGCAGCATATACTTTAGCCCGATTGCCCATAGGGTTTAGTTTTCTGGGACACGGTTTCATTCGTATTCCTAAACTAAACGCTTTTGCTGAGGGTATGGCAACTTCCTTTGCTGAAACTTATTTACCGGTTGAACTCGTTAAGCCTTTCGCCCTTATACTTCCTTTTGTTGAATTACTATTAGGAATTGCGCTTATCATTGGTTTTAAAGCAAGGGAGAATGCTGCTGTAGGCATTTTACTCATTTGCGTTCTCATTTTTGGATGTTCATTTCAAGAAAATTGGTCGGCAATTGGTATTCAACTGTTTTATGGATTATACCTGGCGATCCTGTTCTTGTTTTCAGAATACAATAGAGGGATATTGAGCAAAAACAACTAACAATTAAAAAAAAAGTAATGGATTTAAAGTTAAAAGGAAAATCAGCATTGGTAACCGGTTCAACTGCCGGAATAGGAAAGGCAATTGCAAAAGGACTTGCGCAAGAAGGTGCGCACGTTATCATTAATGGAAGAAAGGCCAAAGATATCGCAGAGGTCATTAAAGAATTGAAGAAAGAGACAGGCAACGAAGCCATTACAGGAATCGTTGCTGACTTTGCTAAGAAGGAGCACATAGATCATCTGCTCGAAAAGATTCCTGATGTTGATATTCTCGTGAATAACGTGGGGATTTTTAATCAGGTGGATTTTGAGAATATCACTGATGAGGAGTGGTTTGAGATGTTTGAAGTGAATGTGATGAGCGGCGTACGTTTAGCCAGACATTACTTTCCTAAAATGCTTAAAAAGAATGAAGGCCGCATCATTTTTATTTCAAGTGAATCTGCGCTTAACATTCCTACCGAAATGGTACATTATGGTTTTAGTAAAACCGCACAACTCGCGATCTCAAGAGGTCTGGCAAGACTGAGTAAGGGAACAAATGTGACAGTAAACAGCGTCCTGCCGGGACCAACAATGAGCAGAGCTAATGCAAAAGATCTCGAAGAAACTGCTAAGGAAAAGGATACTTCGGTAGAAAAAGTTGTTGAAGAATTTTTTGAAGAGCGCAGACCAACTTCCTTAATTCAGCGATTTGCAGAGACAGAGGAAGTTGCCAATATGGTCGTGTATGTTGCGAGTCCGCTTTCGGCAGCAACAAACGGAGCAGCATTACGAGTAGATGGCGGTGTGGCGAACTATATTGTATAATTAAAAAAGAATTGGATCATGAAGAGGATACAAATTGGTACAACTGACTTAAACGTAGCACCTATTAATTTAGGAGGAAATGTTTTTGGTTGGACCTTAGACGAAAAAAAATCATTTGAAATTCTTGATGCCTTTGTCAATCACGGATTCAATTTTATTGATACCGCAGATATGTACTCCTATTGGGTTGATGGAAAAGAAGGTGGTCAATCTGAAACTATTTTAGGAAAGTGGATGAAATCTCGCGGAAACAGAGATCAAATTATAATGGCGACTAAAGTAGGTGGAGAGAATGGCTTACACCCGGTCGATACCAGCAAAAAGCATATTTTGGAAGGGGTTGACAAATCATTAAAGCGTTTACAAACCGATTACATCGATCTGTATTATACACATTTTGATGATGAAAAAACTCCGGTAGAAGAGACACTTGAAGCCTATGATGAACTAATAAAAGCAGGAAAGGTGCGTTACATTGCCGCATCAAACATTTCTCCAGAACGTTTAGAAGCTTCTTTTGCGGCTTCAGAAAAATATAATTTACCCAAATATCAAGCCTTACAACCGCATTATAATTTGGTTGAGCGCGAGGGGTATGAAAGTAAGTATGCACCTTTAGCCGAAAAATATGATCTTACGGTTTTTCCGTATTGGTCATTGGCTGCAGGATTTTTAACCGGTAAATACCGCTCTGAAGAGGATCTTAACAAAAGCGTTCGGGGAGACAGTGTAAAAAAATATCTTGATAAGAAAGGACTCGCAGTTTTAAAAGCACTGGATCAAGTATCTGAAAAACATAATACTTCTCAAGCAACAGTTTCTTTGGCTTGGTTGATGGCGCAGCCTCATATAGGAGCTCCTATTGCAAGCGCAACCAGTGAGAAGCAGTTAAAGACCATTTTTGAAGCACCAAAATTAACCTTAGATAAAGAAGATCTTGACGCTTTAGATAAGGCGAGTAAGTAAGTTTTACGGTTTGTTAAAAATAGAAAGGGGAACTTTTTAATAAAAGTTCCCCTTTCTATTTGAAGGCTAGTTCAAATAAATAATCTTAATTACCCGGCACAATTTCAAAAGAGAAAATATTGCAGAAACGCCCCGGAGTTTGTCCCCACTGTGTGGTGATTTGACCAATAGTGATAGTTGTTGATTCTTCTATCGTATAAGGGATGGTGTAAATTTCTGGAGTGCCAGAATTTGATGTGGTATGTATACGTTCATAGGCAAGAACCTCTGGGGCTGTAGTTACATCTGCAACATCAGGAAGTGTAGTTCCTTTAGCGATTATAAAATAGGCTCCACCTTCATCGGTCTCACTATGGTTACTATCTCTCACTGCAACTTCAAGGGCAAATTCACCAGGGCCACTCATAACCGACTGGTAAACTTTACCATTAGTAATGGCTGGAGCACCCCAACCCGATTCAATATTAAAGATATTATTGTTCCACTCATCCCAACCGCCATGACCGTTATGAATAAGAACAGGGTCTGTGGTTGTCCAGTGATCTAAAATACCCCAACGGCCATTTATAGATGAGGCTGCAAAAGGTACTTCAGAATTTGTTAATTGAGGAAATGCTATAGGTTTATAACTACTAGTCTCCGTATAGAAAGTGTCTATAGCAACAGGTGATGGCACAAAAATACTTTTATATTCATATGTAGACCCACCTTTAAAATCTGTGATTTCAAGTTTATCCTTGGCTATGGGCAGAAATAGCTCTTTTAGGGTGCCCAAGGTGTCTTCATAAATAATTTTTGAACCAATGACTCCTGTACTCAAATCCATCTGACCAAAATCAATCTGTAAATTA
>Ga0207897_100302_pt1 | contig 18410 bp, 17 predicted proteins | sample LinPmetageLP42_FD_184054 | JGI IMG/M metagenome (GOLD analysis project Ga0207897, IMG submission 184054) | Marine viral communities from the Pacific Ocean - LP-42 (SPAdes) | ecosystem: Environmental > Aquatic > Marine > Oceanic | place: Pacific Ocean | collected 2010-08-27
GTGGATTTATATGAAGTTATTGAGGAAGCCGCGTTAAAAAAAATAAAGGATTTTCATTTTAAAATCTACGGAAGTGATAGCGACAAATATGTCCTAGATAAGGCCAAAGAAAATGTGAAAAGTGCCAACCTTTCCGAGTTTATTGAACTGAAGCATCAAGATTTTTTCACTTCAGAAAAACAAACGGAAAAACCTTTGTATATGGTGTTTAACCCGCCGTATGACGAGCGTATTTCGATAGATAATATCGAAAAATTTTACGGAAACATTGGCAACACCTTAAAACGAGGGTATCCTGGAACACAGGCATGGATGATTACATCAAACATGGAAGCTCTAAAATACGTAGGCTTGAAGCCTTCAAAAAAGATTAAGCTCTATAACGGAAAGCTGGAAAGCAGATTGGCCCGTTATGAAATCTATGAAGGAAGCCGTAAAGCGAGTAAGCAATAATTTCAGTAGGCAGCAACTAGTACACAGTAATCAGTACCAGTTTGCAATAGCGCCTTTACTTTTGGAACAAGGGGATTAAATAGGATATTGAATAACCATAACCAGCACCAAACTCGCTAAAATCATTGGTGCTATTAAAACCGGGGATAAAGATATTATCAAAATTATCTAATTCACTTTCACTCAATTTTCTTTTTAACTGAACATTTATCGAAAGATAAAGATTGTTTAAAACTTCGGTTTTAACGCCTAAGACTAATTCTACCCAATGGGCTGTAAGGCCATTAAATTCTCTGGGTTCAATCCTAACAGAAGGAGGAAAAATAGTATTGTTAGTGTAAATAGAATACGCGAGCAATTCTTGCTTGAAGCTTGCAAACCCGTAGCGCAGCCCACCAAATATGGCATTATTGAGACCTAGCCAGTTATTATGGGCATTTAAATCGACACCAATTTTAGCATAACTACCAGATGTGGTTGCGTTCAAGTTGGGTTCAAAAAAATCTTTTTGTTCATTACCAACCTCGGCAGCAGCATAGAACTTTTCAGTAAGGCGGAAATCAGCCACCACCTCAAAACCTGTATAGTCATCTTCAAGAAGGGAACGTAGCGGCTTCGAAATATCTGCACCAATTCTCAGGCCATATTTCGTTTTTTTCGAAAGCGTATCAGTCGCTACTTCTTCTTGGCTTTGAGCGAAGGCAGTTACGAAAAAGAGACTAATGAAAAAACGTAAGGTGTGCTTGTGTCTCATCTTCTATGGTTTGATTATTTACTTCAACTCTAAAAATCCAATCGGCTGTTCCATCCCCTGCGGCAGTAAGGTTTGTATACGTTGTTTTAAAGGCACAGGCTCTATTTACGTAAACATCTTCCCTTACGTAGTTAAAGGTGTAAAAGTCTGAAACAGGTTCTGAATTGGTACTTCTTATAAATCTGTATTCCGTTATATCTGCTCCGGTGGGTAAGGGTATCGCGATTGAGTCGGTTGATGCAGCATTCACGATATTTTGATTATTACTGGTCGCTCTTACCGTAAGTCCTGGAACTGTTTTGCGCTGCGTAGGATTATTTATATCATTAAACGTAATGATTAAAAGGGGCGTGGTTGGGGTGTCTTGTGAGCATATATCATCCTTTGAGCACCCAGCAGTGATTAAGATGAAGAAAGCAACTAGACCAGCAATTTTTTTAAGCATTTGTTTCTTTTAAATTCTTTCTTTTTTCCAAAAGTACAACATTTTCAACATGGTGTGTTTGCGGAAACATATCCACAGGTTGCACCTTTGCCACTTGATACTGTGTGTCGAGCAGTGCAAGATCCCTTGCTTGAGTAGCACTGTTACAACTCACGTAAACGATCTTTGGCGCAGCGAGTTCAAACAATTGCTGAACTACATCTTTATGCATACCATCCCTTGGTGGATCTGTTATTACAACGTCTGGAGTTCCATGTTGTTTTATAAAATCTTTATTAAAAACTTTCTTCATGTCTCCCACGTAAAATTCAACGTTTTCAATACCGTTTAATTTTGCATTTTGTTTTGCTGCTTCTATGGCGTCTGGTACCGCTTCAACTCCTATGACTTTCTTAGCTTTATTGGCCACAAATTGTGCAATAGTACCTGTTCCTGTATAGAGATCATACACCACTTCATCTCCGGTAAGTCCGGCAAAATCACGTGTGATCTTATATAACTCATAGGCTTGCGCACTGTTGGTTTGATAAAAGGACTTTGCGTTTATTTTAAACTTAAGTCCTTCCATTTCTTCAAAAATATGATCTTCGCCGCTATGACAAATCACTTCCTGATCATAAAGGGTATCATTTCCTTTAGAATTTATAACATACAATAAAGAAGTAATCTCTGGAAATTGTAAAGCAATCGCATCTAGGAGTGCTTTTCTATTCTTCACATCTTCATGAAAAAACTGAAGAAGTACCATAACATCTCCAGTAGAAGAAGTACGTAGCATCAAAGTACGTAAAAAACCTTCTTGATCCCGCGTATTGAAAAAGGCAAGATCGAGCTCTTGTGCTTTTTCTTTGACAAAATCCCTTATAGCATTGCTCGGGTCTTTTTGTAAATAGCACTTTTTTAGATCCAGGATTTTATCCCACATCCCAGGAATATGAAAGCCTAATGCATTTTTGTTTTCAATAACTTCGTCACTTTTAATTTGGTCTAAGGTCAACCATTTATTGTTACTGAAGGAAAACTCCATTTTATTTCTATAAAAATACTGTTCTGCACTACCAAGAATAGGAAGGAGTGCTGGTATTTCAATTTTCCCTAAACGTTTGAGATTATTTTCAATTTCTTTTTGTTTATAAAACAACTGGTGCTCATAGCCTAAATCCTGCCATTTACAACCACCACACGTCCCAAAATGTTGACATCTAGGTTCAACTCGTTTATCAGAAAGTTTTGAAAAAGAGATGGCTTTTCCTTCGTAATAGGACTTTCGTTTCTTTGTAGTTTGAACGGTTGCCACATCACCAGGTACCGCATTATCTATAAAAACAACACGACCATCGGCTGCTTTTGCAACGGCCTTGCCTTTAGCTCCTGCATCAAAAACTTCTAAATCCTCAAGAATGACCCTATTTGTACGTTTTCTTCCCATAGGCGCAAAAATAGAATAAAATACGCGTTTAATTTGGTCCCTCGCTTCAAAATATTGTAGCTATAAATTTGTAATTTTGTAAATCAAGGGTGATTTCTCTCCTCCGCTGAATTTTCGAGTTCTCGAAAAAATAAAGGTATAGAAGGAATTTTATATTTTATCATTTTAAAAACTTAACGATATGTCAGTTACAGAAAAAACAGCTTCGCAAAAAGCGATCGATTTAGAGAACAAGTACGGTGCTCATAATTACCATCCATTACCCGTAGTTCTAAACAAAGGAGAGGGCGTTTATGTGTGGGATGTTGAAGGAAAAAAATATTACGATTTTCTTTCTGCCTATTCTGCGGTAAACCAAGGGCATTGTCATCCAGCAATCGTAGATGCGATGTCGGAGCAGGCGAGAACGCTATCGCTAACTTCTAGAGCATTTCATAACGATATTTTAGGTAAGTATGAAAAATACGCTGCCGACTATTTTAATTTTGACAAATTACTGCCTATGAATACGGGCGCAGAGGCTGTGGAGACGGCGCTTAAAATCTGTCGTAAATGGGCGTATGAGAAAAAAGGACTTCATGAAAATGAAGCTGAAATCATTGTTTGTGAAAATAATTTCCACGGAAGAACAACCACCATCATTTCCTTTTCTAACGATGCTGTTGCCCGAAAAAACTTTGGACCTTACACAGAAGGTTTCATTAAAATTGAATACGACAATATTGCTGCCTTAAAGGAAGTTCTGGAGCGCAATAAAAATATTGCAGGCTTTTTAGTAGAGCCTATTCAAGGAGAAGCTGGAGTATTTGTTCCTTCAGAAAATTATTTAAGTGAGGCAAAAGCACTCTGTGAAAAACATAATGTATTGTTTATAGCGGATGAAGTACAGACGGGGATTGCGCGAACAGGAAGATTATTAGCCACCTGTGGATCCTGTTCTTGTACCGATAAGTTATGTAGTGGGACACCAGATGTAAAACCAGATATTTTAATTTTAGGAAAAGCTTTAAGTGGTGGTGCGTACCCTGTGTCTGCCGTTTTGGCGAATAATGACATTATGAATGTCATCCAACCAGGAACCCATGGTTCCACTTTTGGTGGTAATCCAATTGCAGCGGCAGTCGCAATGGCAGCTTTAAAAGTGGTTAAAGACGAGGATTTAGCTGAAAATGCTGATAATCTAGGTCGCATTTTTAGAGCAGAATTAAATAAATATATTGAAACGACCGATACCGTAGTATTAGTTAGAGGAAAAGGCCTTTTAAACGCAATTGTAATAAATGATGATGAAGACAGTGACACGGCATGGAATATCTGCTTGCGTTTACGAGATAATGGTCTTTTGGCAAAGCCTACGCATGGCAATATCATTCGTTTTGCGCCACCACTCGTAATGACTGAAGCACAACTAAGAGAGTGTATTGCAATCATTATAAAAACGCTAAAAGAGTTTGAGTAAACAGAAATAGCATTAAATCAAAAAACCCATAATGTTTCATTATGGGTTTTTTGATTTTAAAACAGAGCGGTCTTAAGGTGTTAATACCACTCTAAACCGAGCTTTGTTATTCATCATTTTATCATAAGCCTCTTTTACATCTTCTAATTTGTAAACTTCTATCATCGGCTTTGTGTTAGTTAGTGCACTAAAGTTTAGTGTATCCTCACTATCGATAGCAGTACCACTTGGCCAGCCGCTAATCGACTTTCGCGCTTGTAATAATTGCATGGGAGATACTTCTATGGCATCACCAGTAGCTCCAATACAAATGAGTTGACCATCAATTCCAAGACCATCAATAACAGATGTAATGGCATCTGCGTGTGGTGCTGTGGCTACTATAAGGTCTGCACCTCCCAATTTTTGAAGTTCTTTAACGGCATCTTCATCCTTCGTATTTATAAAATGATGGGCACCTAAATCTTTAGCAAGCGCTTTTTTACTACTAGAATGGGAAAGTGCAACTGTTTTCATGCCCATTTTATTTGCATATTGAATAGCTAAATGCCCCAGACCGCCAATGCCTTGGACGGCAACTACATCTCCAGAACGTATATGGCTGTTTCGCATGGCATTATATACAGTAATTCCTGCGCATAGTAATGGTGCAGCTTCTTCACTAGATAATTCATCTGGGATTGTGGCTACAGCTTCTTGCGGAGCTGTCATAAATTCGGCATAACCGCCATTATAAGATATCCCACAAACCTTAGCATTCTCGCAGTTAATAAACATGCCTCTTCGGCATGGTTCGCAGGTAAAACAGTGGCCACCGTGCCATCCGACACCAACACGCTGCCCTTTTTTCCATTTTGTAACTTTGTCACCTACACTTTCAATAATTCCTACAACCTCATGGCCTGGCGTTCGGGGATATTCTAATCCTGGAAAGCCACCTTGTTTAACAAAATTATCACTGTGGCAAATGCCGCACGCTTCTACTTTTATTAATACTTCATTTTCTTTTGGGGTAGGTTTATCTATTTCTACAAGATGAAAATCTCCACCGGCTTCTTTTATTTGTGCTGCTTTCATAGTTTGAGTTTTTTTAACCTTCTTAAGATACAAAGAACCATATCCTATTTATTGTAAAGGAACGTTAAAGTAGCCTTCGTGAAAAATATAGTTATTCTAAGCGTTTGTCTGTTTTTTTACTACTTTTTTTCAGTAAAAAAAGACACGATACCTTATTAAAAGGTTCTGTGTCTTTTGTTGTCAAAAGAGTAATGAATCTACCTATTTCTTGGACGCTGTAAGCATCGCACCATCTCTTAAAGCAAATGGCATGGTATCGTAGTAGTGTCCTAAAAAAGATAGTTTTCCACCATTGATAAGGGCTACAACATGATAACTTGCCATCGCTGTTTTTTTGGTAGCTTTATTGGTAGATTTTACAGTTCCCCAACTAAAGCCATATTCACCAGGAGCTACTGCTGCATTCTCATCGGTCTTAACAGATAGATAAACATCTCCTGTAATAGCAAGCGTATTCTCTTTAAAATTCGCGGTATAATTGTCTAAATGTTGTTTTTTGGAAATAGTATCCGAAGTGCCATTTAATCCTACTATCATAGCATCATCGTTAAAAAGAGCATTTAATTTTGCTGCATCACCAGCATTCATGTGTGTAACGTACTCCTTCAATAGTGCCATATTGGAATCATAGGTATCAAAGTCAAGGGTGACTCCTTTATCCTGTGCGGTTACAGAAAGGCAAAACGTACATACTAAAAGGCATAAAATTGTTTTTAAAGTTTTCATGGTTATTTGGTTTTAAGTTAGTTATAAATATAGTGTTTATATATGTCTCATTTACAAAAGTTTAAGATTTTTCAAAAATCTGCCAGCATGTCAGTCATTTTCTCTTGGCACATTCCTTGACTTATAGAGAGTGTAAATAAATATTCAGTTTAAAAATATAACACTAATAATATGAGTAAAATAATTGGAATTGACTTAGGTACAACCAACTCCTGCGTTGCCGTAATGGAAGGTAGCGAGCCAACGGTTATTCCTAACGCGGAAGGAAAAAGAACAACACCTTCAGTAATAGCATTTGTGGAAGGTGGAGAAATCAAAGTAGGAGATCCTGCTAAGAGACAAGCCGTAACAAACCCTACAAAAACGGTTGCTTCAATTAAGCGTTTTATGGGTAATAAATATTCAGAATCTAGCAAAGAAGCCAATCGTGCTGCCTACAAAGTAGTAAAAGGGGACAATGATACGGCTCGTGTGGATATCGATGGTAGAATGTATACACCTCAAGAATTGAGTGCAATGATTCTTCAGAAAATGAAGAAAACTGCCGAAGATTACTTAGGACAAGAAGTAACGCGTGCAGTAATTACTGTACCAGCGTACTTTAATGACAGTCAACGTCACGCCACGAAAGAAGCAGGTGAGATCGCTGGATTAAAAGTAGAACGTATCATTAATGAGCCAACAGCGGCTGCATTGGCGTACGGACTTGATAAAAAAGATACTGATCAAAAAATCGTAGTATTTGATTTTGGTGGTGGAACACATGATGTTTCTATCCTAGAATTGGGTGATGGTGTTTTTGAAGTATTATCTACCGATGGTGATACACACTTAGGTGGTGATGATGTAGACGAAAAAATAATCGATTGGTTGGCAGACGAGTTTCAGGCGGCGGAAGACATGGATCTTAGAAAAGACCCAATGGCTTTACAACGACTTAAAGAAGCTGCAGAGAAAGCGAAGATAGAATTATCTTCTTCTGCACAGACCGAAATTAACTTGCCGTACGTAACCGCTACTGCTAGCGGACCTAAGCACTTAGTTAAAACATTAACGCGTGCTAAGTTTGAGCAATTAATTGACGATTTGATCAAGAGAACAATAAAGCCTTGCGAAAAAGCTTTAAAAGCTGCAGGTCTTTCTAAAAGTGATATCGACGAGATCATCTTAGTAGGTGGTTCTACACGTATTCCTGCAGTACAGGAAGCGGTAGAAAAATTCTTCGGAAAATCGCCTAGTAAAGGAGTGAACCCTGATGAAGTTGTAGCCGTTGGAGCCGCAATTCAAGGGGGTGTATTAACGGGAGATGTTAAAGATGTACTTTTATTGGACGTTACACCATTGTCTCTAGGTATTGAAACTATGGGAAGTGTGATGACAAAGTTGATTGAGGCAAATACGACTATTCCTACAAAGAAAAGTCAGGTATTCTCAACAGCGGCAGATAATCAACCTTCTGTAGAAATTCACGTATTGCAAGGAGAGCGTCCTATGGCAAACGACAATAAGACAATTGGTCGTTTTCACCTAGACGGAATTCCACCATCGCAACGCGGAGTACCACAAATTGAGGTAATCTTTGATATTGATGCCAATGGTATCATTAAAGTAAGCGCTGAGGATAAAGCAACTGGTAAGAAGCAAGATATTAGAATTGAAGCTTCTTCTGGATTAACCGAAGAGGAAATCAAAAAGATGAAGCAGGAAGCTGAAGCTAATGCGGATGCCGATAAAGCTGTGAAAGAAAAGGTTGATAAAATCAATGAAGCAGATGCTATGGTTTTTCAAACTGAAAAGCAACTGAAAGAATTTGGTGATAAATTATCTGATGATAAGAAAAAACCAATCGAAGATGCTTTAGAAGAATTGAAGAAAGCTTACGAAACCAAAGAGGTTGAAAACATTCAACCAGCGTTGGATAAAATCAACGAAGCTTGGAAAGTAGCTTCCGAAGAAATGTATAAAGCACAGGCCGATGGTCAAGGAGGAGATCCTACTGGAGGTGCTGGAGCGCAACAAGATGCTACTGAAGGTTCTTCAGAAGAAAGCAGCGATGTTGAAGATGTAGATTTCGAAGAGGTGAAGTAAGCAGACCGTTGGTTGAGCTAAAAGCGAAACGTTACGTATCGCTTATCACGAAATCACGGAAATATATAAAATCCCAATCTTAACCGATTGGGATTTTTTGATTCCTACTATTGCCGGATCAAAAATAATTCTGTTTTTGCACCTACTTTCAATATGGTTGTTATAGATTCGAAGATTGCTTACCAACTAATATTAGTTATCAATGGATTCTCTTTCTACCATCATCCTAGCCGGCGCGCTCGTTATTATCATGCTCGGTATGGGACTAAGCTTGCAAACAACAGATTTTAAAAGGATTTTTTTATACCCAAAAGCCATTTTTGTAGGCTTGACCAATCAGTTGATAATACTGCCACTCATAGGATTAGCTATTGCTCTGGTTTTCCCGATGCAACCCGAAATTGCAATTGGTATTATGATCTTGTCTGCCTGTCCTGGCGGACCTACTTCCAATTTAATTTCACATTTGGCCAAGGCAGATTTAGCATTATCTGTCACGCTCACGGCATTGAGCAGCTTGATTACCATTTTAACGATACCCTTTATTGTAAATTTTGCAATGGAAAAATTTTTAGGTGCCGGCGAGTTCATCGAGTTGAATGTACTGTCCACCATTGCACAGATTTTTATCATCGTCGTGATCCCTATAATTATTGGTATGCTCGTTAGAAAATTTCGCCCTGTCTTTGCAGATAAGATGGGCAAGCCTGTGCGTATCGCTTCAGGCATTGTGCTAGGGTTAATTATTGTAGGCTTAGTAGTAAAGGAACGTGCTAATTTTGTTGTTTATTTTGAGCAAGCCGGAATCGCAACATTGCTGCTCAACGTGATTACGATGGGCGTAGGTTACTTTTCTGCGAAACTCTTCGGACTTAAAAGAAAAGCGTCACGCTCTATTGCCATTGAGTCGGGTATACAAAATGGTACCTTGGCTATTACAATAGCCGTCGTGCTATTAGAAAACACAACTTTTGCGATTGCACCAGCCGTTTATAGTCTCCTAATGTTTGTAACGGGTGGCGTTCTTATTTACTGGTTTAATAAGCAAGGCGAAGCAGCATAACTGCGTGCATTTCATTTCCTATTTTCAAAAACTAAGAATGGCTCAAGTATTATTCTACTAAGAGTTTTAAAGGTAACGAACCAAACTCATCTGTAATGTTCAAGATGTAGGTTCCTGTTGTAAGTGAATGTGGAATGACTATTTCTTGTTTTGGGTTAGTTATAGTTTGTTGTATGATTTCTTGCCCGAGTAAATTGAAAACTCTCAACTGAGTTTCGGTATATATTTGAGATGGATCGAGGCGAAGTGCAATGGTTGAAGAAACAGGATTTTGTGTTAGAGTATATCTACTCTGAATTATTTCAGAAGCCACACCTAACGTACCATTTCTAATTTCGTTAAGCGCAAATTGTGCACTCTCGGCAGTAACCGAAACATGCCGCTCATTTTGCGAAGGGATAAAGACATTTACAAAAGGAGAGGAGTGTGTACCGCCAATATCTGGTGTTACAAACCAATCCTCTTCATTTTCTAGTGCCAATGCGCTTATAGTAGGTATAAAAGAGAAGGCATCTTGATCCAATGCATCCACGAAATCTTGAATAACAGGATTTCCCGAACCATCTCCCAGTGCATTCGAAATATTGGAAGTGCCGCCAGGCGCGGCATCAACTCCATCAATTTGAGGAAGTGATTGTGCGTCTGCCATAAAAGTATCGACCGATATCCCTGCGACAAAGGTTTCAAAAAAGCTTACTTCTATGGTTTCATCGGCCATGGGAGCAAAGTTTAAGCGTACATCGCCAGTAACACCTGGTGTTATATCAAGTGTGGTATCTATAATTTGCATGCCTGGCGTCCCCGTAGTGGTCCCAATTCCACTACCATTGATCATGGCAACATTGCGAACGTTTTGAGGAAAACCCAGGGCATCCAACTCTGCTTGAAACGCATCCCTAAAATCGGGAGCTCCAACGGGCAATAGTTTGGTTGGGTCTTGATCTACAAGCGATCCTTGCGCGAGATGCCCCAATAAATGATCGTATAACATTTCTTTTGCTGCTGAAGAATTTAAAACTTGATCTACGATGGCCATTGCTTCAGCATTGTCAAACTGTTGTGCCAGGTAATTAATTAAATATTGAAGACTTATGGGAATATTTGCACCGCGATGTGGTGAGTCAAAAGAGATGTACAAACGGGTTTCGTGCGGCATGTTGTTTTGTTCCATAAAGGCGAGGCCGTAACGGGCGATGAGGCCTCCCATGCTTGGACCTAAAATGACCAACTCTTCTTCTCCTTCTTTCTGCTCATTAATAAAATCGATCAAAGCGATAAGTACCATGGCATTACGCTGAATATAATCGGCACCGCCATCTATGTCTAGCCCTTCTGTAGTGTATTGAGGCGCATTGAGGATTACGATATCAAATCCTTCATCACGTACAATGTCTGCTATATTATCGCCATCAAAAGATAGGCTTTGATACAGTCCCGTAACATCTCTTTGATCACCTGGGTCAAAACCATCCAAAATAATAATCGGTTTATCCAGAACCCCGTTTACATTGTCTAAGAAAATTTCATATTCACCTTGCCCAAAATAAGCCTGTGTCTCGTCATATCCTTGATAGGATATACTAGCTGTTATTGGGGTAGGGGCTTGACTGGTACTTTTTAACTGTGCATTTCCTTTATAAGGGGTAGCCAATAAAACCAAAATAAAACTTAAGTATAGGAGGTCTTGCTTTTTCATTAGAGCAGAAATTTAGTTATAAAGGGGTAAGATACAAATATGTATGAGTACTACCAATAACAGATATGGATCTAAAACAAAAAGCGGCTTTCATAAAATGAAAGCCGCTTTTAAAACATCAATAAAAAATTAATCTAATTTTCGTCGTCGTTTGTTTCAATTGCAATAACTGTTCTAGCTTGTGTTGTTACACTTGGTCTTTTAAATTTTGAATAGCCTTCTTCATTCTTGAACATCAAAATACCTGTGTATTTTTCGGTTCTCTCAATGTTATTTTCAGCAATGATCAGTTGTTTTAAGTTTGAATTGAGCATCAACTCCGCCGGTATAATTCCTTCCAGATTATTATCAAAAACATTTAAAACTTCCAGTTTACTAAGATCTCCTAAAGATTTTGGAAGCTCACCTTCAAAATTATTACTGCTCAAGTGTAAGGCTTCTAAAGACTTCAAAGTGCCCAAAAATTCTGGGATATTTCCTGTTAGGTTGTTTCCATTAAAAGCGATCAATCGGAGGTTTTTGAGGTTCGCAAGTTCTCTAGGAATTTCCCCAGAGATATTATTAAAAGATAATTCTATTTTTTCTAAGTGTATGAGTTTCCCAAAACTTTGAGGAATTTCTCCTTCCAAATTATTGAACAATAAACTTATGACTGTAACTTTATTATCAGTAACGGTAACACCGTGCCAATTTTCAACAGGTGTGTTTAAGTCCCAAGTGTTGTTCCAATTCTCACCTTGTGTCGCTACGTATAAGTCTACGAGTGCTTGTTTTTCAAGCGTGCTTACTTGCGCTATGGAAACAGCACAGAATAAAAGTAATGCGGAAGTGATAAGTATGTTTTTCATCGTTTAGAGGCTAAGATTTTTCTTACATTATATATCAAATAAACTAAATTATACCGTATAATGCAAAAATATTCGATGAACTACATAAAATAATTTTTATTCTTCTGAAAATTTCTTTAAAAATTCAGTGTTAACCTCATGTACACCTTTAAAAACTTGAACTTCTAGTCGATCTCCAAAAAGTTTGTCCCCTTTTAAGTGCTCTTCGGTTTTACGCGCTTCTGTAATGTAAGGGTCCTGATCACCATAAAGGTAGGTCACTTTTGCGTTTTTATTTAAATACTGAAAATCATTCGGCTTTAATTCTACAGGAATCCCCCCAGAATGAAGTATTAAATGATCGCATTGTATCTCTCTGCTTGAAAGCCACCGTGCAGCCACTGAAACTCCTTGTGAATAGCCTAAAACGATTAACTTGGTTTTATCATTATGTGCTTCTTTGTCCCAAACTGAATCGATATAGGCTAATACATTTTCAGTTTCCTGAATAGTGTTTTCTTTAGTTAGCCAAGAAGCGCCCACGTGTTTAAAATCGGTTCCTTGATAATATTTGGAAGGAGCTTGTAATGCAATGATATAATTCTCTTCAGCGTTCAGTCCAGAAAAATAACGAATAAAATACCGGCTCAAATACCCAAGACCATGAAAAACCAGCCAAACATTTTTGGTATCTTTTGAGAAAGTGTTGAGTGTTGAATACGTATTTGTAGTTCTGTAGGAAACTGTTTTTTCTTCAGCCATTAAGCATCTCTTTTGTATTTTTACAAATGTAATTTAAAGATATGAAGAACACTAAAGAAGAAATGCTAGAGGGTTGCCGTAAAATGTGCAAAAACACATTAATGGAAACATTAGAAATTGAATTTATCGACATCACAGAAGATTCGGTTGTGGCCAAAATGCCCGTAACGCCACGGGTGCACCAACCAGATGGTGTTTTGCATGGAGGCGCATCGGTGGCACTTGCCGAGAGTGTGGGCAGCGCCGGAGCTTTTATATTTTTAAATGATAAAAATGTAGCCATTCGAGGTATAGAGATTTCCGCAAATCACGTAAAAAGCGTAAAGGAAGGCTATGTTTTCGCGACTGCTAAAATAATCCATAAAGGGCGCACCATGCAGTTATGGCAAATAGCGATCACAAATGAAGAAAATCAATTAGTGTCCATGGTAAAACTAACAACGCTTACTTTACGTATATAAGGGTATGAAAACCAACCTTCCTCAGCTTATAGATCGCATAAAAGAGCAACATAGTAATGAACTCCCTTTTATGCTCTATGCTTCTCCTCATGCCAACGAGATTACCACCTATCTCCAAAATGATTTAAGTACCTATAAAAATGTCGATTTCTGTCATCATGGCGTTATCATGGCACCTTTTATGTATGATGATAATGAGTTCTGTATTCCAAAAGAATATTCGGAAATCCTGTACACATCTCTTCCTGCAAATTTAAACATCGAAAAGGCTGCTGTTGAAATTCCAGAAGACAAAAATGAAAAAGCAACATACACAGCGCTTGTTTCCGCAGCAATAAAAGAAACTGAAAACCCTAAAACTGAAAAAATAGTCACCTCCAGAAAAAAAGAGATCACATTATCTAAGATAGATCTTTCAGCCATAATTCATCGTGTCTTTGGGCTTTATCCAGATGCATTTAGGTATTTATGGTACCACCCTTCAACGGGAATTTGGTGTGGCGCAACCCCAGAGATTCTATTGGTTACAAAAGGAACATCGTTTAAAACGATGGCGTTGGCGGGTACTCAAAAAATTATAGGGAATAGAAAGCCAATTTGGAGTTATAAAGAAAAAAGGGAGCAATCAATCGTCACCAATGCAATTGCCGAAAGTCTTGAAAAGATAACACAAGTAGTAAAAATTTCTAGACCGTACTCGCATCAAGCAGGTACGTTAGTCCACATAAGAACTGATATTGAAGGGGTTGTTAAAAAGAGTAAGGCAACGTTAAAAGATATAGCAATAGCTTTGCACCCCACTCCAGCGGTCTGTGGCACGCCTGAGTATATCGCCAAAAATTTTATCAAAACACATGAAGGCTATAATAGGGAGTTTTATACTGGGTTTATTGGCACCATCGATACTGAAAATAATACCGGAGACCTTTATGTAAACTTACGTTGTATGAAGATTGAAGAAAATAAAGCAACTTTATATGTTGGTGGCGGAATTACTTCAGATTCCAAACCCGAATTAGAATGGGAAGAAACCCACAATAAACTACAAACAATGCTGCAAGTACTTCAACCCATGCTTTAAAAGTAACGGGTTAGTTTGTACCTTTGCATGCATGAATTTCTCTTCAAAAATTTTGTCCCAGACCATAACACAGTTGTGTTTAGCCAAAGATATAGATCATATCGTGATTTCCCCCGGAAGTCGTAATGCCCCTTTAATTATTGGCTTTACGTCCAATCCGTCCTTTAAAAATTTTAGTATTGTGGACGAAAGGTGTGCAGCATTCTTTGCCTTGGGGATGGCACAGCAATTACAAAAACCAGTGGCACTTGTCTGTACCTCTGGTTCGGCATTGCTCAATTACTATCCTGCGATAGCCGAAGCCTATTATAGTGATGTTCCGTTAGTGGTTTTATCGGCCGATAGACCCGAAAAATTGCTGGAAATTGGAGACGGGCAAACAATAAAGCAGGAGAATGTGTATGCGAATCATATTTTGTATAGCGCTAATTTAACTGAAGGTGAGGCGCATCAAGTAGAAAACGAAACCCTGATCAATATAGCCCTTAACACTGCGATAGAGCTTTCTGGTCCCGTACATATAAATATTCCTTTTTCTGAACCTTTATATCAAACTGTAAATGATCTGCAGATTAGACCGCAACACGTGCCGGCGCGACATCGGGAAATCATTCCTTTTGAAAAGCTTTCAAAAAAATTGCATTCATATGCTGAAATTTGGAATGCATCCAGACGGAAAATAGTTTTAGTGGGTACCTTAAAACCCAATAGTATTGAAACCGAATTTATAAAAATACTGTCGGCAGACGAGAGTGTTCTGGTTTTAACAGAGACAACGTCAAACTTACATCATGGTAATTTTATTCCTTCCATAGATCAACTAATAGCGCCCTTGGATGCCGAAGGTTTTGTATTACTGAAACCCGAAATAGTACTTACTTTTGGTGGTATGGTGGTTTCAAAGAAAATAAAAGCATTTTTACGCACCCATGCTCCAAAGAATCATTGGCATGTAGACGAGAAGAAAGCTTATGATACTTATTTCTCACTTTCTGAACATTTTAAAATAAGCCCTAACGAGTTTTTAGGAGCCTTCTTACCACAGACTAAATCAGTGTCAAGTGACTACCAGGCGTATTGGTTAAAATTGAAACAGCATCGCCTGGCGCAACATAACACCTATTTTGAAACGATCCCTTTTTCAGATTTTCAAGTATTTTATCATTTAATACAAAGTTTTCCAGCGCGAATAAATCTTCAATTAAGTAATAGCACGGCAATACGGTATTCGCAACTTTTTGATCTTGATAAAGAAACACATGTGTTTTGTAATCGTGGTACTAGTGGTATCGATGGAAGTACAAGTACGGCAATAGGAGCGAGTTATATCTCAAAACGGCAGACCGTTTTTGTTACGGGCGATTTGAGTTTTTTCTATGATAGCAACGCGTTGTGGAATAATTATATACCTAACAGCTTTAGGGTTATCGTCTTTAATAATAAAGGAGGTGGAATTTTTAGGATTTTACCTGACGCCAAAAAAGTAGAAGAATTTGAAACCTTTTTTGAAACCAAACATGAGTTGACGGCAGCCCATCTATGCAGGATGTTCGATTTTGAATATACTGAAGCTTCTTCAGAAGAACTTCTTAAGGAAGCTTTGCGGGGATTTTACGATGCTTCAGAAAGACCTAAATTGTTAGAGATTTTTACGCCTTCAGAAATTAATGACACTGTTTTGATGGATTATTTTAAGGCCATCCTTTAATTATTTTCTAAGATTGATTGAGTCCAACTAACGGCATCGTCTAGATTTTCAAAGGTTTTAAATGGCTTCTTAATAAAATTAGACTCTAACATGGCACTCTTGTAAGAGGCCTCTGTGTAACATACAACTGCTATTCCTTTTAGGTTTGGCAGAACGTTGAGATATTTATAATCCACCGGATCTATGGAGTACGAATGCTTTCTGTCTGAAACAATCATAAAGGGTTGAACACCTATATTTTTTAAGGCTTTAAGAAGTAGGTATACCCCTGTTTTGTAACTAATTGTGACGCCTTCTTTCATATTTACTACAACAAAATTATCATAGAAAAATAGGGTTCCAACCGTGGCCTCGAGAATATCTCGAGGAGTTGTAAACGGAGGAGGAAGTTGAGGATAGCTTTCTTTCATTGCTGTGAAAATAAACATTTTATATTGGGCTGGGAAACTTACTTTAATTGAATTTACAACAGGCTTAAAATAGTATCTTTGCAATTATGATTAAGATAGGAGAATACAATACATTAAAAATATTAAGAGATACCGAACCTGGTATTTATCTAGGTGACGAAGAGGACAATGTTGTCTTATTACCCCACAGGTATAAGCCAGATACATGGGAAATTGATGACATGCTCGAGGTTTTTGTCTATCTTGATTATGATGAAAGGCCCGTTGCAACTACATTAACGCCATATGTGTTTTTAAATGATTTCGGTTTTTTACACTGTAGTGATGTAAATGAATTTGGGGCGTTTATGGATTGGGGCGTTCAGAAGCAATTATTTGTCCCCTTTAAAGAGCAAGCACGACCTATGAAAGTGGGAAGTTGGTATATTGTTTATATGTACCTAGATGAACTTACGCAGCGTTTAGTAGGCTCAAGTAAGACTAATAAGTACGTAAGCAACGATAATGTCACTGTCGAGCAATTTGATGAAGTCGATATTCTAGTGACGCATATTACTGAAAAGGGTGCAAACGCAATCGTGAATGGGCTGCACCATGGACTTATCTACATTGATGATATTTTTGAAGACATCCGCACGGGTGACCGTATCAAGGCTTATGTGAAAAAAGTACGGGATGATAACAAAATTGATCTAGTATTACAACCTCCCGGTTACCGAAGTATCGAGCCAAACGCTAATTTTGTGCTCGATGAATTAAAAGCGGCAGGTGGTTTTTTGGCACTTCATGATAAAAGTGATCCTGAAGCAATTAAGAACCAACTAGGAATGAGTAAAAAAAGTTTTAAGAAAGCAATTGGTAGCCTCTATAAAGACAAGCAGATTTTATTAAAAGAAGATGGTATTGAACTTATTTCTTAATATTTATTTCTGAATTGAATAGAGATCCAAAGGCGAATAATAGTAACGAGAATTTAACTGGTTATAAACGTTATTGTGTACCCTTAAACTTGAATTTCGATTAATGCCATTGTTGTAATACTCATCATTATATACTCGCACTGAAAATTCTAGGGCCCTATCTTTTTTTACCTTCTTGTTTACTTCCCATTCTTTCTCGATATAACTTTCTCTATTGGCTAGTGCAGTCATCATATCTACAGGCACTTGATAGTTTTTAGTATTCATTCTAAAGGTTTTTAATTCAGAAAAAAGGGTTGGAGCTTTGTCTAAACTAAAAGAGGATTCTATTTCAGGCACTTCTGGTAATGAAGTAGCACTTATGGTAAAGTACCGTGTTTCAAAATCACGTTGTGCAATCGCCAAGCAGGGTAATAGTGTCAAGAAGAAAACTATTTTTTTCATAATCTTAATTTATCAAATACCGCACCAATTTATAAACTTAACTTGGATGCTGTCGTTCTAGGTAGTGCATCTTTATGAACCATCACGCTTATTGCTTTTAGGCGCATGAATGCTTCGCTAAAATAGACATAACCGCCATTTGCATTTCTATTTTCGTCGGTTCCCCAACTATTTTTCACTTTATAATACTTTGTTCCGCGTTGGTCCACTAAGGTTCCTGTGATATGCATTAGATGGTCATCGGTAGTATTAAAGTTTTCAAACTCCTCTTGCCGATACTGTTGTGTGATTTTCATTTCGGGATAAACACCTTGTAACGCCTTAATATTATTATCAGGATTTTCTGGGACAACAGCAACGCCATCTTTACTTGAAAAAGTACTTTCGCTTACATCACAGTCCAATTCTACCGTAAATCCTTTATTTAAGGCGTTGTCTATCGTGTTTATCATCTCATCCAATGGGACATTATACATGCTACCGTAACTCCAGTTGTCAGGAATATTCAATATAAATTGGTCATAAAAAGGAGCTTGAGAAAAAGAGGTGATGGTAACGTAATCCGCTGGATTTATTTCTGTCATTTTCAAAAATGACTGTGGTGTAT
>Ga0207897_100303_pt1 | contig 18386 bp, 11 predicted proteins | sample LinPmetageLP42_FD_184054 | JGI IMG/M metagenome (GOLD analysis project Ga0207897, IMG submission 184054) | Marine viral communities from the Pacific Ocean - LP-42 (SPAdes) | ecosystem: Environmental > Aquatic > Marine > Oceanic | place: Pacific Ocean | collected 2010-08-27
GACCCTAATAAGGCATCTAAGCCCCGATTAGCAGCCAACCCTCTTTTCTTCGCCATGATTACCTATCCTCTAACGCTAAAATAAAAGCCAATTGATTACTGGTGCGGCTTACTAAATACAATGTTAAGTGTTCTATACTTATGCTATTCATTCACTGTGCTGACCAGTGACGATTTTTATCTAAAAATCCTTTGTAAGAACTTTAGATAAAAACTAGTTGCTTTGTTTCATCACTTCAGCGGCCAGCTTTTGATACGCGCGTGCGCCTTTTGACCACCTCTCATACGCAATAACTGGTAAGCCGTGCGCAGGAGCTTCTGCCAAGCGAATATTTCTTGGAATATGAGTCTTGTACATGATATCGCCAAAATGCGCTTCTAGCTCAGTAGAGACATCACGGGCAAGCGTGTTGCGTGCATCAAATAGCGTTCTGACCACACCGCGAATATATAGCTTAGGGTTCAACTCTGTAAGACGTTCAATCGTTTGCGATAAGTCAGCCAACCCTTCTAGTGCATAGTACTCACACTGCATAGGGATAATCACACTATCCGTAGCCACCAACGCATTAATCGTCAGTAGATTCAAACTAGGCGCACAATCGATAATCACATAATCGTATGGCTGTTTTTGCGTGGATACCTGATCGTTAACCAATTCAGCCATGGCGGTTTTAAACAGTTCATGACTGTCCGTCTTACTCATTAAGGTAATGTCCATGCCAGCCAAATCGCGATTGGCACCGATGACATCGAACCCAGCAGGACTGGTAACAATTGCTTCAGACAACGCGACACCATCTAGCAAAACGTCCGCTATGGTAAGATCCAACTCGTTTTTGTCAACACCTGTACCACTGGTCGCATTGCCTTGTGGGTCTAAGTCAATCAGCAGTACATGCTTGCGTTTAGCAGCCAAGCTGGCGGTCAAATTTACTGCCGTTGTGGTTTTACCCACACCGCCTTTTTGATTCGCAATGGCTATGATTTCCATACACTCACTCAATTTTATTAGGGTCTATTACTTTTGACTCGGTTGGTACAATTATTTTTATTCAATCTTGTACAGCGACACTCGCTTAGTATTTAAAAATAAGCAATTTATGGTCTAAAATGCTCAGTTTGCGGTCAAGCATTTTAAATGCTTTTAAATACTATGTCATTTAGATACAGACGTAAACTGTGTTTCACAAAAAACAGTGCCTGTTTCATGACTGCGAAGTGTTTATGCCTTAGCTATCTTTAGCAGACATTTCAATTAAATGACGATTGTCATGCAAACTTGGCACCGTCAGCTTAATGGTTTTGATATGCCAATCACTATCAAGTGCTTGCAGCTCTTCTTCATTCGGTACTTTACCTTTCATAGCGCATAAGAAGCCGCCATCTGCCAATCTCGGCTGCGCTACTTCTACAAAATCTATCAAACTGGCAAACGCTCGTGATGTCACCACCGCATAGCTTGCTTCATGCGCTTCAATACGCGATGCGATCGGCTGCATATTACTCAAGCCAAGCTCGCTGCTGATTTGCTTAATAAAGCGGACTTTCTTCTGATTGCTATCAAGAGCCGTACACTGGCGCTCAGGCTGACAAATGGCAATAATAACTGCTGGCAACCCTGCTCCCGTGCCGATATCTAGCAACGATCCGGCAGGTAAATGCGTTATAATAGACAAACAATCTATCACATGCTTGATTAGCGCTTCTTCTGGATCAGTGATGGCGGTCAGATTATACGCTTTATTCCATAGTAAAAGCTGGTCTAAGTACAATAATAACGTGCGCTGCTGCATTTCACTTAACGGCAGACCCAGCTCATTTATCGCTTGCGCCAAGATATTGGCCAGCTTTGGCAGTTGTGAACCAAGCTTTACGAAACCAGTCGGATCAATATTGATATTACCCATACTAGCAGACGATGAAGAGTTTTTAGCGGAAGCTGACATACAACGAGTTATCCAGTTTTGACTTGTGAACCGTTTATTTTATCATGCAGTCTGCCCATTGAATAGTTGCAGATTGCGCCAATGTGGGACATCTTATACTATCTACGCTTATCATGAGGCGTTATTCTGCTTTGATTGCCTCCAATTCGTTGATTAATTCATTCGTTTTTTACCAGTTTTACTCAAGCATTTGTCTAAATATGATACAAAATTGCGCTTAATGACTTCGCTAATAGGTGACTATATCTTGTAAGATGTCATGATTGATTATAAAAAACTCAGAATACGCATGACTAGATAAAACCAATCACTTCTCATATTCCTTTAATACTTTTTAAGATGATTTTTCAAACGCCTATGACAGAACAACCCTACACCCCTATATCGCAAGTATCAAAAGACGCTAACAATATGGTAGCACCTACTACCGATACAAAAAAAATTAAGCAAACAGCACCTGATACCCCAAACCCTATCTTCACAAAAGTTCAGCAAAATTGTCGCATTTCCGCTGAGCAATTAAAACGCTATAGCGACCCTGATGAATTGCCTACAGACACACGTACTGCGCCTGACCTAGATGTTGGCTTCGGTCAACAACGCGCGCTTAAAGCATTACATACAGCGCTGGATATCAAAGCCAGTGGTTACCATGTGTTTGCCGCTGGTGAAAACGGTTTGGGCAAACGTACTGTGATTAGTCGTCTGTTAACACGTATTGCCGCCGACGCACCGACGCCTGATGATTGGGTATATGTGCATAACTTTACCGATCCACGCACACCATTGGCGCTGCGTCTACCAGCTGATCAAGCCTCGCTATTACAGCAGCAAGTTAATAACTTATGGCAGCAAGCAAAAAAGCGTTTAAGCCAACGCTTTCGTAGCGATCAATACCAGAGCAAAATTGAAGCCATCAAAAACAGTACTCATCAAAAAGAAAGTCATGCCTATGACGCGCTTAATGCTGAAGGCAAGCAATATGACCTAGCATTGACGTTTCGCTCGTTCGATAATAAAGCAGTATTTGTTCATCCTAGTCAGCTGCCTACAGAAAGCAACAGCGATGATGACAAGCAAATAAAAATACCTAGCAATCATAAAGATTCAGAAAGGCTCAATGATAGCGAAAAAGTTAATATCTTGAGCAATAAAGATAATGAGAGTAAAGAAAATAAAGACTCTACATATGGCAATAATGAATACGAAGCTGAGCTGAATAACTTCGTGCAGAAGAACCATATGCAAAAGCGCCTGAGTCAATTGACTATCGCCTTAGAGCAACTAGAAGACGAAGCCAATGATGAAATAGAGGCATTACATCGTAGTATTGCCCAACGTGCTTTACAGCCATTATTTACCCCTATCTATGAGCAGTTTGCGACTCATCCACTTGTCGTGGCATATCTCAAGGCTGTATTTGATGACATGGTCACTCACGTAGAGCGTATCGTCAATGGCGATGATGAGGAGTTTGTGACAGCAGTGTTGGCTACGACGCCCAGTCGTTATGCGGTCAATGTTATTGTCAGTCATACACCTGACAGTGGCGCGCCTGTGGTCTTTGAGGATTTGCCAACCCATCTCAATTTGTTAGGTCATGTCGAGCAAATCACTCAATTAGGCACAGTAACCACTGATGTAAGTATGATTCGTGCAGGTGCTCTACACCGCGCTAATGGCGGCTATTTACTGTTAGAAGCCAGCCACGTACTTGAACATCCTTATGCATGGCAAGGCTTAAAGCGCGCTTTACAATCACGAAAAATCAAACTGTCTAGTCTAGAACAAATGCTGACGCTAACAGGTAGCCTATCTCTCTCACCAGCGCCTATTAATTTAGATATCAAGGTGATCTTGTTAGGTGAAGCAGATTTATATTACGAGCTGCTAGAGCTTGAGCCTGAATTTGATGCGGTATTCAAAGTCCGAGCTGACTTTCATGACGATGTGCCTCGTACCATTGAGCATGAATTGGCACTGGTCGCAAAAATGGCCGATATCATCGATTATGCCGACCTTTACCCATTTGATAGCAGTGCGCAAGCTACGCTACTTGAGCATTTAAGCTTACAAGCTGAAGAACAAGATCGCTTAAGCCTACACAGTGACTTATTGATCAAACTCTTGCATGAGTCAAATCGTCACGCTCGCTTAAATAATGAGACTATAGTGACGGCAGATCACGTCACTCAAGCAATCGATGACATGGATGAGCGTTCAGGATATTTGCGCGATCTGTACTGGGATGAGCTTAAAAACGGCCAGCAGCTGATCCAAACGCAAGGCGATGCTATCGGACAAGTTAATGCGCTTACTGTGGTCAGTTATGCCGATAGTGAGTTTGGCATGCCAGCACGTCTTACTGCGGTCATTCAGCCCAATATTGGCACAGGTGAAATTCTTGATATTGAGCGTGATGTAGACTTGGGCGGTAGTTTACACGCCAAAGGTATGCTGATTATGACCAGCTATTTGCGCGCGTTATTTAGTCAACATCATGCACTGAATTTTAGTGCCTCACTGGCATTCGAGCAGAGCTACGCGCAAATCGATGGCGATAGTGCCACCGTTAGCGAAGGCTGTGCATTGCTATCCGCATTAGCAAACGTCCCTATCAATCAGTCTCTTGCGATTACTGGATCTATGAACCAGCTAGGCGAAGTACAGGCAGTTGGTGGCATCAATGCCAAAATCGCAGGTTTCTTCGACGCCTGCCGCGAGCAAGAGCTAACAGGCGATCAAGGCGTCGTCATTCCGATGGCTAATGTCAAACAACTGATGCTACGTGACGACATTATCGATGCGGTAAATAGAGGCAAATTTCATATCTATGGCGTCTATACTCTAAGTGAGGCCCTGACGCTGATGACTGGCTTGCCCATCGACACCATGAATAAAAAAGGCCGTTATCGTAAAGACACTTTATTTGGCAAAGTATTAAGCCGTCTGATGCTGTGGGATGAAAACCAGGAAAACACTGATGACATCGATGATGAAAAGTCCAAAAAGAAAGCGAAGAAAAAGCGTAAAGAAAAACGTCAAAAGAAAGAAGGTAAGAGAATAAAAGAAAAGCGTAAAGGTGAGAAAAGTAATGAGAAAGGCAGCGAGGAAAGCAGCAAGCAAAGCGATGCTGAGCCTATTGATGACGCCCTAAACAACGACAGTGAGACAAAGGCCATCGACGGGAATAATAATTAAAATTTAAACGGTACTACCGATACGCACGCACATTGCTGTTCGACTAGATTCATTGTTATGTCTATGGCTAGATCGAGCAGCAACCATCGAATAGCAACTATTAAATAAACATACGCATGCATGAACGTCGCTAGACGCTACGCTGCTTTTCTGCGATGATTAACGGTTCCTAATCGAGTAATATCGTGCCAGAAATCGACTTGTAACTTCATAAAGGGTATCTCTTAATGACTGTACATCCTACTGATGCTGATAACATCCAAGCTCAGTCCAAGCCTAGTGAGCAGGCAGGTGCGCTTGCAGCTGTAGACACTGGTACCTCAAAAGAGGCCAATGCCGCCAGTATTAGTGACAATCGACATGGTGCGGCAACGACTGCTCGGCAATGGCAGGTACTATCACAGCTGCAGCGCAATCGCTGGGTAGGCACCACGCATATTTATGAGCAGCTGATGATGGCAGGCTTTGATATCAGCCTACGTACTGTCCAACGCGATTTGAATGCCCTTGCCAAACGCTTCCCTATCGAAAAAAACAATGCCAATCCTCAAGGTTGGCGCTGGAAAGAAGACGCCCCATTACAAAGTTTGCCGCATATGAACTTATCACAAGCGGTTGCTTTTAATATGGTCGAGGCCAATCTGACCCAGTTACTGCCACCTGTTATCTTAGATGAATTATTTCCTTGGTTTGACTTAGCACGGCGACAGCTCAAGAACAGCAAAGTGACCCACTCTTGGATAGACAGAGTGCGTATTGAGCCTGCCACACAGCCACTCATCGCACCAGATATAGATTTGGACAGTAAAGACAATATTTACCACGCGCTATTTTATCAGCTGCAAATCCATGCTTGTTATACTCGTAGCAACAAATTACAAGCCAGCGAATATATCCTAAATCCAATCGCAATTATCCAGCGCGGCGTGATTATCTATCTGCTGGCAACTCGTACTGACGATCCAGAAGCCATCATTCGCACCTTTGCTTTACATCGTTTTGATAGTGTTGAGATTCTCGAAACCGCTGCAAAAACACCAGAGAACTTTCAACTCGATACCTATTTGGATGAAGGTAGCATGGGCTTTAGTCACCCACTGTTTGGCGAATTGGACGAGCGTGGCAAGAATACCGCTGTTGAGCTTAGATTCACTAGGCAAGCTGGTAAGAGTCTGACCGAAAGTAAGCTTAATGACGATCAAACCGTGACGCTAAATGAGGATAACACCCTTACTGTAAAGGCTACTGTTAATTTAACCTCACAGCTGGTCTGGTGGCTACGTGGATTTGGTAGTGGGTTATTAGATGCTAAGCCTGAACTACTTTATCAAGCAGTATTAGATAAGTCTTCGACAGCAATCAGTGAGTGACATCACTGACCTGAGATAGGCTAACATCCGCACGCCTTAAGTAAGCAAACATCAAATCTAGATAACGGTTAGAAACTAAGAATAAAAAAGGAAAGTTATGTCGACCACTGCCCCATCCCCACTGTTGTCAGATAGTTTACGAGGACTTGGACTAGACGCAGGGACTTTGTTCTTTGCGCTCAATTATGAATTTACCAAAATTGAGCCAAAAGGCATGTTTAAGCGCTTCAAAAAAAATCAAAGCGCGATGGATATTGATCTGGCTTGTGTGTTATATGATGATAACTGCGTCATCAGTGACATCGTTTGGTTTAAACAACTACGAGATAAAGCTGAATCGGTCAAGCATCAAGGTGACAGCTTAAATGGTAAGGATCGCGGTGAACAAGCCATGTATCTTGCTCCGCTTGATCAAGAGCAGATCAGACTGGAGCTTGAGAAAATACCAACTCATATTACTCATATTGGTTTAATTGCCAACTCATACCATGGCCATTCGTTTTCTAGAGTCAAGAAAGGCGAAATTCACCTGAGTGACGATGAAGGAAACCGTTGTTTTGAAGTCAACCTTAAGCAGCTCCCACGCGACTGCACCACGCTATGGGTAGCGCATTTGCGTCGATCTGTTGACGACTGGCATTTAACATTGCAAAACTTACCACTTACTGCAGAAGATCTAGCAGGTGCAGCACAAGAAGTAGCTCATGAGTTAGCACGTGCATTGCCCATTCCTCAGGGAATATAAGAGCAACTAGTAATCGCATATAAAAGAGGTCTTGTGCTATCCAAACACAAGACCTCTTTTTATGGGCAAATCATTAGCTGTAATTAATTGCTAAAAACATATCTGTTATAAATCATTTCACACTTGCCTATAAAACTTCACCGCAATGCGGACAGAAGTTTTTTTGGCGCGTTTCAACTTCTTTTTCACGCCGTTCAAGCTCTTGCTCTCGAAGTACTTGTAGGACGATATTTTGTGCCTGTTCTTTATCTAAACCTAGCTCTCGACGAATTTTATCAATCATCATCTGATTCTGTACCAGATCGAAATCGCTATCAATTAACTGCTCACGAAAGTGCTGTTCAAGCTCTTCACGGCGCTGAGCCAACTCATTTGCTAATCCTGTCGCTAGAATACCAGCTGGCAGTGCAGCGAGACCCACACCCAATATCGTAATGATAGCACCCAATATTTTGCCCGCATTAGTAATTGGTGTGACATCTCCATAACCTACTGTTGTCAGTGTCACCACAGCCCACCACATCGCTTTAGGTATGGACTCAAACTCGTCTGGCTGTGCGTGATTCTCCACTAAATAAATACCGCTAGAGGCAGTCACAATCATAATAATAAGAATAAAGATAACAGCCTGAAATGAGCCTCTCTCTTTACTAATCACGACTAGCAAAATACGCATGGAAGCAAAATAACGAGTCAATTTTAGGATTCGAAACAAGCGTAAAATGCGTAAGAAACGCAAGTCAATATTGACAAAGAAATTCAAAAATGCTGGCACGATGGCTACTAAATCAATCAATGCGGATGGGCTTCTAATCCAATCCCAACGCTGTTTCCACGTCGTATTGTCAGGCTTGGCTTCAGCGACACTCCACAAACGCAATAAGTACTCAACAGAAAAAACAACGATAGAAAAGTTTTCAAATAAGGTGAAGTAATCTTGATAAGGGTAATACCATTGATCGACAGACTCCGCTATCACAGCGGCTACGTTAGTCATAATCAAAAATATAAGAAAATAATCAACGTAACGGCTAAATAACGTGTCATGTTCTTCATTTTGTAAAATATCATAAACAAAATGACGCAAGCGCCGTATAGATTGGAATAGCATGCCGTCCCTATGCGGTGAAACACCGGTATTATATTAGTAGAATAAAACAGTGATCATAGAATATGACTACCTATATGGTCAAAAAAATAGCTCATTTGATGGAGCGCCTGACAGCTTATGACAGCTCCTGACTTGAAGCCACCCGTATGACTCATGGTTTTATCATACTTGACCATAAAGGGTTACGTAAATTTTGAATAATAGATATAGACAGATATGAGCAGCATCAGTGCGGTTGATAAAATAGAGAGTCTCAAAAACTGCTCATCAGCAATGAGCTGTTGGCTTATATCTTGAGCAGGCACCAAAAACAAATTGCATTCAGGGCAACAAGAGTCTACCTGATTCAATATCTTTGTAGAGCGTGCATTCTCACAGCGTAGAGGAGAATTACTACAATAACCGAGCATAATATATTACGCCTCTTGTCATATCATCAATATCAATTCCATAAGCCATTATCAATCGTTAATAATTTGACGCTCATCAACTCTTCGATTCAGATAACCATTATTATCTCAGTTTTTTGAACCAGTTACATCAGAGTATCACAATGCGGTTGTACCCTATCCCACAATAATTAGTTTTTTAACAGTCAAAAGCTGTCAAATAATTCCTTCTATCGTTAGTGACTAAATAAAAGCGCTTAAATCTCAAATTAAAACCTTACAATAAATATGGTTTTAAACTATAATGATGCCATAATGTTACAGATTAATTATCTATTATAACATTATGTATCAGTGTACAATGCCATCCCTCATTCCACTGACCTTTTCACATTTTAGGAACCAATCAATGAAACTACAATCCCTAGTTTTGGTAGCTGCCGTATTCACGATGACCACTGCTTTTGCTGTCCCTGCTGGCACATGGTCTGTTGCTGCTGGTGCCCATATGGTCGACCCAAAAAGCGACAACGGTACATTAGTCGACGGTACACTAGCAGTAAAAGTTGATGATGATATCCGACCAACCATCAGCGGCGAATACTTTATCGCTAATAATGTTGGTGTCGAATTACTTGCAGCAATCCCATTTCATCATGACTTTGACCTGAACAACGCTGATGGCAATGAATTTTTGACAGGTAGTACCCAACATTTACCACCTACGCTTTCTGTACAGTATCACTTCGATAATGACAGTATGCCAATGAATATCAAGCCTTTTATCGGTGTTGGTGTGAACTACACGACATTTTTTAAAGAAAGAATCTCTAGTGGTGGTGATTTAGATCTTGATGATAGCGTTGGCGTAGCTGGTCACGTAGGTCTTGATATTCCTTTTGCCCCTACTGAGGCATTCCGAATCGATGCACGCTACATGGACATCAAAACCGATGCCACTTTAGACGGTAGTGATATCGGTGAAATTGATATCAGCCCTTGGGTATATGGCGTTGCCTTTGTCAAACAGTTCTAAGCCAGTCAAGTATCATGACTCAAAAGAGCCAGCTTATTAGCTGGCTCTTTTATGTTTGCTCATTACTGATTTTTACTCGCTACTCACTATTACTACCATCTGCCTCTAACCTCGCCGTTAAATAGCTATTTTTAGAATAGTGGTTTCTAGAAACGAAAAGCAAGCCATAAAAAAGACCATCCGTAGACAGTCTTTTTTTGTTTATCAGTAAGTGTTAGATCAAGATACGACGTGGGTCTGCAAGTAAAGTCGCAACATAGCGGGTAAACACTGCGGCATCGGCACCATTGATAACACGGTGATCATAAGATAATGATAATGGTAGCATCAGGCGCGGTTCGAAAGTCTGCTTAGCATCATTCCAGACAGGCTGCATAGTGGCTTCTGAAGCTCCCAAGATACCTACTTGTGGCCAGTTGACCAATGGTGTAAATGCTGTACCCCCTAGGATACCTTGGCTTGAGATAGTAAAGCTTGCACCTTGTAAATCTTTGGTACTGAGCTTCTTATCGCGAGCCTTGACAGCAAGCTCACCAATCTCAATTGCGATTTGCTTGATACCTTTATCTTGCGCATCCTTAATAACAGGTACAATCAGACCATCATCAGTTGCTACTGCGATACCCATATTGACACTCTTACGCAAAATGATTTGCGTATTGTCATCGCTTAAATGACTATTAAAGCGTGGATGCTGCGTGAGCGCGTATGCGGTCGCTTTAACGATAAAGGCCAAGATAGTCAGCCCAATCCCTTCAGCTTTCATACCGCCTTTTAACTCACCACGTAGTTTTTCAGTCTCGGTAATATCAGACAAATCAAACTGTGTCACTTGTGGTAGCAAAGTATTGTAGTTCAGCTGCGGTATTGATACTTTTTGCAGACGGCTGAGGTCTTGGGTTTCTGTCTCACCCCAAACCTCTGTATTGCTCATATCAGGCAGTTTCGGTAGACCTGAACTTACGGCGCTGCTGCTCGCAGGCGCTGCTTTTTGCTTGGTTAGGCTATCTTTGACATGAGCAAACAGATCTTCTTTTAGGATACGATCATTTAATGCTGAGCCAGACACTTGCGTGATATCCACACCTAACTGACGCGCAAGCTTACGCACGGCAGGACCTGCATACACATCGACCAATTTTTCATTGACCTGTGCTTCAGTGAGTTTACCCTCTGGTTTGCTAGCAGCTGTATCAGTATTGGTCGGTTTGGCAGCTTGTTTTGGTTCACCAGTGGTCTTAGGAGCTGTTTTATCTTCTGTTTTGGCGGGTGCTGACTCTTGTGGTTTAGAAGCTTCAGACTCACTATTACTCGCATTATCTGTACCGCTTTCCATAATAACGATAAAGTCCTGACCGTTGGCAACCATATCACCTGCTTCGACCAAGATTTTTTCGATCTTACCAGCAACAGGTGCTGGCACTTCAACTGAAGCTTTATCAGATTCGATCAATAAAATCGACTGTTCAGCGCTGACAGTATCACCGACGCTTACCATAATCTCAGAAACCTGTGCTTCATCAACACCTAGGTCAGGCAACGCATGAGTCGTTGCTTGACCAGTAGCAGCTGGCTTAGCAGGAGACTCTGATTGCTTTGACTCAGTAGTATCAGGCTCAGATTTCTCTTCTGTTTCAGCAGATGTGTCCTTTGCAGTGTTCTCATCTTGTTTGTCATCAGCAGCGCTATCGCTATCATTGCTATCATCTGCACTCTTAAGCTCAATGAGCACCATACCTTCACTGACTTGATCACCGATAGCAACACTAATCTTAGTGACTTTACCAGCAGCAGAGCTTGGCACTTCGACTGATGCTTTGTCAGACTCTAATAACACGATGTTGTCATCTTTTGCGATGACATCACCGACTTCTACCATAATCTCGCTGACTTCGGCGCTATCCACACCTAAATCGGGGGCTTTAATGTCCATGATTTATTTCCTCGTCTTATGGTTATTATTATTTGACATCTTTATCATCAAGTACATTTGCATCTGATTGATCTTCAGCACGACCTTCATTACTGATTTCATCATCGTCTTCAGCGATGAATTCAGGTACAGGATTTGGATTTACGTTACCTGGCGCTGGTGCATCTGGAGACTGGTCATAGTAAGACTGCTGTTGCCATGCAGGTGGATGGTCCACATCGATACCTGAGCTTGAAATCGCATCTTTAACCAAACGCATCTCAACTTCACCTTCATCTGCTAGGCGTTTGAGTGTTGCAACAACGATATGCGCCGCATCAACGTTAAAGAAACTACGTAGGTTTTCGCGCGTATCAGAACGGCCATAACCATCGGTACCCAGAGTCGTGTAAGGACGGTTGTCTGGTAACCAAGCACGGATCTGCTCTGAATAGTTACGCATATAATCTGTCGCTGCAACCACAATACCTTCGTGCGGTGCTAATTGCTCAGTAACCCAAGGCACTTTCTCTTCGTCCATTGGATGTAGACGGTTGTAATCGTCACAAACCATACCATCACGAGTCAGCTCATTAAAGCTGGTTACGCTCCAGACGTTAGAAGTAATATTGAACTCATCTTTTAGTATCTGTGACGCTTTTTGTACTTCGCGTAAGATAACACCAGAGCCTAATAACTGTACTTGTGTTGAACCATTGTCCTCTAACAAGTACATACCACGTTTGATACCTTCTTCGGCACCTTCTGGCATAGCAGGTTGTTCGTAGTTTTCATTCATCAACGTCAAGTAATAGTAAACGCGCTCGCCTTCACCATACATACGGCGTAGACCGTCATGCATGACCACAGCTAGCTCATAACCAAAGCAAGGGTCATAGCTGACACAGTTTGGCACGACATTGAATAGAATCTGTGAATGACCATCTTGATGCTGTAAGCCTTCGCCATTAAGTGTCGTACGACCAGCGGTTGCGCCTAACAAGAAGCCTTGTGCTTGACAGTCACCTGCCGCCCAAGCCAAATCACCCACACGTTGGAAACCAAACATTGAGTAATAGATATACATCGGAATCATCGGTAATGCGTTCACAGAATAACTGGTTGCCAATGCAATCCAAGTACTCATTGCGCCTGCTTCGTTGATACCTTCTTCTAACATGTGACCATCGATAGCCTCTTTATAGCCCATCAACGCTTCACTGTCTTCTGGCGTATATTTTTGACCAACAGCCGAGTAAATACCCAATTGACGGAACATACCTTCTAGACCAAACGTACGCGCTTCATCAGGTACAATTGGTACGACGCGATCTTGGATGTCTTTGTTTTTAAGCATCGCAGATAGTAAGCGTACAAATACCATCGTCGTAGACTGCTCTTTACCATTGCTGCCTTTTAATACCCGATCAAACATTGATAGTTCAGGGATATTCAGTGGGATGTGACCACTACGACGGTTTGGCAGATGACCACCTAACGACTCACGACGACCTTTAAGATACTTCATCTCCGCCGAACCTTCTTCAGGTCGGTAGAACGGTAGAGTCTCTAACTGCTCATCAGTAAATGGCAAATCAAAACGATCACGGAAATACATCAACGCTTCTTGATCAAGCTTTTTGACCTGATGCGATTTATTAACGGCTTGCGTTTGGGTAGACAAACCATAACCTTTAACGGTTTTGACTAAAATAACCGTTGGTTGGCCTTTGGTTTTCATCGCTTCGCTAAAGGCAGCGTAAACTTTAACTGGATCATGGCCACCACGGTTTAGACGTGAGATTTCTTCGTCAGTCAACGCATCTGCCATTTCTTCTAACTCTGGATATTTACCAAAGAATTCTTTGCGAGTAAATTCAGGCGTACGCGCTTCGTATAACTGATACTCGCCATCCACCACTTCTTCCATACGTTGTTTAAGCACGCCTGTATGATCTTTACCAAGTAATGAATCCCAGTTGCCACCCCAAATAACTTTGATGACTCGCCAGCCTGCGCCGCGGAATACTGACTCTAGCTCTTGAATGATTTTACCGTTACCACGGACTGGACCATCAAGACGCTGCAAGTTACAGTTAACTACCCATATTAGGTTGTCCAGCTTCTCACGACCAGCAAGAGAAATAGCCCCTAAGCTTTCTGGCTCATCCGTTTCACCATCACCTAAGAATGTCCAAATCTTACGACCTTCTTTTTCTAGCAACCCACGATTTTCCATATAGCGATGTACATGGGCGTGATAGATAGACATGATTGGGCCAAGTCCCATCGATACCGTTGGGAACTGCCAGTAATCCGGCATTAGATATGGATGCGGATAGCTTGATAGACCTTTACCACCTACTTCACGACGGAAATTATCAAGCTGATCTTCGGTCAAACGACCTTCTAGATAAGAGCGTGCATAGATACCTGGTGCTGAGTGACCTTGATAATAGATCATGTCACCACCGAAGTGATCGCTAGCGGCGCGGAAGAAATGGTTAAAACCCGTTTCATAAAGTGTCGCACTAGAGGCGAATGTCGCTAAGTGACCACCTAGATCATCGTCGTTTTTATTGGCACGCATGACCATGGCAAGTGCGTTGTAACGAATTAGCGCACGTATCTTACGCTCCATGCCTAGATCGCCTGGGTACATTGGCTCGTCTTCAACAGCGATACTATTGACGTACGCAGTGTCTAGTCTGTTGAACGGCAGTCCTTCTTGAACTGCCATATTGTATAAGGCTTTTAGGAGGAACTGAGCACGGTCCTTGTCTGCGTGTTTAACCACAGACTCAAAGGCTGCCAGCCATTCCTGAGTTTCGGTGCTATCAGCATCCTTATAATAATTCATTCTTGTTAATCCTTTTATATCAGTCATACCTACCTAATGGCAGGGCTTCATTGAAAAATGCATGATGAGAGATTGGTTTACTTATGACATCCTTGCTACGTCCAAGCATTCCATTGTTTTGTGCGATGACATACTGCTCGATTATAAAAATAGTATTACTTTTATCAACGAATGCGTTAAATCAACACATCCGCTAAGTCGTTATAATGCTATGACTATCTATTCAATCATTAATTACTATGACATTCCATTATAAGCGTTTACGCGCTAGTTGTTTATGGCTGTAGAGAAATGATGAAATAACAAGTATTTTTTAAATAAATAATGATTAGTTTATTTAAAAATGACAATAGCAATAACTTATCTCTTTATACGATAAGTGGGAAATAGCTACGTGCAGACGAATGATTAACTTGTGCTCTTCGTCATACTAAATCGACCATTGGTAACTTTATATTGGATTTAAGATAAATTGCTTATTAGTATCTCATACTGATATATTTGTATAAATATGGTTAGCTACCGTATTGTCCGGTCAACCTTGACTCTTAGGAATAATGACATGTATAAAGCTAAAAAACCCTTAAGTATAATGAATCCCTTTTCATTCGGTAAGTATCAATCTCAAATACTGAGTTTGATAGGCTTTATGATATTGTCATTAGTGAGCGTCTCATCTCATGCACTTGTTCTTAATGATGGAGCAGCTGCAACATGTCCTAGCGGCTCAACTAAAGGTATTTTAACCAATAATAGTTATAGTAGTCTTGTTACTAGTTTTAACAGTGGTAACTACCAGACTGTCTCTAGTCAGAGCTCGACAGGATCATCTGTTGCTATTCCATTGAAAATAAAAATGAGTATTTCTGATTTTAACTTTGTTAATAAAAGTAGCGTTGCCACACTAACAAGTGGTAATTATACTGCTATTAGATTTACTGGGAGCGCGGCTAATAGCTCAGTTCGTAATGAGATTTTATTAGATTTTCAGAACAGTTTAAACAATGAACCTCTCTTCTTGAATAAAGTGGCCCTTAGTACATTTGATATCGATAAACTATCCAGTACCAATGCCTACTGGGACGATAATGTCAAATTCGTTGGAACCACTCAGAATAACGGTACCGTAAACGGTGTATTCCAATCCATAACTGGCTCTAGTGTCATTAACACTAATGGCGAAGGATTGCGACTAAATACAGATTTCAACTGTGGAAACACTCTAGAAAGTACTTGTCAAGGGTCTGTGGTTTTTAGTGAGCCTGTAAAATCGGTAAAGATAATTTATAGTAATACAGATAATGATACGAGCACTAGTATTAGCAGTCGAATAATTGACTTCCGCTTAGATAGCTATTGTTACCAGCCTTCTTCATATGAGATTACGAAAGACGATGGTGTCACTAGCATAGGTACAACTAGTACGACCAACTATATAATTAAGGTTATTAATAATGGTAATACGCCACTAACTAATATCATATTAAAAGATCCCATCGTTACGGGTCTTACTAAAGAGACTGATATCACTTGCGACACGACAGATAATACAAATACTTGTATAACGGCACCAACTAAAACGCAGTTGGAAAGTAGTAGTGGGTTTAACATACCAAGTTTAGCTGTTGGCAAAACTTATAGTATAAAAGTGCCTACTAAAGTAACAGCATCTCAAGGATCTACAATCACTAATACTGCTACTATTAAAGTTAGTAATTTAGACTTAAAAAGTGCAAGTGATAGTAATACCGTTACTGGCATATTTAGTGGTGGTTCTCCTGTAGCACCCGCTAGTTGCCCAAGCGGGCATAAGATGTACTACGTTGGTAGTAATCCTCCAGGCTATACTCCTAAGGAAACACTACCTATTGCATGGACAACTGGTAGTTTTTCTAAGGAGTATGTTTTTGGTAATACGAAATTTAATTTGTCTTTTACTGAACGATTAAATTTACGAACAGGCTACCCAACTGGTACTAATTTTACTGATGCAACTGAAAACGCTATTAATATGTATCATGATAGTTTTCGTACGACTATCGATCATAGGCTAACAGCGACTATTAATAAACCTGTATCTAAGTATGGCTTTGTTGTTCAAGATTTAGACTCTAATCAAAATGGAAAATATATAGAATCAATAACATTAGCTACTTCTGGAGGCTTTTTTTCAAAAACGGAGAGCAAGCCTTTCCAACTTTCTAATGCCAATCAGACTATATCAGGGACTGCATGGGATAACTGTAATACGGCTAGTCCTTGTAATTTCAATATAGATTGGGGTTATAAATCTGCCTTGACCCCTTTTGCGATAACTCACGGAAACCCATATTCTGAAGGTGCTACTACCACCTCTGCCGGCGGTTATGTAACTGGTTATTCTGACTTTTATTTTTGTTTAGCGCCACCGAAGTTAGTAGTAAAAAAGGTGTTAGGTGGTAATCGTGTCAATGATTCTGTAGACAGCGCTGATCAGTTTGAGATAAAAGTAACAGGAGATTCTCTAGCTGCTAATTCATTTACCACTACTGGTAACGCTGCTATCATTGACAATGGTACTAGTGACTTACTGAGTTTAACCGAATCTAAAACATACACTATTAGTGAGCGTGTCATAAATGGCTCAGTAAGTAATTATAGTGCTACTTATATTTGCAACAATGCAACTACAGGGAGTACTTTTACAACTACGAATGCTACTGCAACTCTGAACGAAGAAACTATACCTACTCGTTCGTTCACTCTATCAAACTTAAACTACGGTGACGAAATCACCTGTACAATTACTAATACCCCATCGGTATACACTTTTACTGGCTTCGTATATAACGATAATGGTGGTATAGCTAGAAGCACTAACCCTGATACAAAATCTGATACTTCTACTACTTTTACTGGCAACTCAAAATACTTCAATGGTATTTTTGATAGTGGTGAGACGGGAATTGGAAATACCACTGGTCTAACTATAAGTCTAACCAATTGTAACGGTGTCAATATAGGCGGTACTACCTCTCAAACTACCTCTGACAATCCATTAGGGCAATATAAACTCGTTGTATCCGCAAGCACTATAGCGGCATTATCACCTCAAAAAGTTTGTATTGTACAAGCAGAGCCAGACCCTTGGATTTTCAGTGTCGATACTACGCCAAATATTCGTAATATTGACTTACAAGCTGGTAAGTTAGATTACAAAACAGAAGGCTCGCTAAACTTAGACTTTGGAGAGGTTGAGGGAGATTACGCAGCATTAGTACTTAGAAAAGCACAATACGTTAATGACTGCCGTTCAACGCTCAATTATACCGCTACTAATATAAATACTGCAGGAAATACAGATCCTAGAGCTGGCTTTAGCGAGAGTGGAATCAGTGGCAGTGATTTAACTCCTGGTCAATGTATTGCCTATAGGATCACGGCGACTAATCGTGCAAATCTTACGATTAATAATTTCGTGATGCGCGATGTATTGCAGAAGAAAGGAGATAATAAGGCTTTAGTTACCTCGGTATTGGCAGGTGTATCTAATGCATCCGACTATGCTAATGATAATGTCCCTATCGGTAAGAACGGAACTGTTAAAACTACAGAATTTGTATTAAATCCAAAAACTAGTCGTAGCTTCTATTTCAATACTAAATATGGCACAACTATGGACACTCAGTAGCTATTATTTCTTGCAACTGAACCGCCCCGGGATTGTCGGAGACTCAACATTCTGAGAGAATACGACAATGAAAAAACAAACCTACACTCCTGAGATTAAAGAACGCGCCGTTCGCATGCTGATAGAAGCGTTGGGCGACTATCC
>Ga0207897_100311_pt1 | contig 17998 bp, 20 predicted proteins | sample LinPmetageLP42_FD_184054 | JGI IMG/M metagenome (GOLD analysis project Ga0207897, IMG submission 184054) | Marine viral communities from the Pacific Ocean - LP-42 (SPAdes) | ecosystem: Environmental > Aquatic > Marine > Oceanic | place: Pacific Ocean | collected 2010-08-27
CACTGCATAGGCACAAATATCGATAGCGAACACGGTGGATAAAAACAACAAACGCTCTTCAACCCAACCACGACGGTGCTCGTAGCTTTGCCCAGTCTGCGCATTTGTACCACATAAGAAAGACTGGCGTACACAACGGGACACACAGTGATAATAAGGCGTATCGATTAAACTGATTTGGCTTTTTCGTGATTGAGGCATAACAGTCGACTCAATAAAAGGGAACACGTATCAAGTGTAGTTGAGGGATGAAAATTAACCATTTTTATAATGGGTGTCTTCATTATGCTCTGGAGGCTAAGAGGGCTTTTATATGCGGGGAGGGAGGTTATTTTTCGTAGTGGTGTGGTCCCATTACGAGCATTACAAGAGCTCTATTAAATTTAACCCAAATATGTGGCACTAGCACTTTCAAAGGCATCTTAAGATAGTGGCCTCGCAAAAACATTATCGTGCGCGCAAAGTTACTCCAAGGTGTATTGATGAGATCGTGATGGGGCATTATTGCGGGCAATATAATATTTTTGATAAAGAAGTTTGTTGTCGTTACGTGAGTATAGCGCGCACTTTGGCCTGTTAAATTCTTCACTCTTTGCGTTTTGAAAATAGCATCAATTAGCGCGCAGGCATAATATATCTCTTTGCTAAAGCCTAATTCATCCGCTAGTTGACAGATAGAAGTTAGTTGATATTTCTCTTCATAATCAGTTAATAACAGGTGAATATCAAATATATCGCGAAAGCTCTTTTCGTAATCTTCATTGTAGAATAAATGAATGATGCAGTGGATTACCATCATGGGGTCGCTAAGGGTAGTTTTGCCACTCTCAGTGTGTTTAGTGGTACCAAATAGCAAACGTTCAGGGATTTCTATGCCTGAAATTGGAGGGATAATCGTATGATGAATATCTAATGTCACGCCCCGCTCGGGATGATTGAAAGGGGGGAGTTCATGGGCCCATTTACGATAATATTGTTGGTCGTAATCATCTAATTTCTTTTCAACCCAACCGTAGCGTTTTAAGGTTGTTTCTACCAGAGCTAAATCGTCTTTGTAAACTAATATATCGATGTCAGTCATCACTCTCCCTTCGTGATTGCTGGTTTTATCAAGTACATATGCCGCGCCTTTTAAAAAGGTAGGCTGGCAATTAATAGTTTGTAATGTTTGGCAAAGATAATCAGTTTCTGTCTTGATTTGTTGTACTTGCCTATCGGAATAACGTTTTGCCGAATGCAAGTGCGCTTGAAAAAAGTCGGGAACAATAGGCAGCAATTCATTTGTTTTTAAAAAATAATAAAAAGCACCGAGCATATCTGCGCCGCGCAGTATTCTAAGCAGTTGTTCCCACTGAGGGAGGTCAAATTCAGTTAACGAGCAAGGTCGTGAAAATATAGCTCTGAATTGAGCTTGACTTAATCTTTGTGCCATTACATTACCAAGTCTGAAAAGAACGCGTTTAACCCGTCATAAGATGAGTAGCTGAGATTGAAAAATTGACTTTTATCGACTACAGATTTTAATGTGTTGAAACCATCTATTCCCAGCACATTGTAGTTAAAGGCATGATGAACTAATCGTGAAAAACCGGCTGTTTGCGATAATTCCTCAATAGAAAGTGACTGATTTTCACGATATTTAGGAAAGACCACTGCAATCACATCAGCATCACATAGAGCGTTGAAGCCAGCCCTCGTCGTTAGTTTTACATGGGCGATATCGCCCTTATGTGTGCCAACCGCAACGGGAGACATTGTTGCGTCAGGGATTAACTCTCGGATCACCTCAATAGATTTGTTTTTGAGCGATGAAGGCCTGTGCATTGGCCGTACCTGCTGGTTTTCGAGGTTGATTATCGCCATTTCATCAGAGTAAACATGCCAACCTGTTAACCCTAAATAGGTCGCTAACGTACTTTTGCCAGAGCCTGGTTGAGCAGGAAAAATGATCGCTTTGCCATTTTTAACAATAACCGACGAATGTATTAGCAGGTGATTAAAATCAAAAGACGCTATACACCAATTTAATCCCCATTCAATAGAGGGAAGTAATAGACTTTTCTTTATAGGATGAAAGGGACGTTGATTATCAAAATAAATTGATACTTGGGGTTTAATGAGTCGGCGTAGTAAGGATGTATTTTTGATCGTTAAGTGAAAATCGATTGGTTTATCGGGAAATAATCCTAAGCTGTCGTCATATAGGGTTGATAAGCTTGGCAAGATAAAGGATGGACAACCTTCTATAGCAAAGCGGTATACACCTAGATCTAAAATACTAGTCACAAATCCTCAGTGATAAAATTATGTTCAAGTAATTGGTTTTTGAGGGGAATAAGTGAAGAGTTACCCTTACACAGTGACGTGAACAAAGCCATATTTAAACTCCCTGTGGAAGTTCTAAGCTCAGCAAACAGAGAAAGAGAGAACTGAACACAGGAAGTGGACATATCGGTTGTGGAAAAGAAGATAAGCCCGCTGAGATCTGCGGGAACATGGCACTCTATATCACTTACTAAATCCACGTGTTAAAAGCTATGAGCATTCACCATATGGAAGGTTAGACTTATCTACATAGCCATCTGTAAAGCTACTTTCTAGTATACTGTAGTCAGTAGGGACTGAACCGCCGTTATTAATATACATAACAGCCCATGCTTGCTGCACAAATTCTTCAGCATTGGCGTAAGGGCTTAAATCTCCATAAAAGCCATAATAGGCATTAAGGTAATAGGCGGCTAGATTCCATATACCACCAGTATTACTTAGCGCTGTTTCAATGTTTAGAGTCGCTTCAGGAATAGCGCCCATGCCATCTGACAATATTATGTTTGGCATATTTGTTATTTCGTTACGTACACTGCAGTAAGCGGCCGTTAAATTGTCTGAATGACCCAGCGAAAACATAGACCGAACTTTGTTGGTACTATTTTTAGATGGATTACCACTTTTCACATAGACACGCCAACTACCAGGTGAGCGCCCACCCACGACGAGCGGAATTTCGCAAACTGTCTCACTTGTGCGAGAACCGCCAGACAACCCCGAGGCATTACACGCCCCCCAAACAGATTGTGCCGGCAAAGTAGTTATCACTACTCCAGCGGTTGATTTCATTAAAAATTTACGTCTACTTTGAGCAGGTTGAGTGATAACTTCCGTTGTTTTTTTAGTCGTTAGCTCTTTCATTGTGTACCTACCTTAAAGATTAAAATCAACATAAACGAAATTCATAGCACTTACTTTCGGCTTGCTTACACATATTAACAAAAATTATAGTCTGTTTTGACAATTAATTTTAGTTACTTGAAAGCTTCATATTTAGTGCAAATAGTGGCGCTTTGTTTAAGCCGAAAAGTGCACGTAAGCCAGTAAGAATCTTTACGGCGATAATAACACTAATGTCGTAAAATGTTTCATAGTTAATAGCATAATGTAAATGCTTGTCCTTGATATAGCGTTAAATTAACTTTGATGAGCAATGTTTTCAGGCTCATGGAAGTATTTTATTTAATTTCCAGCAGTGCCTTTTTCTACTACAAAATCAGCAAAACGGACTTGTTCTTCTTCTGAGCGCAAACTGTCGCCATCTGCTAACGAGCGATAAATTCCCCATTTAGGTCTCACAAAGTCTTCACTTGATACACCGCGCCACATATCGATAACGGGCTCATTAATATCAACTAAAATAGCATTGTCTTGCATGCGAGATATTTGCATGTAAAAAGCACCTTCTTCGGCAAAGGTCGCTTGTACTGTGATATTTAGCCACTCGTCAGTGATGGATGACCAGTCGGCTTTTATTAGGTAAATGTCGCTGGTACTTGTGCCATCAGCGTTAAATCCTTTGCTGTAGCGAACTTGTAGTTCATTGCCGGTACTGTCTTTATCCACCCCTGAAAGCGTAATCATTGGCTGGTCGTCATTGCCGTTGCTATTGTCTTGGCTAAAGTTTTTGGCTTTAAGCTGGAAAAAGTGGCTGAATTTTTTCGATAATTCTAGTTCATTTGATATTTTAAATTTCCAACTAAACTGCATCGTTTCACCTTGGTAACCTTTGAGTGCGGTAGGCGACTTGTCATAGGTTTTTATTTCATTGCGTTGCCGGTCAGACTCAACGCCTTTATTGAAATCTAATACCTTATGCGCCAGAAACACGAAGTGAGGACCCACCATGTTGTCGCTATCTTCAACAATATGCGCAACCTCTGTGTGGTCGGTCGGGTACATATCAGGCGCCTCTATCGACCCTGCAGCAAAAACATTCTCAATTAGGTCATAAGCACTCAAGCCTGCGTTTGGCCCATCAGCAGATAGGGTGACACTCGATACGCTGTCAAAGAAATTAAACGGCGAGGTGACGCTTTGATCATCAGGTGAACCTTCCTCGTTTGTGTTGCTGGTTATGGTTTGATCTTGTGTTGTAGCAGTTGTTGTGGAAAGTGAGTCCCCAGAGCCACCGCAACCCCATAACGCAGACGCGCATACCGCGCTTAAACATAAGTGAACTAAGTGCTTTTTTATCATTATTTTCCACATAGTAGAGTAATACCGTGCTGTTGTTTATTTCGTCAAGACAGTATGTTATTTAAGCACGAAGAGCGCAACATGACGCTCGAGCCATACAGGGATACTTGGTCGCAGCTCGCAGCCGTATAGGGCAAATAACGCTGGGCCGTTTGGCGCCCAGCTTGGTTAATGCTATGGCGCAAATCATCAGAATTGGGCAGCAAGGGGCTTGAATTAGCTGGGTTACTCCGCATGTTTATTGTAGGCGAAAATATAAACGGGAGGGGCTTTATGATAACGCAGTTACCTGAGAGCGAAGGTGCCACCATTGGGATTATGGTGACAGGTAAAGTTGATCAGGCTGAAGAGGAAAAGTGGATCAGCACTTTTAATGCATTGATCGCGCAGCACGATAAAATCAATGTCTTAGTCTTAATTGATGATAACTTTGATATAGGTTTAAAGGCCGCTTATGAAGACCTTAAGTGGACGTTCGGTCATCTTAAGCATATAGATAAACTTGCCATTGTATCAACTCGTAGAGTGATAAAGTGGCTGGTAGAAATTGACAGCCCTTTTGCCAAAATGGTTAATATCGAGGAAAAGTATTTCGATGTAAACGAACTAAACAAAGCATGGGCTTGGGTTAAAAGTGAATAGGGCTAACACGCCATATGTATCGGTAGCGGGGTCGAAAGGCCAAGTATTATGCAATAAAACAGGGTAAATAAAGGAAATCAATATGCAAAATTCCATACTGTTAAGTGAAATATTTGGCTGGATGTCATTGATCAATGTTGGTGTGTTGAGTGTCGCCTCGTTGGCTTTGATATGGTGGGGAGACAAAATCACTTCCATTCATAGCAGGCTGTTTGGCGTTCCGGTACCTCGATTAAAAAACATGTATATGAATTATTTGGCACAGTATAAATTGCTTATTTTTGTCTTTAACTTGATTCCTTATATTGCATTAAAAATCATATATTGAACAAACATGCGCTACAAAGGCACGGGGCATGTTTTATATGAGTGAAATACCATCCAACCTGAAGGTAAGAAATGTTCGCTTTTACATTCACTGTATGGTAAAAAAATCTTTTACTAAGAATAGATTCACTCATGAGTAATAAAAGGACGCTGGCTGTATTATTTTTACTTTTCCTATGCCACGCATGCGCTACGGTGAAAACGCTCGCCCCCAAAGGAAATCACGTCGACATCGCCTACTATGATAAAAAGAGCTACTGTAATAGTATTCCGCGGGTATACAGCGGGCTCAGCCACAACGTTTGTTTAATGTACGGCGAGCCAAGTCAAACGCTAAATATGGGGGATTCCTTTAATGGGGTGCCTTATTTACTGATTGATAGCGCATTTTCTGCCGCTACAGACACACTTTTACTGCCCTACACCATCTACTCCCAAGCTACAAAAGGCTCGATTAAGGTTAATTAAACACTTTTGATTGCTACCAAATTTTAGGCTATTGAGCGTTCGATTTTTCTTGTTCTTATTCTTTGCTGTCTTCTGCCTCTTCCTGGGCTTTTTGTAATGATTTGTCTTTTCCTTTTGGATTTACAGCTGAAATTAGGCTTTTATTTTGTGCTTTGCTAAGCGGATAAATTCGGCTGATATTACATTTGAATCTGTGGTTATCTGGGGTAAATACGCTATCAAACCCAGCACTTAAGGTATTAGGGATGCGGGAATAAACCAGAAGAGCAGGTGAGTAGTTTATATCGTTACAACGCATAGTGAGTTTGACCAGATACGAGCGAAACGGAGATGTCCTCAATATGAGGTATTGATCGCTTAATGATGTCCAACTGTCTAAATCGAATGCGCTGATAGTATTGCGCGCTTCAAGATGTTCCGTGGTAATGAATTTTTCGATAATGGCAGTTTTTTCAGGATCAGATAATCGATTCGATGCACAGCCGGCTAATGCTAGCAACATAGCCATCAGGATCACGACACGTTTCATAGCAGCTCCTTTTCTATTGAAGTTAATTACTCCAATTAAGAGTGTCAGATTAATCTTAAGTTTCAGGTAAAACGCTTAAATTACAAGTTGTTACACTTTATGGTAACGAGCCTTTATTAAAATAAAAGGTTAATAATTTGACCCCTCATGTGAGCAGGTTGTAGGCTGGCTAAGGTTAAAAAAGTGTCAGTATTAATTTAAGGAAAAATAAAATGAAAACAAAGGCAGTTACACTTATCTGTGCATTATTCTCGACAAGTTCAGCGCTCGCTGCTTCTCCTAACTGGGATTATATTCAAGGGGGGGTATTACATTGTTAATATTTCCGATATTGATGGCTTAGATCCTCATGGCTTTGGGATCGGCGGGGCAAAATCACTTGGCAAAAATGTATTTGTCAGAGGTAGTTATAGTATGACAAATGACGACATATTTGACGGTGATGTCGATTTTGACCAAGGTAGCGCAGAAGTGGGTTATCGTTACAAGATGACGGGATCAACTGATATATATGGCACGCTTGCTTATCAGTATGCTGAAATCTCTGCTAGCGGTCCGAGTGGGAATTTAACTTCTGATACCGACGGTTTTGGCGCAAATATAGGTATTCGCTCCATGCTAACCAGTAAAATTGATTTAGAGGCTTCGGCAGGTTTTCTTCGTTTTGATGGAGACAGCGAAGCAATCGCCATGCTGGCGGCAAACTACCATTTTCACCCAAATGTTTCTGTTGGTTTAAATTTCACCAACATAGCAGATGTTGGCACCTTAGCTGCGCTCGTCCGATATTCGTTCTAGCTGAGCGCAGCTTTCGCTGTTCAGTGTATGAACAGCGATTTACTTCATTTTATTTAGTCAGGAAACCAAGCTCATTTAGCCAATCTAATAGTAGGTTAGGCTAGTTGGCGGTTGATAGTCGTCAGCAATGCATGCTTATCGATCGGTTTAGATAAAAAATCATTCATACCCGCATTTAAACAGTTATCCCTGTCTTCGATAAAGGCATTGGCAGAGAGGGCGACAATTGGCTGGGTAAAGTTCATTTCTGTTCTAAGTTTGATGGTTGCAGTGATCCCATCCATAACGGGCATGTGCATGTCCATTAATATCAAGTCATATTGCTCAAAGATACAAGCTTGAATTGCTTTTTCTCCGTCGGTAGCGATGGCAACCTGGTAGCCAGCACCTTCCAGCATGACTTTTACGACCTCAGCGTTTATTTCGTTATCTTCAACAATGAGGATCTTATGAGCTGAGCTCGATTCAACGGGGTTTTCTTCCCGTTTTTGATGAAGGTTATGCAGTTCTCTTAGGTCTGCTTCCAATTCTTGTCTGAGCACAGGCTTAGCATGTGTTCGCCAAATAAGGCTTCGAATGTCTTGTGTGCACTCAAGATGTTCAATTACAGCAGATACCAAAATAATATGTGGTCTTTTGGACAGCTGTTGTGTTTGCATGGTGTTGATGACATCAATTCCATTGATGTCAGGCATGGATAAATCGAGCAGTAAGGCATCAAATTGACTAATATCGCTCGCTAGAAACTCTGCTGCATGTGCAAACACTGTGGTTTTGTAACCTTGCGCTTTCACCACATGCTCTAAATACTCACGGCTGGTTTGCAAGTCATCTACGATAGCGCAGTGCAGAGGAATACTAGGGTGAATATTCTCGATGCGCTTATTATCAACCTCAATGGGAAGCGTCAGTACAAAGCAGCTACCTTCATTTTCAGTACTTTGAGCGGTTAACGTACCATGCATCAATTCGGTGAGTTGTTTCGCTATCGATAAGCCCAGCCCCGTTCCACCATGTAATCGGGTGGTGCTATGGTCTGCTTGCTCAAACTTATTAAAAATCGATTTTAGTTTTTCAGGTTTAATCCCAATACCTGTGTCTTGAACCGAAATATTTAACCAAAAACGTTTGTCTTTAACCTGTACTCCCACGTCTAAATTCACCTCGCCTTGGTGGGTAAACTTGATCGCATTGCTGAGTAAGTTATGCATAATTTGCGCTATTCGAGTGGGGTCTCCAAATATGTGCGAAGGTAGGGTGGTATTTTTGGTGTAGTTAAAATTAAGTTTCTTTAAGCGCGCATTGGCAGACTGTACCGATGTTACATCATCAAGTAATTGCAAAAGATCTAGTGATGTTCGCTCTATGCGTAACTTACCCGCTTCAATTTTTGAAAGGTCGAGCACGTCGTTAATCAGAACTAATAATTGTTTGCCGGAATTTTTTGCTTTCTTTAGGTACTCACCGCTTTTATGCGGGTTATCTAAGGCTAATTCCATCATGCCAAAAAGGCCATTCATTGGTGTGCGCAATTCGTGGCTCATACTGGCAAGAAATTCAGATTTTGCTTTGTTTGCTTCTACTGCTTGCTGTTCGGCCTCTTCCGCTTTTTGTATGGCGTCTTTAAGGGATGAAAGTGCATCACGCACTTTGTTTTCCATTGGACGAAAGATAAATAAGGCTTCGCAGAGCAACAGAATCAAGGTGAAAATCCACAAGAATATTTCGACTTTTTCAACGCGTTCAACTCTGCTTGTTGCTGCAAGTTCAAATGCATGCACGGCGCTGTCGAGGTTTTTCAGTAAGGCGTCACTGTTTTGCGCATTAAACCGAGAGGGCGGGGCGGTACAAGTATTACCTGATGCTAAAAATGCTCTGGCATCAGCGACATAATCTTGACTGGCCTTATCTAAGCCGTGTTCGCCATAATATAAAGAACTTACCGCTGGAGGAATATTGTTTAAGCTGGTCAAGTACTTTCGATTACCACTAAATGTGCTGAGGGCGCTTTCTAGGGCTTGTTTAAATTGATGCGTAGATTGAGGGGAGAGTTGGCAAGCGGATAACCTAGAAATCGATAGAGCGATACGTTGCGACAACATGCGTTGCTGCCCCGCAATATTAATCACATTTGCGTCATTTGCTTGAGCGCTGAATATGTACTTCAGAATAAGCGTAGAACCTGTAACGGTTACCGCCACTAGCGTCAACGCCAATATATAACGCGCACGAATCGATAAACCTGCCCTTGCTGCCAAAGTTCTTTCTCCTGTGCTCGTAGTTGTCATCGGATGCCGACACTAACCTTGAACCTTGTGATAAACATCAAGTTAACCGTTTTTTGCGTCTTTTTTAGCGCGCGTACTAAAGTCTTAAACGAATCAATGTCCTAACCGAATCAAAGTTCTAAACGAATTAACGTCTTAAACGGATCAAACTAAAGCTTAGTCGATAATGGAGCGTTATTTTACCCAGTCTACCGTTTGATGCCTCCTGTGAGCAACTTACTATCATGCAGTAGAGCTGTCTTCATCGCAGGTTCTACATAATGGGTGGATGCTTTTCCTCTTTAGCATGAGATAAAGCAGCTGCTAACGACCACACTTTTAACCTTAATATTGGCGAAAAGTAGGTTAAGAAAGGTGACATGTAGCTTATTTAAAAGGGAACGATATTTAAAGGGGAGCGATGCAAAAGCGCCACTTAGCAAATTGCTCTGCTAAGTGGCGTAGGTTTTAGTACAAAGTGTAGCTTGCATAAAGTGAATAACTTTATGCAGTGGCTTTATTTTGATATTTATTCAGAAATATAATGCGGAATAAGAGCGACCGATTCAGGCGCATTAAAGCTGATGGTTGCATTGGCAGCGATGTCTCCTCCTTCGCTGGCTAAGATGTTGTCAAAACGCATGATCACGTTATTTGACTTCTCTGCTACGAATAGATCACTGCCCGAATACATAATATCAACAGGGTTGCCTAAATTGGAGTTTGCACCGCCAATATTAACTTGTATTTCGGTTAAACCATCTGCTGAATCAGCGGCCGATAATACGTATAGCTTGCCATCAGTTGCATCAGCTGCGCTGCCTACATCGGATAGAATTAAGTTACCTGACGCTGGATCAAAATCAATGCCGTGGATATTTGATGGTGCGAGTAATGCGGTGCCGCCTACAGCAGGAATTATCGTACGATCTTGTGCTGTTAACGTCGTCATGCCGCTATTCATACGCGCGGTAACTTCATCAAATACGGCAACCGTACCATTGGTTAGCGCTACATATGCTCGGTCTGTACTCGCATCATAATCAACGTCCCACGGACGGGCATTGTCGGCAAGGTTTAAGGTTAGTACTGGAGCAGCATCGCCTGAGGCGCACAAAGAAAATACCAATATTCCTGGCGTGGTGGCGTTATTTTCGGCCACAAACAGTAAGCCACTATTTGACGCCACGTCTAAGCCTTTGGGAGTGACGAGTCCTGTGTTTTCACCGGAAATAACTCTGTCTCTGGCGGTATCGAATGATTCCGTATCGCGAGACTTAGCAACGCGGTTACCCACGAGTATACCGGCTGTACCTGTATCTGGATCATCAAAGGTTGCGTAGGCATCGCCTGCGATGTCAAATGCAACGCTTTCTATGCTTTGACTGTAATCGTACCCGCTAAGCTGAGTATTCAATGACGTGTTAAATTTAGCAATCATACCAAAAGTATCAGCGCCTGCTGCTGGGTTTCCACTTACCGCGATACCATTAAAACTGACGTTGGTTGTGGCAATGTCCGATGCGTCTGCATTGTTGTTTGCTTCAGTGACTTGCGCTAATGACTCAGGTTTTATACTGCTGGTGGTTAACGTCGGAGCGATATCTCCACTTGGACCAGAAAATATATTCGAAAACACCAGTATGGCGTCGTTAGATTTCTCCGCTACACGTAAATCTGTCCCGCTAAGTACGATATCGACTGGATTACCCAATAAGGTCAGCGGACCAGAAATAGAACGTGCAACACTGACATTTCCATCGGCACTAGCAGCATTATCGATGACAAAAATAGCGCCGTCAGTGGCAGATGCTGCATCACCCACATCACTGACAACCAGTTTGTTTGTCTCACGGTCGTACACAATACCGTGAATATTTACTGAAATCGTACTTTGAGTATCGTCACTAGGGGTGATCACGCGGGCAGGCATGGCAGCAAACCCACCTGATACATAGTCGTCATAAACCGCAATAGTACCGTCGGTTAGCGCCACGAATAAACGATCGTTGACTTCATCGTAATCCAAGTCCCATGGTTTGGCGTCCGTTAAGGTTTCTGCTAGAGGGGCGACGTCGCCCGCAGCGGCTGAGCCAAATACACTGATACGCATACCGTTGAAGTCAGCGACCAAAACCAAGCCAGCACTATGTGCTATATCGATACCTTTAGGGTTAACTAAACCAGTGTTAGCGCCGGTAATTTCTCGGTCTTCAATCGTATTAAATGAGTTATCTTCGGCACGTTGTCCAATTCCACAAAGAAAACGCAAACTGCCTGTGGTGGCATCGCCAGCGTGCACAAGGTTATTAAGTGGATCAAGGGCGATGCCTTCATTGTTGCCGCTAGAAAGGGTTTTTAGTTTGGCCGCATTTTGATCGACTAGATCAATGGTTCCTGCATTGTCAGGGCCGTTATTTGATATTAAGAATTGCGCTGCTGCGAAACCGGGCGTGCCCGGTTGGCCGTCATTACCTGGGGTACCCATTTCCCCTTGCTCGCCTTGTGGACCTTGGGCGCCATCATCGCCATCACAGGCTGTAAGCGATAAAGCGACGGATAGACCAATCAATGTAGTTACAAATTTCCGGGTTGACGTATTCTTTGTTTGTGTATTCCTGATCATGATATTAGCTCCTTAAAGTAGCATGATTGCCATATTGCAAAGCGCCGAAAACGCGCGGTACATATAAAGGAACGATTCACTAAGCGTATTGGATGCAAATTAATGCAAAATTGTGCAAACAAAAAAATTGTGCAAACAAAAAACTGTGCAAAAAATATTTAAAATGATAAAAATCAGTTACATCATTCCACTGTAACAAGTGAGGAGGGCAATTATTAATGCGGATTGGTTTTAGAGCGGGGGGCTGGCAAAAGAGAAAACAACTACATAACCAACACGGTTGGTTTGCTCGAACAACCAATTAGCTTAGGGGAATACTTCAGCGGGTTTTGAGCTAGGTTCTTGGTATTTTAAAAAGAATTAAACAACTTAAGAGGTACGCATTAGCGCACAGCGGCGCTTTGTACTTAATACGCTGGTTGAGTTCTAAAAGACAATGATTTACTGGAATTGGTATAAAATAGCATGGCCCTCACATGCAATAATAAACACATCATTTATTTTAACTATTAGAATGTTTCGAGAAATAACAATGCGTAAAGAGGAAGAACTCTCTATTGTTGATGACATGCGTTGCCCATTTTGCCACCAAGGTAATCAGTGTAATAATGCTCGAGTTGCTCAAAATACGTCAAAGCGAGCAAATGCAGACGTACAGACCTTCAGCCCTGAGCCAATAAACAGCCCTGAGCCAATTAACAGCCCTGAGCCAATTAACGCCGCAGCTAATAATCAACAACAGTTAAAAACACAAAATAAGCTTGATTGCTGGTGTTTTGTGGCTTCTATTCCTCGAGCACTTATTGATTTAGTGCCTGCAAATAGCCAGCACAAACAGTGTATCTGCCAACGATGCGTCAATGCTTTCAGCCACGATCCATGTGCGTTCAAGCGCAAATATTGCTGCTGACAATTGCTACTGACGAAAGGGTAGTCGTCGGTTCCTAAATGCCTATAGGTTATTAGCTGCGGTTTTAAGCTGCATTAGCTGCTTAATGGTTTTACAACAATCCCTTACTTTGCAGTTTTAATGCTAGCGCTTTGATGTGGGCAGGGCCTATTTCACAGCAACCTCCAATAATGGATGCGCCATTATCTACCCAATTCATAGCATGCGCCGCGTAATGTGCTGGGCTTAAATCGTTGCGCATTTCTAGCGCTTCTACTGTGTCTCCTGGATACAGCGCATCGATAGACACAAAGCCATTCGCGTAGGCACCTATTTTTGCACCAGAAGCTTGCATCAGTGGCCAGCAGGCGCTGATCGCTTCAGGCTGACTACAATTGAGTAATATCGCCTCTGGTGCCAGTGTTTCAAGCGCACCTAACGCCTCTTTAAGCGATTCGCCACTGCGAAGTTGCTCGGGGTGACTGTCACTTACAGAAAATGCCACCCATACAGGTTTGCCACTTTCTTTGGCGGCGGTACAGGCTGCTTTGGCTTCATTAACAGATGACATGGTTTCACAAATAAAAATATCGCTGGCAGGTGACTGTAATTGCACCAGTTGGCGATAACTTTCAAGGGAGTCCTCGAATGATAGAGACACTTCAGGGTGGTAGCTCGCAACGAGCGGTGGCAGGCTGCCGGCGATGGCCACATCGTTACGCTGTGATAGATCAATCGCGTCTTGAGCTGCGCGCATCGCTGCATGGTGCAAGTGCTCAAGTTGCGCAAGTTCATTTTCACGCTTAAGGCGTTGCGGGGTCGCAGTGTAGGTATTAAGCGTAATGACACGAGCGCCACTTTCGATAAATTCGCAGTGTAAATCTCTGACTAGAGTCGGATCATTCAGCATAATATCTGCCGACCACATCGGAGTGACCTCGCGGGAGCTTCGGCGCAGTAATTCTTGGCCCATGCCGCCGTCTAATAGGGTAATTTTGCTCATCGTTGTTGCCACTTCTTATCAGTTCCTGCTTTGCTAAAATTCGCGGCTATGATGCCTTAATTTCGCGGTTGATTCACTGCAACTATGGGCTGTTTTATTCATGAAGTGTGTATATTTTCATAAATTGGCAAAAATAGCGGCAGAGACAATAGAAATGGTAAGTAAGTGTGAGGGCACTGGAGTCAATTACAGCCAGTAATAGTATTTGCAACCCTTCGTCCGCTAAGCCTTAGTGACATGTGTACTAATGGTTTCAGCGATAACTTGTAAAATTTAGCTTGAGAATATACGATTGATAAACGTTTTATATATGGAGTGTTTATTGTGGGGATTATAAAAATATCTGATGAAGTGCATGACGAAGTACGAAAAAGCTGTCAGGTCATGTCTCGTTCTATTAATGCGCAGGCCGAATTTTGGATAAAAATGGGGCGTTTAGCCGAGCTAAATCCGACTTTGACGTTCTCAGAACTGATTGTGAACGAGCTCGAAAACGCAAACGGCGATACCGTTTTAAAAGTCGTGAAGTAATATGCACGTCAATATTAAAAGTACTGAAGAAATTGAGCTAATGCGGGAGTCAGGCAAACTCCTGGCGCAAGTATTTCACATGTTAGATGACTTTGTGAAAGAGGGAGTCTCGACCTTAGAAATTAACGATCAAGTTGACGAATTTATTCGAGATACCTTAAATGCTAGGCCCGCAAGTGTGGGGCAATACGGTTATGAGTTCGCTTTAAATTCATCCGTAAACGAAGTGGTTTGTCATGGTGTACCGCGAGATAGCTATAGGCTTAAATCACGGGATATTATTAACTTAGACATCACACTTGAGAAGAATGGCTTTATCGCTGACTCCAGCAAAATGTACGTGATGAAGGAAGCTAACCCATTGGCCAAACGGCTGGTTAAAACGACCTACGAGGCTATGTGGGCAGGTATTAAAAAAGTAAAGCCAGGAGCCACGTTAGGAGATATAGGCGCAGCAATTCAAACCTTAGCCGAGCGTAGTGGTTATTCCGTGGTTAAAGAGTTTTGCGGACATGGAATAGGCCGAGAAATGCATGAAGAGCCCCAAGTACTTCACTATGGAAAGCCCGGAAAAGGCTTAAGTTTACAACCTGGAATGACCTTTACTATTGAACCCATGATTAACCAAGGCAAGGCGAAAACAAAGACCAAAAAAGACGGCTGGACGGTCACTACGGCTGATAGAAAACTTTCTGCTCAGTGGGAGCACACCATTTTGGTAACCCAGTCCGGTTACGAAGTTTTAACGCTTCGACAGGATGAAGCTGACCTCGTTTAAACATGCTACTGCGCAAAACCCTGCGTAATAAAGCGGTTTTACCCATCGAATGCGGACAAGGAGGTGAGCTAGGCTAGCATTGGCGCAATAAAATAAAAGCTCATGGCCACTATCTGTACCTGCACAGGGAGTTACCCCGTCAAATCGTCAAACGACGAGTCGCTATCTGGTCGTGTTGAGCACGAAACGATATTCACCCCCGTTCTTTTGCTGATTCTGCTCGATGTATTCTTTTTCTGCTGTTCTTTGTGTATTGGATCTTCATTCAGTAGCGGCGTTATTCCTATAAAGCACCAATGTGGACGCTAAATGTGTAATTTTTTCCTCTTCATATTCAGCGAATGTCAAAATTTCACTCATCATCACTGCTATCTTCGTCATTTGCAGCGTAAACAATCGCGTCGAGGATAGGGACCATAAGGTTTGCACTTAAAAATACTTCATTTGGCATATCTATTGCTGTTTTAAAGTCGGAGTACATAGCAAACCAACAGTTGTAGATCTTAAAATGAAACAGGAGATGCAAAGTGAAAACATTCCAAGATAGATATAACCTTCACGTTGATGTTGAAGCCATCGAAAATTATGTAGATGGAACGTTCCGCAAGCTCAATCGTACAACTCGCTCGTTACATAAACCGGCTCCCCACCACCGCAAAGACAAATGGCAAGAACGCGACACGAAGCATTTATCCAGCCATTAATCACTTTTAATTAAATTTGATTTATTCAACGCAGATTAACGTTTGAAGGAGTCTTTGAGAATGAAAACCAATCAATTTACGATGCAGGATCCCAGAAGCCAATATCAGATGGGGCAAACCGAGAAAGACAGCGAACAGCCTGATCCTGGTTTGGATGAGATACTGGAGCCTACAGCAGATCATGGTGAAAACACCTATGTAGGGAGTGACCGATTGAAGGGCCGTAGGGCATTAGTTACAGGTGGAGACTCTGGGATTGGCAGAGCAGTAGCCATCGCATTTGCTAGGGAAGGGGCCGATGTTGTTATTAATTACTTAGCCAGTGAAGAAACCGATGCGCAAGAAACTCTAGATATATTAAAGGCCAGCGGCAGTAATGCGTGGGGTATTGCAGGGGATGTATCTGATGAAGAATTCTGTAACAGCCTAGTGAGTCACAGCGTAGAGAAATTAGGCTCAATTGATATATTGGTTAACAATGCAGGTAAACAGCAGTTTGTCGCCGACCTAGAAGATTTATCTACTGAGCAATTCTGTCAAACATACGCAACGAATGTATTCGGTATGTTCTGGATAACAAAAGCTGCAGTAAAACATATGCCGCCTGGGGCCAGCATTATCAATACTACCTCTATTCAGAGTTATCAGCCCTCAGCTGGGCTTCTAGACTACGCCTCGACTAAGGGGGCTATTACTAGTTTTACCAAAAGTTTAGCTAAAATGGTGATAGATAAAGGCATAAGGGTCAATGGTGTCGCGCCTGGACCTATTTGGACACCACTACAGCAAAGTGGCGGCCAACCAGCGAAAAAGTTACCAAAATTCGGTGAAAATGTGCCAATTGGCAGACCAGGGCAGCCCGCTGAATTAGCACCGGTTTATGTCTATTTAGCGTCGCAAGAATCCAGCTATGTAACGGCTGAGATAATGGGCATAACGGGCGGACAACACCTACCTTAATCTATTTGAATTGTTTATACAAAACAATGCTTTACGCGAATAAGAAACTTAAGGTTAAGTAGAAAAGTAGCGGCACGAGATAGTGATTGGTAGTCGAAGTGAGCAGTAACAGAGCCGCTATCTCTTCATCCGCTTTTTAGACAAACTCTTTATCAGTTATGCAGACAAGCCACCGATAAGCAACCACTGATCACCCGAAACGCCAACCGGCTTATTATCATTATTCAGCGTGCATTGCATTTTCACCATCGACTCGGTTAATAACACATCTTCAGCCATCATTGATGTATACCCAACGTTAGTAACAATATCTACGTTTTTATGTTCCAGTAAAAGTTTTGCTAACTCATGTGTTGTCATACGGTTAATAACGTCCTGCTGTCTTAATATCATCCGATTTTAGTCGAGTGAAAAATGTTTCTCGACACAAGTATATTATTAGATAACGTGTTGATTATCATCAGCTAAGCGGTTAGCTGTTTAAAATATTAATATACTCGGTCAGACTTGTTAAGAATAAAAGACAGCGTTACTTCTTTTCTTGATCCTCATCAACTTTCTGATCTTTCATGAATTCTTCAAGGGCAGAACCTGGATCTTCTTCTCCTGCTATCGATTCCGCAATCGGGCTTCCTGCTTCTGCTTCTGAATCTTGTAATGCATCATCTTTATCTATGGTGTCATCGTCTTTTTTTACTGAATCTTGATCTTTATTGTTCATCTGGATACCTATTTTGTTTGGGTTGATAATTCCGTGCTTTACTATTTTCCAACTAGATAATTTGCTTTATTGAATTTGAATACAACACCTTATCTTTATATATTTTATTGTCGACTAGCCTGCTCATTTTTAGCTTTTATACCTCGAATAAACTCCTCTACATAGGGGGCAAACTCTAAGGTTAACGCTATTAGTAACACAACGATCAAGTAAGTCGTTGGCAGTGGA
>Ga0207897_100313_pt1 | contig 17943 bp, 13 predicted proteins | sample LinPmetageLP42_FD_184054 | JGI IMG/M metagenome (GOLD analysis project Ga0207897, IMG submission 184054) | Marine viral communities from the Pacific Ocean - LP-42 (SPAdes) | ecosystem: Environmental > Aquatic > Marine > Oceanic | place: Pacific Ocean | collected 2010-08-27
ATCGGTGTGTTTATCTTGCAGCAAGAAGCTTTAAGTTTAATCAGTAATTTGATTTACCGTATCAAGGTAGGTTACTTAGATGTGCCTGACTCCCTCAAAGATTTGCCTATCATCGGCCAGCAAGTCAAAGACGTGCTGTGGCGTATCAATAAAAACCCAGAAGGGACGCTAGAAGCTTTTCGCATTTGGGTTCAGTCGCATTTATATTATGGCAAAATAGCCTTTGATGTGGTGTTCAGTAGTTTGGCCAAACTCGGTATGGCGTTAATGACACTCTTCTTTTTTTATCGTGATGGCACCAGTCTGGTTCGGCAGATTCGTCAAGCGCTGCGTAACATCATCGGTAATCGCATTGATGGTTACATCGATTCTGTGGGTACAACTACGCGCGCTGTGGTATACGGCATTGGGCTGACGGCATTGGCTCAGGCACTATTGGCTGGTATCGGCTATTACTTCGCTGGTGCGCCAAGTCCTATCTTATTGACCATTGTCACGTTTATTATTGCCTTGATTCCATTCGGCACACCATTCGTTTGGGGCGGTGTGTCGATTTGGCTATTGAGTCAAGGGCATACTGCAGAAGGTATTGGTTTGGCACTGTGGGGTGTACTGGTGATTAGCTGGGTAGATAACTTGATTCGTCCTATCGTCATTAGCGGCGCGACCAAAATTCCTTTTATCATTATTTTTATTGGGGTATTAGGTGGTCTTACAGCATTTGGTTTTGTTGGTTTATTTATCGGGCCTGTCGTATTGGCTATCGGGCTTGCGGTATGGCGCGAGTGGATATCGCAGCATAAGAATGAGATATTTGCTCAGCAAGAGGTAATGCTTTCCGACCCTCGTGCGATAGATCCTGTGCATGGACCAGAATAACAAGTCATTAGGGCGTGTCTTCAATTCACCCGATGTCCATCTAAATGGGCTAAAAATGGCTAAATTTTGCCAAACATCGTCAAATAGCTATTTAATATCCTGATATTATCTACGCTATTTTTCTTGTTTGACGGCAATTTATCTCATTTTTATCTCCATTTTTGAAATGAAGACACGCCCTAGAAAATACGATGTAAAAAATTATCAATAGGGATGATGGCAAATGATAAATAAGAATATGACAGAATCGATGAATAATAAGACCGATAAGTTAAGCGCGATTAAAAATATCACTATTTTAGCGGACAGTAATATCGCCAGTCTGAATGATTTTTTTAATGACGCTGCGCTTGGCCATCTGACTGAGCATAGGGTTAAAATTATCACTGTCGCTGGTCGAGATATTGATGCAGCGCTACTTGCCGAAGTACAGCCAGATATTTTGTTGATACGCTCGGTGACGAAAGTAAACGAAGCGCTATTGGCTGATAATAACAGTGTGCAGTTTGTTGGGTCTGCGACTATTGGGACCGACCATGTAGATCAAGATTATCTAGCGTCTCGCAATATCACTTTTGCCAATGCGGCTGGTTGTAGCAAGCATTCTGTGGCTCAATATGTATTGACGGCTATTTTCACTTTGCGTCCGCAGTATTGGCAGCAGTCGGCGTCATTAACCTTAGGTATCATTGGCCTTGGTAATATCGGTAATACGCTTGCTCAGTATGCCTATGATTTGGGTTGGCAGGTGCTAGGTTATGATCCCTTGTTACCAACCTCTAAAACTAATAATGCTAGCTTGGAGCAGTTACTTAGCCAAAGTGACGTGGTTAGTCTGCATGTGCCTTTAACCAATGAAAGGAATGCGACGAATTCTAAAGGTAGTGATTACCCAACACGTCATCTTATTAACGCAGCTGCATTAGTAATGATGCCTGCCGATACGATGCTGGTCAATAGTGCACGCGGGCCTGTGATCGAGGAAAGCGCACTTAAAGCAGACATTGAGCGTACTGGACGTCAAGTGGTGCTAGACGTGTTTGAGCATGAGCCAGAAATTGAAGAAAGCTTACTATCCAAACTCGCTATTGCCACACCGCATATCGCTGGCTATACGCTAGAAGGTAAGCTGCGTGGCACACAAATCATTTATGATGCCTTGTGTGAAAAATTAACGATACCTCCAACTCAGTCTATGTCCAATCTGCTACCGCTAAATATGTTCTTATGGTCTGAACTAAAATCATATCCAGACAGACTGCCAAAGTTTTATGACGTCATGCAAGATGATACCTCATTGCGAAATAAAGCAGTTGATGGGCAGGTAAACGGTGCTGACTTCGACGGTCTGAGACGTGATTACCACTTGCGCCGTGAGTGGCAGTTTTAATTAAACAAGATACTTAGTAACCAATTATTCATTAGTCGCAGTAGAGCCCAATGACTCAAGCAAACAACATTTCTTCGCAGCTTATTACTTCTAATCCTAGCTACGCGCCAACCATGACACTTGCGATGGCACAACAGCGCGCGCAATTCGTCAGCAATATTCGTCAGTTTTTTACCAGTCGACAAGTGCTAGAAGTGCAGACACCGCTATTATCCCAAGCAGGCAATACAGACACTTTTTTGCAGTCTGTAGCAGCTCATGTAACCTATCAAGACCGTCCACGCACTTATTATTTGCATACCTCGCCTGAATTTGCGATGAAGCGTTTATTAGCCAGCTGGCAAGTGCCTATTTATCAGATTTGTCCTGTCTTTCGTGATAACGAAATAGGCACGCGTCATAATATTGAATTTACGATGCTCGAATGGTATCAACCTAATTATAGTCTGGACGAGATGGCAACTGAACTTAATGAGTTGTTAGAAGCGCTTTATGGTCATTCAGTTGTGATGAGTCATTATCGCTATGTCGATGCCTTTATGGATTTTGTAGGTATCCATCCGTTGACAGCGAGTTTAACTGCATTGCAAGCCGTGGCAGAAGATATGGGTTTGACAGGATTTGATTTTAATGATGCTGATGATAGCGAAGAAAATCGTCGCCAGAGCTGGCTGGATTTATTATTCAGTCATGCCGTAGAGCCAAACCTAGGTCATGATTTGCCGACATTAATTATAGAGTACCCACCTGCGACCGCTGCATTAGCGAAGACAGCTAGGGATAAAGACGGTAATAAAATTGCAAAACGTTTCGAGCTATACATTAACGGCATTGAGATCGCCAATGCTTATGATGAGCTAGCAGATGGTCAAGCATTACGAGACCGTTTTGAACAAGACAATCAATTACGCGCGCGTCATGATCTACCTCAAATGCCAATTGATGAACATCTATTAGCCGCATCCAATGATTTGATGCCATGTAGCGGTATCGCAGTCGGTATGGATAGATTGCTAATGGTTGTAACAGGTGCAAGCAGCTTGGAAGAAGTCATTCCCTTTCCCAGTGGGCAAGCATAATTGAATGAGCTTCTTTTAGATTAGCTGTAATCTAAATACATAATAAAAAGGTCGTTGTCGATTTACCAATTAGATATTGGCGAATCAATAACGACCTTTTGTATTGGCTGCTTTTAAAATCTAGCAGATACAATCAATTTTGCTACTGCTAAATTTATTTATACCGTAGCAACTGCTTCATTGATATCAATATCACCATTGTGTAGATTGAAGACTTTGCCTATCGTGTTATCTGCGGTTAGCACCGCGGCTAGCGTTATCGCTACATCTTCGATTGCATTCTCACCAGAACTTGTATCATTAATAGTAATTTTGCCTGTACCAGCGCGTTCTTTTAGTGCGCCTGGCTGTACGATAGTGTAATCAAGTGAGCTGTTGTTCACTAACCAGTGATCGGCGTAGTGTTTAGAGATATAGTATTCTTTTAAATCTGCAATACCAGGGTTTTCATCCCATTTTTCAGTTTCTAATGAAAAGACTGAGCTCAGCATAATATAACGTTTAATGCCTTTATCTTGTGCAGCCTGCATCGTTTTTACAGCACCATGCAAATCAACTTCTAAGACGTTTTTGCCACCAGACCCTGCAACAAAGTAAACAGCCTCAATGTCCTGGTCTAGTTGTCTTTCAATAGAGTCTTTACTGGCTGTAATGTCTAAATCTAGCTGAGTATAATTGTCATTATCAAATAACTTTTCTTTCTGACGAGTCGTGCCAATAACTTGATGATCATCAGCCAATAACTGCTTAACCAAATCACCGCCCACTCGACCACTTGCACCAACGACTAAAACTTTCATAACCATTCCTATTTTTATTTAAATGCTATTGTTTGAATTATTCAGTAAGTTTATTTATCTTAAAAACCGAATACAGAGTAACAAAGATAGGTAGCACGCTTCGTTATAAAGCGTGCTGATTGAATAGTGTTTGGTTATAGAGTGTATACCGTTTGCAAGGAAGCAAACGTTGCTTAGATAGCATCATGTAATAGATGACAGAATGGGTAGGTGTCAGATAAAACGATAAAAAGCACTAACGAACCAAGCGATTAAGCCCATCGGCAAAGGCTTTTTTATCTCGATCACCGTAGGGCTTTTGCCCGCTCATTTCCTGCAACTCTAGGACACCAGTACCGCGCATAGTATCCATAAAGTCGCGCATATTGAGCTTTTGCTTGATGTTGTTCTTATCGTAGACCACGCCGCGCGTCGTCAATACCATACCACCTTTGTCCAAAATGTCATTGGCTAAGGGGATATCGCTAGTGATAGCCAAGTCACCGACTTGTATCTGCTCGACGATATAATCATCAGCTTTGTCGAACCCTGATGGCACGACAGTCATAACAAGTAGGGGCGACTTGCGTAGCTTAATCGGCTGATTGGCCACAAATATGGCCATGGTCTTGGTACGTTCAGCCGTTTTAATAATCAAATCTTTGGCAATCAATGGTACCGAGTCTGCGTCCACCCATATCTGCATTATTTTTTGGCCTTCTCAGATTTTAATGGAGTAGCAGTCAGGCTGTCTGCTTGGCTGTCTTTATTGTCTAGTTCATCAGCTGTGGTATTATTTTGAACACCGTCCTTAGCATCACTCGTAGTATCGACGTCTACTTTACTAGGCTGAGTATCTACGTTTGCATACTCTTTATCCAGACCAACCTTGTTTGGCAAGATAGCGACCAATTTTGCCATAGCAGGCTCTAAATCTGTCACGTCATTAGGCATCAGGGTTATATGAGCAATCTTGCGATCGTCACGCTCAGCCTTATGATAGCTATGGTAATGAGCGCCATCGATGTTTAGCACTGCACTAATATCAGGATATTGACCTAGCACATTTACCATAATCGCAGGATGGACGTTATCTGTATCGCCTAATGGCAAGTTGACTACAGCACGGATATGATTCTCAAACTGACTGGTAATAGCGCCTTCGATACTCCAGTGTCCAGAGTTGTGGACCCGTGGTGCGATCTCATTCGCCAGTATCGCGTTATGACCGCGAGCATCTTTGGTGACGAACAATTCAAGCGCCATAACGCCGACATAATCCAAGTGATTCATGACTTTAGTAATAGCATCTGTTGCTTGTTGAAACAGGTGACTCGTGCCAACAGCAGGTGCTTGAGTTTTGGCCAAAATACCGTTGTGATGATGGTTTTCGACCAAATCGTAACAGCGTACCTGACCGTTTTGCGCTCTTGCTGCAATGATAGACACTTCACGGCTAAAGTTAATAAAGCCTTCAGCAATTAACGGCGCAGGTGTTGGCGTAAGTGAGCCTTTACCGCTGACCGCGTCTTTAAGATCTAGCCAAGCAGCTTTAATATCACTGTCCTGCTTGATGACGAACTGTCCTTTGCCATCGTAACCACCTCGGCTGGTTTTTAGAACGATAGGCAGTCCTAACTCTTTACAAGCGTGCTTGAGCTCAGCTTCAGAATTTACTTCCATAAATGGCACGGTTGCGATATCAAGTGTGTTGAACATCTGCTTTTCTTTAAGACGATCTTGAGCGATATCAAGCGCAATCAGCGGTGGGAACATGCCTTGCTTGCTGCCAGACTTTGACAAGCTAACCAGCTGCTCGACTGTAGATGTTGGCGTGTTTTCAAACTCTAACGTAAAGACGTCCGCTGCTGCGATAAAGTCTTCTAATTGATCGCTATGAAAGACACGACCGTATAAGCTGGCAGGGCATTCTGGATTGTCTTCTAAGAATACACATTGGTAACCCAGTGGCATGGCGGCTTCGGCAAGCATCATACCAAGCTGACCACCGCCTAAAATACCGATGGTACGAATGGTTTGGGTAACAGGATAAGCGTTTGCTGTAGTCATGGCAGGCTCTTTGAATAAAAGTGAATAAGATGTTTGGTCTATTAAAATCTAAAATTCAATGGGTGAAAATAGGAAAAGGTGCACTGTATGCACCTTATCTCTACTCGAAATTGCTTAAAAATATACAGTGATAGCTTCAATCGTTAAGCTATAAATATAAAAGACGCTGCTATAAAAGCTTATCGATTTATATTTACCTAAGGATTGATAATACCTGGTGTTGGGCTAGCAAGAATGGTCTCAGTTTGAGATTGTCGCATCTGATCGAGCTTGGTAGCAATCGTATCATCATGCAATGCCAATACTTGAATTGCAAGTAGGGCAGCGTTATAGGCACCAGCAGCACCAATTGCCAAAGTACCAACAGCGACGCCTTTTGGCATTTGTACGATAGACAGTAGACTATCCCAACCGCTCAGCATAGATGATTTTACGGGGACACCAAAGACAGGTAGCGGCGTTTGACTGGCACACATACCTGGCAGATGAGCGGCACCGCCTGCACCAGCAATGATCACTTGTAGACCATTATCTTTAGCGCTTTTGGCATAATCAAATAATCTATCAGGCGTACGGTGTGCAGAGACTACTTCACAATCAAAAGCAATGTCAAAGTCTGCAAGCAATTGCGCAGCAGCACTCATAGTTGCCCAGTCAGACTGCGAACCCATGATAATGCCGACTTTTGGCTGACCAGCAGGGGAAGTGATTGGACCGTTCTGGTTAGCAGCAGTATTCGTGGTGCTCATGATTGGATATCCTCAAAAAGACCATCATACAAAAATTTTGCTACACTCGTAAAGCCAAGTTTGACTTTTAATACTGGTATGGGGCTAATTGCAGTGATATCACGATTTTATATATGTTTTTCATCGTGATAATGCTGAACAAAGTGACTGGCTGTCAATGGTAATGGTTGTTCGGTATCCAGTTGATAGCATGTTAGATAGCCGCTATCTACTGCAGCAGAGTAGTCAGTACAGGCAACTTGTGGACTGAGTGGCTCAGGTGTGCCAGTGAGCCAATAGTGCCCGACAAACACAGGTTTATGAGTTTTTAATTCAAAGTCAATATTTTCAGCCAACGCATCAGGCGGAATTTGTGCCAATGCGGACGATGGAGCACGAGACACTTCACGAAGTGTGCGTGTATTAAGCTCATCTAGCCACCAACGTACTCGCACTCGCGTACGTTTGGTACCTTCTTTGTCTACCATCACAATACCATCAGGTAAGCCCGTTTCAACCCCTTTTAACACTCGCTCCAAAGCGTCAAAGGCGATGGTATCTTCTTTAGCCGTTGCGATTAAACCTGCTGGAGTCAGACAGTTATCATCAGTCAGAAGGGGCTTTAGTATCGCCATGCTATCTGTATCCCAGCAAGCATGCACAAAACACGCATAGTCGGTCTCAATCCATAATGGAATTTCGTATAAACGCTGCAACCAGTACTCATGTTGCTCTGAGCCGAATGGTATCTCTGCCAAAAACGCCTCATGTTGGCGTCTATGGATATCATTGTGCGAGCGTAAATACTGGCTAGTATTATCAGGATCGCGCGTGGCATATGCCAACGCATTATATTCATGGTTGCCCATTACTGCATCGGCTACATCGGCATCTAGCATTGCAAAGACAATCTCTAACGTGGCTAATTGCTGCGAACCACGGTCGATCAAATCACCGATAAACAAAGCCCTATGACCTGTCGGTGGTACAAAGTGCTGACCGTTATGCTTATAGCCCAACTGATGCAGCAGACCGATCAGTTTGTCTGCATAACCATGTATATCACCGATAATATCTATAATCATAATGTATTACTAAATCTCAAATGTAGAAATATAACGTGTGCAAAATAGAGTTTATAAAGTATAGCTGTGTTTAAAGTGATAGCTTTACTATACGTAAAAATGTCTAAAATCCCGGTGATAGCAAGGCATTGATAAAGTGCGGTAGTACTTTTGGTTCCAAAACAATCGTAGCGATAACGCCAAATGCACCGCCCCACATATGAGCCATATGATTGATATTTGAGCCACCGCGTCGATCAGCATAGATACTATAAAATATATAAGCCACGGCAAATAGTATCGCCGGAATAGGGATCACGGCAAAGAGGTAAATTCTCTCCCATGGTGCTAGCAGGATAAAAGCAAATAGCACAGCCGATACACCGCCTGATGCGCCTAAACTCAAATAACTGGCGTTGTTCTTATTTTTCACGTAACTTGGAATCATGGCAACAATAATAGCCAGTACATAGAAAACCACAAAACCGTAGCCAAACAAAAACGGTTGGTATAGCCCTTCAATAGCACGACCGAAGAAATACAATGTAAACATATTAAACAACAAATGCATACTGTCAGCATGAATGAAGCCGTGTGTTACAAAACGATCCCACTGCCCATTATTTACGGCAGGCGGATAAAATATAAGCCGATTGAGTAGTTTTTTGTTTTGCCAAGCCAATAAGCTGACAATAACTGTAATAATGATAATAAGCGTCGTATGGTTTAACAAAGGAAAATCCTTAGGCCGTGCCTGATATGTGACAATGTTACAAATGACAAGCTACAAATGACAAGCTACAAATGACAATATTCAAAGCCTAAGCGTTACGGCTGAGTAAAAAATAAGTTTGACGTCTGATCCGTATTAAGTACTAACCATTAGCAATAGACTAATACTAACAGCAGTTGCGATAACGCGAATACCTATTGTGTGACAAAACGATGCTTTTTTATGCGGTTATAGTGAATAATGTAGCAGTGTACCATGCCACATAAGTGAAACTTTTAGAGCGATGGTAATGAAGACACTAATAACTAAGGTAATGCTCAGACTAGTTATGAGTAAGGCCTTAGGTAAAAAAGTAACATTTCCAAATGATGTAGATAAAAATAAAATAAGTGCTTAGTTTTTGCACATTCAAATAAGGCTGATAGAGGCAGTGGAGTATGAACATTATTGACCAGCTAGAACAAACGGTAACCCCAGCTGTAATGGGTAATGATGACAGCAATAATGTCGCCTATGTCAGTTTACTTGAGCAGTTTTACGCTGTTTTGGCCGCGCGTTTAGCTGTGCCACAGGTTTACTCACAGCTGCTGCGTACTGATCAAGTAATTACTAGCAGCAATAATGACAGCCCTTTATTTGAACAAATATGGCAAGATAAAAGTCTGCAAGAGACTATTGTCAAAGAATTGTCAGCCACCCATCACATTGATGAGCAGACAACTGAGCAATTACTAATTAGTGCCGCGCCATTGGCATATCGTGAGCTAAAAGTATTGGCCAATGGGCAGTTTTTGCCAGCATTTTTGCAAGAAAAACAGGCTGCTTTACGTCCATATTTACCTATCTGGGCAGCAGCTGTTATTACTGCTACTCAAGGCGTTAGTCAGAAAATACAAACAAGCTTTGGTTCAGATGATGACCATGTGCAAGTACATATGCCAGTAAGTGACGACATATCGAATAGGCAAGATGACTCTACTTTAGATACTGGCATAGTTGCACCAATAACGAACACTGATGTAAAAAGTATAGAGCAAATATCAACTGCTGAGCGCGTAAGCACTGAAGCGTTAAATAACGATACGATGGCCAATAGCGATGCTATTCATGCCAATCCAGCAGCCTACCATTTGGCAGAAAATAGTAATTTAAAGCATGCACAAGTACGCACTCGCAATCAACGAAACGATCTACTAATACGTGTGTTTTTATTAATAGTAGCCCTAGCCGCGCTTGCCCTAGCAGCATGGGCATTATTAGTGAAACCCAATAATGAAATACCAGTAGAGCCTGTGGCCACGGCACCTGTTGAACCACAGCCAGCACCCGTGCCTCCTGTACCAACAACGACCCCTGTTGAGCTTATTGTCGGTGTAGACAACGGCAGTAACTTGTACACTTGTAGTGCGACCGTTGGCGATACTGCATTGCAAAGCACGTTGCAACAGGCGCTTAATACAAGCTTTGGTGAGCAGGCAAGTATTTGTGAATTGAACATACAGGATGGGGTAGCAACCACAATCGCTAATATGCCTGCGGAGATACTGCCCAATGTCTTGACGATGCTTAGATCAACACCATTTGCACGTTTGCATGTGCAAAACGATCGTCTCATACTGGAGGCTCCAGACAATATGCTACTGCAAAAACTGGTCACAGAAATACGAAGCTTAGTACCAGCGATGGTAGTCGAGAGTACAGCACCATTACCGTTACCTAATAATAGTAATATTGGTGATGCTACGAACAACGTAGCAAATTCAAATAACCAGTTTGTAGATGATGGGGCGGGGATTAATAATCAATTCAATAATAATGGGGTAAGTAGTAACTCTGGCGAATACCAAGCATCAGATGATAATACTGGAGATCGTGTGATACCAACTCCTTTGCCTAACAATAATAATAGTTTTAATAATGCGCCCAACAATCTGCCTACCAATGGCGCGAGCAATATTCCCAACAACTTTCCTTCAAATAATCAAACGACCAGACCGCCAGGCCCTTTTTCACCTTCAGAAGTAGATGAGATGGCAAACACGGTTATCGTTGCTGAACCAGCTCAAGTTAGATAGTTTTTATAAGGCACGCTGTTTCATAGGGCGTGTCTTTTTATATGGCCTATCTTTTCATGTAATTTAGCTACAGTTACGTGTGCCAACCGAAACATTACTTACTGTATCATTTGCACAACAACGTACAGACTGTGAATAGCAGCTTAAGAATTTTATAATAATCAAAACCAAACAAAGTAGTTTGATGAATTCATCACCACCATGACTACTACTATGATGATTTAATATAAAAGAATGATACAGCTGCTTTTTGAGCAAACGAATGATATAAATAAAAAATTAAGGGGAGAGCCATATTATGGATATTATTAGCCATTTGACACGCACCGTCAGCCCAGCCGTATTAGAAGATGACCGTAGCCCAGCTAAGAAAAATCTATTAGAACAGTTTTATGCCATTTTTGCTGCTCGTCTTGCAGACAATGATACTTTTAGCCGCTTTGCCAATGAAAACATCGCCCGTGACGACAATGCTTTTTATGATCGTGTATGGACAGAAGGAGCACACCGCGACCAAATTTCTCGCGAATTAGCAGGCAAGCATAATGTCGATGCAACCGCTTCACGTGGTCTGATTGCGATGGCAGCGCCACTGGCTTTTCATGAGATAAAAAGCTTAGCTGGTACCACGCCCGTTCCACAATTCTTGAATGATAACCTAAATAGTTACCAGCATCATATCCCTGCATGGGCGGGTACTGTTTTGCCTGCTAGTGCAGTCGCTGCCACTTCTACTACGGCTGGCACACCAATTTCTGATACCACTAGTACAGCGCCACTACAAAAAGAAGAAGAGCCAAAAGAGAGCTTTATGAAAGCGCTGCTACCTATTATTGGTTTGATTATCTTAGGTGCATTGGCTTGGGCACTACTCAGAGGCTGTCAAGAAAACCCTGAGCCTGTAGCAACGCCAGCAGCCACGGTACAGCAAGGGGCGCAAGGTAATGAGGCACTAGCGGTTGCAGGCGCAATTGAGCCGGCATCACTGAGTGTCGCAACTGGTGAAAATAGCGAGCTGTATGCTTGTCGTATGAGCGTGGGTGATGAGACACTACAAACCAATGTTATGAATGCTTTGACTGGTGCATTTGGTGACGAAGCTAATAAGTGCCGTGCTGACGTTGATGATAATTTTGCAGTAGATATGCCAGCATCTGCTCAATTAGCAACGATATTACCAATTATCAAAAATGTACCGAACGCGAGCATGATTATTAAAGGCGATAACATTACTGTGAATGCTCCTGATAAAGCTGCGTTGGACAAATTGGTTGCTGACTTACAAGCAGCTGCTCCTGCCATGACCGTGCAAGCTGAAGGTCCATTAGACTTGCAAGGCAAGATTGATGATAGTCTGGCTGCTGCAGACGTTGCCATGACCAATCTAGGTGAAAACCCAGATCCACGTGATGTTGCTCGCGCTTTGAGTATTCAGGTGATTAACTTCCAAGTAGATGAAGCGGTTATACCTGAAGTCAATAAGGCGCTGCTAGACCGTGCTGCAGAAATCATCAATAACGTACCTGATATGAAGCTGATGATCGTCTGTCATACGGACAGTCAAGCCTCTGATACCTATAATATGGAGCTGTCTCAGGAGCGTGCTGAGTCAGTGAAAGCGTATCTAGTGTCTAAAGGGGTTGATGCTAGTAAACTAACGACCAAAGGTATGGGCGAATCAGAACCAATCGCAGATAATTCAACCGAACAAGGTCGCTTCCGCAATCGCCGTATCGAATTTATGGTCAATGACGAAGTGGTCAGCGCAAACGATGGCATGATGATGAACAGTGATTCGCTAGATCCAGATATGAACCCATTAGATAGTAATAACGATGATTTGTTACCAGATGGTGATGACGCTACCCAAGGTACTGCGGTAGACCCAACCAATTAATCTACAGGTTCTTATTTTGATTATAGTTAGACTATAGTAGCTAAATGATAAAAACCGCATCTTATAAAGGAGCGGTTTTTTGTATGCTACTCAATGACAATTAAACAAGCTATTATTTATACAGCGTAGGGTCTGTCGATTCTTTAGCAGTCTGAACATCAGCTTGGGCATCAAAAAAAGTCTGAGTAACATTTTGCTTGGCTTGCTGCCAGTATTCAAATTGCTGGCAGGTAGACTCAAGATCGCCTTGCCATGTTGGGATATTGCCGCGCATGGTTTTGATACGTTGCTGGTTAGGGTAAGGCAAATCTTGCGCAGCTTTAGCAGCTTCATGAGCAGCCACACGGTCGTTGCATACGAGGGCAATATCACAACCGGCATCAATGGCCGCTTTTACGCGAGCACTGACATCACCAGCCGCCTTTGCACCTGCCATCGATAAATCATCAGAGAATAATACCCCATCAAATTTAAGCTCATCTCGAATGATATCTTGTAGCCAAATTTTGGAGAAACCTGCTGGCTTGTCGTCTACTTGCGAAAATATCACATGTGCTGGCATAAGAGCGTCCAGACTATGTAGCGTTTGAGCAAAAGGTTGCATGTCGCTATTGATGATTTCATCTAAGCTACGCGTATCAATGGCTTCTGATACGTGAGAGTCAGGAGCGATGGCACCATGACCGGGGAAGTGTTTACCAGTGGTTGCCATACCAGCCGCTTTCATTCCGCGCATAAACTGTGTTGCAAGCGCAGTGATGGCTTGCGGCTCATGATGAAAGCTGCGATCACCGATGACTTGGCTAATACCATCTCTATCCAGTACGGGTGCAAAGCTCAAATCGATTCCTACAGCCAGCACTTCAGCCGCCATTAGATAACCGCAATCGTAGGCGCAGCTGAGTGCTTGGCTTGGGTCTTGATTGAATAGCTCACCCAATCGACCCATAGCAGGTAGGGGCGTGAAGCCTTCACGTAGCCTCGCGACTCGTCCACCTTCTTGGTCCACACCGATAAGTATGTCTTGATTGTGATAACGTATATCGTCGCATAGTGCTCTGACTTGGGCCGCATCTGTGACGTTACGACCAAACAATATTACTCCACCGACCTGTGCTTGTTTAATCAAGCTGACATCTTCAGCGGTCAAAGCGGTACTATCGATATCTATCATTAAAACGCCGTACATCGCGTGATCCTTATTATTTTATATATGGTTATATTATGAATGTGACTGACTATGCCTGTCTTATCACTTATCAGTCATTGTTCAAATATCTTATTATGACAGTTATTATTAATTGAGCATAATGTGGCAGATTATTAGGGTCAAATCAATTTGCTAATAGCCTTAAGTTTAGTCATCAAATCAATGTTGATAGCCCTCAATTACTATGTATGATAAAAGTGATAGAAAGTTTGGTATGTACAGAGGTAGCGTGTAAGATTGCTTATACAGTTTGAGACAGTTCAGTATTTATGCGCGTGATAATATTGATTGATTTTTGACTACATATCAGTATTTAATGATGCATAAAGTATAAGAATAAAACACAGTATTTATAGGTCATAACAGATTCGAGCATTTCTAATTCTGATGAATTACCCAATACTATTAACTTCAAATAACTAGGTACATATGATGAAAAAACAACCAGCACAGTGGTTACTCAGTGCAGCGTCAGTGGGCATCGCCGGTATTATCTTGACCCAAAGCTACGGTACTGCAGTCGCCGAGACCAATACGGGCAGTTTCGTTCAGACCCCTGAGCAAAAGGTTACCACCCGTCAAGTAGCCGCCTTGCTGGATCGCAGTCATTATCTCAATCAGCCTTTAGATAGTAAGACCGGTAGCGAAATCCTATCAATGTATATCGATAGCCTTGACCCAAACCATACGTTGTTTTTGCAATCTGATGTCGATGAGCTGAAGAAAAAACATGCTGAAGACTTTGGTGCTCGCCTAAAACAAGGTGATCTATCTGCAGGGGTAGAGGTGTTTGATCGTTACCGCAAACGCTCAAATGAGTACTTTGCGATGGCCACCAAGATGCTCAAAACAGATATTGATTTGACAGGTAACGACACAATCATTCTTGATCGCGAAAAACTCGGCCATTTTAAAACCAAAAAAGAGCAGCGCGATTACTGGGAACGTCAGCTGAAGTTTCAGTTGATGAGCATTACCCTCGGTCAAGAAGACGAAAAAGCCAAAGAGAAAGTATTTTTAAGCAATCCAGATATCACACGTGGGCAAGACTTGGTACGTAACGATGAGCGTACACCAAATGAAATTTTACAAAATCGTTTATCGCGTCAACAAGAGCAGTTTAAACGCCTCAAAGATGATGAAATCATGGAGACCATCTTAAATACGGCGATGCTCACTTATGATCCGCACAGTAATTACTATGCACCGATTCAAGCGACTGAACTGCAAATCCAGTCTAGTCTTCAGTTAGAAGGCATTGGTGTCTCTATTCGTCCAGATCGCAAAAATCCAGACTATACCCGTATTGTGACTCTGGTCGATGGTGGTCCAGCCGCCAAGTCGGGTCAAATCAAGCCTAATGATTTGATCGTCGGTATCGCAAAAGATGGCGAAACCATGACGGATGTGGTTGGCTGGTCAACGCGTGAAATTGTCAGCTTGATTCGCGGAAAACGCGGTACATCGGTCACACTGAAACTACGTCAACCTAATACGCCAGATGCTAGCGCCCGTACAGTCACGGTAGTACGTGATATCATCCAGCAAGAAGAGTCAGGCGTCACTCAGCGAGTAGTAGAAGTGCAGCGTCCTAATATTGATAAGACACCAAAGCGTATTGGCGTACTTGAGATACCAAGCTTTTACTTAAACTATCGTGCGCGTCGCAATGGTGAAGACTATCGTAGCGTCAGTATCGATACTGAAAAAGCGCTAAAAGAGTTGAACAAACAAAATATCGATGGCCTAGTGGTTGATTTGCGCAATAACCCTGGTGGCTCATTAGATGAAGTTGCCAAGATGCTAGGTTTCTTTATCAAGAGTGGACCACTAGTACAGATTCGTGATAATCGCGGCAATATTCAAGTATATCGCGACAACGATGGCGGCGAGCAGCTGTATGATGGCAAAATGTCGGTTATTACCAACTTAGCATCGGCATCAGCCAGTGAAATCTTTGCCGCTGCTATTCAAGACTATGGTCGCGGATTAGTGGTTGGTAGTACGACAACTGGTAAAGGCTCTGCGCAAATTCAGCTCGATAGCTTAGCTTTAGGCTCTGCCACCTTAACTCAGCGTAAATTTTATCGTGTCACTGGCGGTAGTACGCAAAATAAAGGTGTCGTACCAGATGTTGAGCTAGTCAATATCTATGACGATGCGACCTTTGGCGAGCGCGCTCAGAAAAAAGCATTGCCTTGGGACACTATCAGAACGGCGCCGTATAAGCCTGAAGGGACGTTTACCAGTGATACATTGGCGACACTCAATCAGCAGTCTAAGATTCGCCAACAAAAAAACCCACAATTTACTTATCTGTCGACACTAAATGATATTCGTAACATGGATGATGAAAAGAAACCTGTTCGATTAGATATCAATAGCCGCAGAGCTAAAATGCAATTAATTGAAAAACGCTCATTAGAAGCAGAAAACAAGCGCCTTATCGCAACTGGTGAGCGTCCGTACTCTAACTGGAATACTTATCAAGCAGCGATGGATGCAAAGTTTGAAGAACGTAGCCGTATGAAAGCCGCTGAGCGTCCAGAGTTACCAGAGGATGAAGCGTTCATTAATGAGGCAGCTTACCTGATGCTCAGTGCGGAACCTAAGACAATGCTTAGCCCTGAAGAGAAGCTATAATGTGAAGTTATTATAGCGTTACGTAATCTATGTAAGCATATGCTTACATAGATTGACGTTTAGACCTCTTACTAACGAAGGGTCAATCTGCGACTATAACTGTACGGCACGATTGAACGAAACAGTTCATTGATACTAGGGATTGGTATCTTAAAGGTCGCACTAGGGATAAGTAGTTTGCTGATTAAGGATGATAAGGCTGGATGCCTGTCAGTTATGAGATGCCCCGGGATTAGGTATCACGTAACGCTAACATGGATGGTTGGTAATAAAAGCCGCATGACGCTTGTCGTTATGCGGCTTTGTTACGTCTGGATATTAATAATGTTTATAGCGGATTCTTTGAATAGATAGTACTCAAGTTGATCATATTTATATTAATTCGAAACTTACCATGAAATAAGCATAAAAAAGGCCAGTAACCTGATCGGCTACTGGCCTTTTAAATTAGATGATAAATCTAATAACTTACCATCTAACTATTGTCACTACACTCTAGAAGAGATTAGTGCTCAACGCCACCTGCACCATGTACATGGCCATGGTTTAGTTCGTCTTCAGTTGCTGCACGTACTTCTTGGATTTCAACATCAAATGTCAAACGCTTGCCAGCCAATGGATGGTTTGCATCAACAGTAACTTCTTGATCGTTTACAGCAGTCACAGTAACCAACATTACTTGGCCGCCAGCTTCTGACTGGAACTGCATACCAGGCTGAATGTCATCAACGCCTTGGAAGTTGTCACGTGGTACGTGTTGTACTGCTTGCTCTTGGTATTCGCCGTAGCCATCAGCAGGTTCAACGACTGCATTAACTTTTTCGCCAGCAGACTTACCTTCTAATTGTGCTTCTAGGCCTGGGATAATGTTGCTGTGACCATGTAGATAAGCAAGTGGCTGACCTTCTGGTGACTGGTCAAGGATATTGCCTTCGTCGTCTTTTAGTGTGTAATTGAATTTGACGGCAGTGTCTTTTGCGATAGTAGTCATAAAATATCCTAAATATATCTATGTAAAAAATTAAATACGGTTGCAATAAACCTAAAAAAGCCAATCTGCAAGCCAAAAGGCCACGTCATTAGTCAATTATCATCAGTTTATTAAAGTAACTTTAGCAGTTAGCATCTTTAATTGAGATGGCCCACATAACTTTCAAGGCAAAAAACATAAAAAATGCCAATTAATGCCACAATTTACAATAATAACTGCTATTTTCTATAGCTATTGGCTATTCATGGTTTGGGAGTTGCTTTTTTAGAGCAAGACTTCTAGCATAATTATAAAAATAAGGATGAGAGATACGATGACTGCATTTGCCAATACCACTACTAAACAACTAGCGAGCAATGTTTCAACCAATCATGATGATACTAAGGCTAAAACGATAGCTGATAT
>Ga0207897_100314_pt1 | contig 17879 bp, 12 predicted proteins | sample LinPmetageLP42_FD_184054 | JGI IMG/M metagenome (GOLD analysis project Ga0207897, IMG submission 184054) | Marine viral communities from the Pacific Ocean - LP-42 (SPAdes) | ecosystem: Environmental > Aquatic > Marine > Oceanic | place: Pacific Ocean | collected 2010-08-27
TATTTTTTTTTAGCAGTATACAATTTTAAAATTATTTAAATGCTCCTGTATTTTTTTAACATCTATTAACGGTACAATTATAAATTGATTAACGGGTTAATGTTGAATACACACGTATATAATCCTTATTTTCGAGTACGTAAACTTTCCCGTAGCAGAATTTTTAGATGAAACAAAAGGAACTCACTAGTATCGCCCACAATTGGTTTGAAAACCAAGGTTGGAAACCGTTTCCGTTTCAGAAAAAAACCTGGCAGGCATTTCTCGACAACAAAAACGGCTTACTCAACGCACCCACAGGTAGTGGGAAAACGTATGCCCTTTGGACCCCTATTGTGCTTCAATATATTAAAGATAACCCTGATTATAAAACAAAGAAAACAAAAGGCATAAAGGCTATCTGGATCACACCTTTGCGGGCCCTTTCCATAGAAATAAAACAAGCCTCTCAGCGCTTTGCCGACGAACTTGAAACCGGATTGACCGTTGGAATCCGAACTGGTGACACCTCACAAAGTGAACGTGCCAAGCAAAAAAAGAACATGCCCGATCTGCTCATCACCACCCCCGAAAGCTTAATGCTTTTATTGGCCTCCAAAGGGTATGCGAAAACATTTAAAACCTTAACGGCTGTTGTTGTTGATGAGTGGCACGAACTCTTGGGTAGCAAACGTGGCGTACAGATGGAACTCGCCCTTTCCCGACTCAAAACGGTTTCACCTCAACTCCGAGTATGGGGAATTTCGGCAACAATTGGCAACTTAGAACAGGCGCAAAATGTGCTTTTGGGTGTGGATGAAGCGTATAGAACCAATTCGGTTTTAATAAAAGCTGAACTGACTAAGAAAATAGTGGTGAAATCCATCATTCCTAAAAAGATGGAAACATTTCCGTGGCGCGGTCACTTAGGCTTGCATTTGCTGGATCAAATTATCCCGATCATTAATGCCAGTAAAACCACGTTGATATTTACCAATACTAGAAGTCAGTGTGAAATTTGGTTTCAGAAAATACTGCAAAAATATCCTGAATTTGCCGGAGAGCTTGCCATGCATCACGGGAGTATTAATAAAGAAACCCGCCTTTGGGTAGAGCAGGCTATTAGAAATGAAAGTTTAAAAGCCGTGGTCGCTACTTCCAGTCTTGACCTCGGGGTAGATTTTGCTCCAGTAGAAACCATCATTCAGATTGGTGGTCCCAAAGGGATTGCAAAATTTATGCAACGAGCAGGACGTAGTAACCACAGGCCAGGAGAACCTTCAGTCATTTACTTTTTGCCTACACACGCGATGGAATTGATTGAAGCTTCCGCCTTAAAAAAAGCGGTGAAAGAAGAAGTGATGGAAGATCGTATTCCGTATTTATTGAGTTTCGATGTATTAATTCAGTATCTCGTAACACTAGCCGTGAGCGACGGATTTCTACCGAAAGAGCTCTATCCCGAAATTAAAAATACCTTTTGCTTTCAAGGCATTACAGAAGAACAATGGAGGTGGTGCCTCAATTTTATCACCTTAGGTAGTCAAAGTCTGCAAGCGTATGACGAGTACAAACGTGTCCTCATTACCGAAGATGGACTCTTTAAAGTAGAAAGTAAACAGACCGCAATGATGCATCGGCTTTCGATTGGGACCATCGTGAGCGACTCGATGATTCAAGTGAAATATGTGAGCGGCGGTTTTATAGGAACGATTGAAGAATTTTTTATTGGAAAAATGAAACCCGGTGACACCTTCGTTTTTGCTGGACGAACCTTAGAATTGGTAAGACTTCGCAACATGGTTGCGCAAGTACGTAGATCCGCTAAGCGCACCAATAACGTGGTTAGTTTTATGGGGGGACGCATGGCGCTGTCTTCGCAAATGAGTGAGATTTTACGCAACGAATTACAAAGCGAGGCAGACCATAAAAGAAACACGCCAGAATTAAAGGCGCTGGCAGACATTTTTGATCGACAGGAAGTAGAGAGCATTGTTCCAGGTACTAATGAGTTTTTAATAGAAAGCTTTAAAACCAGGGAAGGATATCACACTGTTTTTTATCCTTTTGAAGGTAGGTTTGTACATCAAGCCATGGCAGGGTTAATGGCATACCGCATTAGTTTATTGGCACCTATCACCTTTTCATTAGCTTATAACGATTATGGTTTTGAACTTTTAAGTGACCAACCGATGAATGTGGAAAACATCATTGACAACAACCTTTTTACTACTGATTATTTATTTGATGATCTGCAAAAAAGCTTAAATTCGACCGAATTGGCACGTAGAAAATTTAGGGATATTGCTGTTATTAGCGGAATGGTCTTTACGGGATATCCTAGTAAGCAGATAAAAACGAAACACCTGCAGAGTAACTCCCAGCTTTTGTTTGATGTTTTTAGGGATTACGAAGCAGACAACCTGTTGTATCAGCAAGCTTTTAGAGAAACGTTTGAACATGAATTGGAAGAAGGCAGATTGCGGCAAGCATTAGAACGTATCGCAAAACAAACGATTTTCTGGAAGCAATGCGAAACTGCTACGCCGTTCAGTTTCCCAATTATTACCGATCGACTACGGGAAAAGTTATCTTCAGAAAAATTAGCCGATCGTATTAAAAGAATGACATTAAAACTGATGAAATAAGAACGAATGAAATCTTCAGAAAAAAATATTAAAATACTCAATCAAACATTCCGTCTACATCCTAGCGGCGCTATGTATTGGCAGGAGAAAACAATGTTGCTCATTGCTGATGTCCATTTAGGGAAAGTGGCGCATTTTAGAAAGCATGGAGCTGCCGTTCCTATTGAAGCTGGTTATAAAAACCTTGAGAAATTAACCGAAGTTGTAAATCATTACAATCCTAAAACAGTCTGCTTTCTTGGAGATCTTTTTCACAGTAAATTGAATAGCGATTGGGAAGATTTTGTAAAATGGGTTGAGTATACCACGCCTAATATCATTTTGATTAGCGGTAATCACGACATCATCCCGAACTATCTTTTTGAAGAAATTAAAATCCAAGTGCTGGACACCCTCGAAATGGATGGGTTTTTATTGACACACCATCCTGTGGAGGAAAATGCAAAGTTTAATTTCTGTGGGCATTTACACCCCGGGATAAAGTTGCAGGGTGTGGGTCGCCAGAACATGCGATTGCCCTGTTTTTTTAAACGAAAACAACAACTCATTTTACCCGCTTTTGGTACCTTTACTGGGAAGCACATCCTTAAACCTCAAGACGACGATGAAGTGTATGTGTTAGTTGAAGGAGAGATACTCGAAGTTAAGTAGAACATAAATAATTGTAAAAATGAAAAAAACATTACAACTAGCAAATATCATCAGTTTTATAGCCACGGTGATCGTTAACTATGCTTCAAACACGGGAGCCATTAATAATACAACCATTGGCGATGTTTCAAACAGTCTCACATCATTGTTTACACCCGCAGGATATGCTTTCTCAATTTGGGGCCTCATTTATCTATTGTTGTTAGGTTTTGTGATATATCAAAGCCGCAGTCTTTTTGTAAAAACCCGTCAAGATTCTTATATCCTCAAAACGGGCTGGTGGTTTGTTCTTTCGTGCATTACAAATGTGCTTTGGGTGGTTTTCTGGCTCTACGGGTACTTTAGCATGTCTGTTATTGCCATGTTTGTTCTCTTATATTCTTTAATCCGTATCGTGCTAAACAACTCTATGGAGTTGTGGGATGCGCCCATTTCGCGAATTGTTTTTTTATGGTGGCCTTTTGTTTTTTATAGTGGCTGGGTGACCGTGGCGAGTATTGCGAACGTATCCGCTTATCTGGTTAGTACCAATTGGGAGGGTTGGGGTTTTTCCCCAGTAAACTGGACACTGTTCATGATCGGGGTTGCTACGTTCATCAACCTCTTGGTAACTTGGCGCAGAAATATGAGAGAGTTTGCTTTAGTTGGTGCTTGGGCTTTGATAGCAATAGCTGTTGCTAATTGGGATTCTTATGAAAGTATCAAAATAACGGCTTTAGTTGCCGCAGGAATTTTAATCTTGAGCAGCTTAATTCACTCAATCAAAAATAAAGAGACTAATCCGGCGAAAAAATGTATAGAATATTTCAATAACAAATAACCAATGAAGCATCAAAAAGAACTATTCTCTATAGCAAAAGACATTACCTATCTCAATGGAGCTTACATGGCACCACAACTTAAATCGGTAGAGAATATAGGCCTAGAAAATCTCAAAAAGAAAAGTGAACCGTATCACATTTCTGAAGGTGATTTCTTTTCTGAAAAAATCATTCTTAAAAAACGATTTGCACAGTTGATTGACGCTTCAGATCACGAAACCATTGCTATTGTTCCTTCAGTTTCCTACGGTATTGCTAATGCTGTGGCTAACATTCCGTTTGGCGCTGGCGATGAGATCATCGTTCTTGAAGAACAATTTCCCAGTAATTATTATGCTTGGAAACAACTGGAAGCAGATAAGAAAATAAAGATTAAAACCATTGCCGCCCCACCCATAAAAGAAGGTCGTGGTGCTTTGTGGAATAAAGCAATATTCAATGCTATTTCTACATCGACTAAATGTGTTACAGTCCCTCATACGCATTGGGCAGACGGTACGAAGTTCGATTTAAAAAAAATTAGGGAGCGTACCAATGAGGTAGGCGCCTATTTAATTATTGATGGTACCCAAAGTGTGGGCGCAATGCCTTTTTCGGTAAAAGAACTACAGCCCGATGCCCTTATTTGCTGCGGCTATAAATGGCTTATGGGTCCATACAGCCTAGGAGTTGCTTATTTTGGGGAGCGTTTTCATACGGGTACGCCTATAGAGAACAATTGGATGAACCATCAAGGAAGCGAGAATTTCTCTAACCTTGTGAATTACAATCACTCATTCAAGCCAAAAGCAACCCGATTTGATGTAGGCGAAAGCAGTAATTTTATCTTGGTGCCGATGTTATCTGAAGCGATCAAACAACTAATTGAATGGACGCCAGAAGCAATCCAGACCTATTGTAAGTCGATCACTGCTGCAGCCATTGGCAGACTACAACAATTAGGCTGTTTTATTGAAACCTCAGATTTTAGAGGACACCATCTTTTCGGAATTTATCTTCCGAAGCATATGGATATGGAAAAAATCAAAGAGAAGCTGGTCGATGAAAAGATCTATGTATCCTACCGTGGAAATGCCATTCGTGTTTCCCCTAATGTGTATAACACTGAAGAAGATCTGGAAAGGTTGGTGAAATGTTTTGAGTAAATTTAAGATGGGGGAAGATAAATTTCAATATTGCTTTACACCCCTAAATGATGCCTTCCTCTCCATCATGCTTCATTCGTCGGAGGCAGATCAAGGGGACTTTAGGGGTGTCCTGTCAAAATATCAAAACAAAAGCAAGGAATAAAATTCGTTATTCTTAATGTCTCCTTCAAACCATTCCAAAAAAGTCGGAGCGGAAAGATGTTAAAAATGGTTGCTGCGCAAACGATCTATTTTTAACATCAACCACCCCAATAATTCGTCATTCGTAATTCTAAAATCGTACATCTTTAGACCATTCCTTTAATATCATTCCCCCACGTTGGGTAGGCAAATATCATTGCTTTGATATCCTTGCATTTTAATTTTCCACACATGACCAATACAAATAGATTGATCATCTCTCCTGCATGAGGCGCAATAATATGGGCGCCCAAGACGAGGTTTCGCTCTTTATCCCTAATGGTTTTATAAGCATATGTTTTTTCGTTGATCCGCTTTGCGTTGTACCATTGTGGTACGCTTTTATATTCTACCACTATATCATAACCTTTTGCCTTGGCTTCTTCTTCGGTTAGACCTATGGCTGCTACTTGTGGATGTGTAAAAACTACAGAAGGTACTGGAGGAAAATCCATCTTTTCGCTATTACCTTTTCTAATATTAATAGAAACAACCCTCGATTCTTGAGAGGAAACAGGCGTTAGTGGCAAACTTCCACTTGCCGAAACATCCCCGCAGGCGTACACATTTTTGTTGGTCGTATTTTGAAGATATTCGTTTACCGAAATTCCCTTTCGCTCAAAGGCTACATTTCCCTTTTCGAGATCAAGTTCGTCAATAGAAGGAACCCGTCCTGCCGTATTAAAAACTGCTTTTGCTTTCACGGTTTCCGTTTTGCCATTCTGTGTATAGGAAACCCGATAATTAGTTTGTAAATGTTCTACCCAGGTTGCTTCAGCGTTAAAAATAAAGGTTATTCCCAATGCTTCTGAAGCTTCCGTTAGGTGCTTTACTATATCCTCTTCAAAAGGGGCTAACGGTCTTGGCCCAAACTCTATCATCGTGACTTTACTGCCACAACGCGCTGCAATATGCGCAAATTCCATCCCTACATACCCCGCTCCTATAAAAATAAGTTCTTCTGGAAGTGCCTCCAGTTCCAGAAAATCATCACTATGCAATAGATGTTCGCGTCCAGGTATTTTTAGCTCCATTGGCTTGTTACCCGTAGCAATGACAATTGTATCTGCGGTCACCGTTTTTCCTTCTACTGAAAGCGTATTTTCGTCTAAAAATTTTGGCGATTGATGGTACATTTCGATACCGGCTTTCTTAAGGTCTTTTTCTGTAGCGGCAGGGATGGCAACTGTAAAATTTTCTTTGAATTTCTGGAGGTCTTGCCAATTTATTCCAGGAACAGCGGTTATACCCTTTCCTCTTAAATTTTCGGCTAACTGTACTATATCAGTAGCACCAACCAATACTTTTTTAGGATCACAGCCTCTGTTGGGACATACACCTCCATATTCCCTGTTATCTGCAATGGCAACTTTCATCCCCGCGGCGGCGCAATCTTTTGCCACGCCTTTTCCAGCCGTTCCAGTTCCTATTACAAAAACATCATAATGTTTAATTCCCATATCTTAAGTGCCTCTATTAAAGGCTTTTTTTTACTAATTATTGGAAGTTTCGGCCTCTTAATCTTTGTTCCTATTGTCAATAGCGCAGGCGTTAAAGGCAAGGTTTTTTATCAATAGGAAAAAGAAAATAGCATACACCATCTGGGTACCCACCGCGGCCCAATCTTCCTTTACTCCTGAACCAAAAATAAGCACTGCTATCAATAGCGATCCTACCATCGCGGCATACCTTGTTTTAAAACCAATCGTTAATAATACTCCTAAAAGCAGTTCAATAAAAGGAAGTGCATAAGCAAAAGGCATGACCATAATTTCTGGCAAGTAGGTTTCTTCAAAGCCCTTAGATAATCCTTCAGCAAATTTTGAAAGCTTCGGAATTCTTACCAATCCGTGGATTAAAAAATTAATTCCAATGGTAACCCTGGCTAAAAAAAATGCGAGCTGATCGTTAGATAACTTTTTCATCACCCTAAAATTAATCAAGACTTCTGCGATACTATGTTATTAAAATGATAAAGTTGGATTAAAACACACTGTACTTTTGAAAACCTACTCGGTTTGGAGTATTTTTGCACTTCACTTAAAAGTCACCCGACTTTCAATATAAACACCCTCCTAAAGGGCAATAAAAGATATCCGCCTGCGCGGACAATAAATATGAGCAAAAGCCTTGTGCGCTCTCTTTTCAAAAAGTCTTCCGCTTTGGGAAAACTGAATCAGCAGCTCCAATCCTCGAGCAGGGAGAATTGTGTCGTTTCGGGATTGGTGGGTAGTGCTACGTCGCTCGTAATTACCGAAGCTTTTAAAGCAACCGAAGTCCCTTTCTTATTTATCTTGAACGACAAGGAAGAAGCCGCCTATCACTTAAACGATCTTGAAAATCTTCTAGGCGATGACAATGTAATGTTTTATCCTGGCAGCTACCGCAGACCGTATCAAATCGAGGAAACAGACAACGCAAATGTATTACTGCGCAGTGAAGTTTTAAACAGGATCAATTCCCGGAAAAAACCTGCGCTCATCGTCACGTATCCCGAAGCCTTATTTGAAAAGGTAGTCACCAAAAAAGAATTGGAGAAAAACACCTTAAAAATTTCGTTGGGCGAAGAGGTTTCTATCGATTTTGTAAATGAAGTTTTGTTTGAGTATAAATTTAAACGAACCGATTTTGTGACCGAGCCGGGAGAATTTTCGGTCCGTGGAGGAATTTTAGATGTTTTTAGTTTCAGTAACGATGAACCCTATCGCATTGAGTTTTTTGGAGACGAAGTAGACAGTATCCGTACATTTGATGTAGAAACGCAACTCTCTTCGTTGCAACTTAAAAAAGTGTCAATCATTCCTAACGTAGAGAATAAAATGCTGGACGAAAACCGGGAAAGTTTTCTGAAGTATATCTCATCAAAAACGATTGTGTGTCTTAAAAACGAAGAATTGTTGAGCGGTGCAATCGATACACTATTTAAAAAGGCAACCGAGGCCTACAAGCAAACCGAAGGCCCTGTAAAAAGGATTGCGCCGTCGGAGCTTTTTTGTACTTCAGAGTTGCTAAACGAACAACTTAAATCTTTTAAAGCGGTCTATCTTTCAAGTTCGAAAGCTACTACTACATCCATTTCTTTTAATACCGTTCCGCAGCCTTCTTTTAACAAGCAATTTAATCTGTTAATTGATAATCTAAACCAAAATACGGCAGACGGTTACACCAATTATATTTTTTGTAGCAGTGAGCAGCAGGCAAAACGATTTCATGATATTTTTGAAGACGCCCAAGGCCATGTCGAGCAATTTGAAACTATTCTCTTTCCTCTATACCAGGGGTTCATAGACCATGAAAACCGAAACGTTTGCTATACAGACCATCAAATCTTTGAGCGATACCATAAGTTTCAGTTAAAAAATGGCTACGCAAAAAAGCAGGCGATCACGCTAAAAGAATTGACCAACCTCGAAGTAGGTGATTATGTGACACATATAGATCATGGGATTGGAAAATTTGGCGGACTTCAAAAAATTGAGGTGGAAGGCAAGCAACAGGAAGCGATAAAATTAGTTTATGGTGAACGGGACATCTTGTATCTCAGCATTCATTCGCTACATAAAATTTCAAAATACAACGGCAAGGATGGTACGGTTCCTAAAATTTACAAATTGGGAAGCGCCGCCTGGAAAAAATTAAAACAAAAAACGAAGACACGGGTTAAAGAAATTGCCTTTAACCTTATCGAATTATACGCAAAGAGACGCCTTCAGAAAGGATTTCAATACGATCCTGATAGTTATTTGCAGCATGAGCTAGAGTCATCTTTTATCTATGAAGACACACCCGATCAAAGTACCGCCACAGCAGATGTAAAGGCAGATATGGAGAGCGAACGCCCAATGGACCGTCTTGTTTGTGGTGATGTTGGCTTTGGTAAAACCGAAGTTGCCGTACGTGCCGCTTTTAAGGCTGTAGACAATGGTAAACAGGTCGCAATTCTTGTGCCGACCACTATTTTAGCGTTTCAGCACTATCGCACGTTTAGTGAACGTTTGGCCGAAATGCCAGTAAAAGTTGACTACCTCAACCGTTTTAGGACCACAAAAGAAAGACGGACAGTCCTCGATGGGCTCAAAGAAGGAACGCTCGATATCGTTATTGGAACCCATCAATTAGTGAGCAAGGCAGTTGATTTTAAAGACTTGGGATTGCTTATCATCGATGAAGAACAAAAATTTGGCGTTTCAGTAAAAGATAAATTGAAGACGATCAAGGAAAACGTGGATACGCTTACCTTAACCGCGACGCCTATTCCGCGTACCTTGCAATTTAGCTTAATGGCAGCACGTGATCTTAGTGTGATTACAACGGCCCCACCCAATCGCTATCCCGTAGAAACGAATGTCATCCGGTTTGGGGAAGAAACAATTCGTGATGCGGTGCGTTATGAGATTTCTCGTGGCGGACAAGTATTTTTTGTGCATAATAGAATCGAAAATATAAAAGAGGTGGCCGGCATGATCCAGCGGTTGGTTCCAGATGCTAAAATTGGGATTGGCCACGGGCAGATGGAAGGGAAAAAACTGGAAGCACTCATGCTCGGTTTTATGAACAATGAGTTTGATGTTTTGGTATCTACCACAATTATCGAAAGTGGTCTTGATGTCCCTAATGCGAATACTATTTTTATAAATAATGCGAATAATTTTGGACTGAGTGATCTGCACCAGATGCGGGGTCGTGTGGGGCGAAGCAATAAAAAAGCCTTCTGTTATTTTATCACACCACCCTATTCTGCGATGACCGATGATGCCAGAAAACGGATCACTGCTCTAGAACAGTTTAGCGAATTGGGCAGCGGTCTTAATATCGCCATGAAGGATCTTGAAATTCGTGGTGCGGGTGATCTTCTTGGAGGGGAGCAAAGTGGTTTTATCAATGAAATCGGTTTTGAAACTTATCAAAAAATATTGGCAGAAGCTATAGAGGAACTGAAAGAGAAAGAATTCAAAGACCTCTATACGGAAACAGATAAAGAATTCAAGAACCGTAAATTTGTAAAGGAAGTTGTTATCGATACGGATTTCGAATTACTTTTTCCAGACGATTACGTGAATAATATTACCGAGCGCCTTAATCTCTACACAAAATTAAACGCTCTGAAAACTGAAAACGAACTCTCAAAATTTGAAAAAGAATTAGTGGATCGTTTTGGTGAATTGCCAGAGCAAGTGGTGGATTTGATGAACAGCGTACGAATAAAATGGATTGCCATTTCATTGGGTCTTGAGCGCGTGATCATGAAACAGGGAAGGTTTATCGGCTATTTTATTAGTGATCAGCAAAGCGATTTTTATCAAACTTCCGCTTTTACCAGTGTGCTTCAATTTGTACAAAGCCATTCACAAATAGTTAAAATAAAGGAGAAAAAGACGCGCAATGGCCTGCGATTATTATTGACGATTGAAAAAATAACGTCGGTGAACCGTGCTTTGGAAGTTTTACAGCGATTTTCGGCTTAAAATTTGTAAAAAGTAATGTACTTTTAAACCTATAAGAACAGCCTAATGCTTAGACAACTATTACTAATATTACTAGTGCTCCCTATCTCCGGAATTGCACAACATACCATCACCGCTAGCTTTGAACCTTCTGAAAATTATAATTACCTTATAGTTTACCGCGTAGAACCTACCAAGAATTTTTATGTCACAGACAGTAAAAAGGACGAACAGAACACGTTTAATTTTGTGATGGATAGCACTCAGGTAGCTGGGATCTATAAGGTAGTTTATGGTATTCCACAGGAGGAGAAAAACTTTGATATTATTTACAACGGAAAAGAAGATATCGAATTTACCTTTTCCGAAACTGAAGGGATTACTTTCATCACTTCGGAAGAAAACAAATTGTTAGTTTCTTATGAGGCGCAAATGAGCAAATTACAGCTCGAACTTATATCTGAATACCAAGCCGAAAGCCCAGATAAAGCAAAGATAATGGTACTTTTTAAAGAGATCGAACGGCTTCAAACAGAATTTGAAAAACAGGCCAGTACAAATCTTGCCCTCAATTTTATCAAGGCCAATAAAATGTACATTGCCCCTACTTTTGAAGGTTTCAACACCTACGTAAAAAACCGAAAGGAACATCATTTTGACTACATTGTTTTTAACAACCCTGTACTTCAAAAATCATCTTTCTTAGTAGACAATTCATTAGGGTATATAACAGGATTTATAAATCCGAAGGATGCGCTTCCTTCTTATAAAAGCAATATTGATGACGTAGCCATGCAACTAAAAGAAACGGATGTCACGTTTCAGAAAACATTTCTACATACTATTTGGTCAAGCTTATTAGCGGCAAATTTAAATGAAGCTGCCATTTATCTTGCCGATACCTACTTACTTCCGGCGGCAAAAATGGATAATGACTCTGCTATGGTGGACAGTGTTTTTAAAGTGAGAAACCTAACCATTGGTGCCAAAGCGCCTAATTTTTCTTGGACGGAAGAAGAGAACGGAAAAATTGCAACCAAATCGTTGAATGATATTCCTACTGCAGAACAGTACTTTTTAGTTTTTTGGAGTAGCGGTTGCTCCCATTGTTTACAAGAGGTACCTAAGGTGCATAGTTTTGTTAAAGATATTCCAAAAGAGAAATTACGGGTTGTTGCAATAGGGTTAGAGGATGACAAATATAATTGGCAAAATACGATTGTGGCCTTGCCAGCTTTTACCCATGTGCTCGGACTTGGTAAGTGGGAAAATGAGATAGGAAGAACGTATAATATCACTGGAACACCCACTTATTTTGTACTTGATTCAAAAAAACACATCGTTGCAAAACCTGAAACTTTAGAAGAATTATTACAGTTTGTGGGTGTCGATAAATAACCTCAAAATTTACCCATTAGGGAGCGCTAAAAATGATAAAACGCATTCTCAAAATGTTCAATCTTTTCTATCTTTTTATTCTTTAAAACCGCAATGATATCAAACCTCACTTCAAGGTCCAGATCATTTAAAATCATATATTCGTTCGCTGCCTTTACCAATAATTTTATTTTCCCTGGGGTAACAAAATCCTGTGGATCTCCAAAAAAGGCGCTGTTTCTTGTTTTTACTTCAACGATAACCACTTCCTTTTTATGTTTGGCAATGATATCTATTTCAGCTTTCTGAAATATCCAGTTCCGTTCTAAGATTTCATATCCTTCGCGCAATAAGAACTGCGCTGCAAGCGCTTCTCCCAATTTACCAAGTTCGTTGTGCTGTGCCATAGTACCTCCCGAGTAGGCGGGAATCTCATTTTAAAATTATAGTAATGAACCTCTAATTTACGATTTAAATTGAAGCTGAACGGTTGAATCTGAAACTTGGAACTCCACTTCCCTACCCATAATCAATGCTCTATTGTCCTCAATATGGCCCGCTGGAAAATGGAAGCAGACAGGAAAATGATACCCTGAAACGGCTTCCGCAATAATACCCTCAGCTGTTTTGCCGAAGGGAATTGTATTATCCTTCATATCGCTCATACCGCCGACTATTAAGCCTGCTAAATTGTCTAACATGCCGTTGCGTTTCAGGTTTTGGAGCATTCGGTCAATATGATATAAATATTCATCCAGGTCTTCTAAAAACAATAGCTTCCCTTCGGTTTTTATAGCTGAATTACTTCCGCAGAGCGAATACAACATCGAAAGGTTTCCTCCTACGAGTTGGCCTTTTGCTGTTCCGTTTCGGTTTAAGCTGAATATTTCAGAAGAAAATTCAATATCATAGTTTTTTCCGAAGAGCACTTTAAAAAGACTCTCTTGTGTAGTTTCCGATTTCTTATCGATCTCCAATGGCATCTGCGCATGGAGCGTTTCAATATCCATATTGTGCAGATGGTTATGAAACACGGTGATATCGCTATAGCCAACAATCCATTTTGGCGCTTTTTTAAATTTGGAAAAATCCAACAGATCGATCATCCTGACCGTACCATAACCTCCTCGGGCGCACCAGATGGCCTTGACTTCGGGGTTGTCCATTTGCTGTTGAAAATCGGAAGCCCGTAGCGCATCGTCCCCAGCAAATTGATGCGCAGTCGCACCTATTGTTTTACCTAAAATTACTTTTAATCCATGGGCATCGAGCAATCGCAACGCCGGTTGTAATTCGGCTTCAGAAATTTTACGAGCGGTCGAAACAATCGCAACAGTATCACCTTTTTTAAGAAATTCTGGAGTTATCATGAATAGGAAAATCAATAATTGTTGAGCACACAAATTAGCACATTTATATGTAATTTTGCCCTTTCTATAAAATCTATGATGAAAGATCCTAAAAGATTTACAATTACCGCCGCATTGCCTTATACAAATGGTCCTGTTCATATTGGGCATTTGGCCGGTGTGTATGTGCCTGCAGATATTTATGCGCGTTTTCAACGGTTACAGGGGCATGATGTAGCTTTCGTTTGCGGAAGTGATGAACACGGCGTTCCTATTACTATTAAAGCAAAAAAAGAAGGGATCACACCACAACAAGTAGTCGATAAATACCACGCGATCATAAAAAAATCATTTGAAGATTTTGGGATCACCTTTGATAATTACTCAAGGACCTCAGCAAAAATACACCACGATACGGCTTCCGATTTTTTCAAGAAATTATACGAGGAAGGAAAATTTATAGAAGAAGTAACTGAACAATTTTACGACGTAGAAGCCAATCAGTTTCTTGCCGATCGATTTATTGTGGGGACCTGCCCAAAGTGTGGCTTCGAAGAAAGCTATGGCGATCAATGTGAAAGCTGTGGCACCTCGCATAATGCAACAGATCTCATCAACCCAAAAAGCGCCATTACCGGTGCAACTCCAACTTTAAAAGAAACGAAACACTGGTTTTTACCGTTGGATCAATACGAACCTTTTTTAAAAGATTGGATTTTAAAAGACCATAAAAAAGATTGGAAGACCAATGTCTACGGGCAATGTAAATCATGGATTGATGATGGTTTGCGACCTAGAGCAGTAACTCGCGATCTGGATTGGGGAATTCCCGTACCCGTAGAAGGGGCCGATGGCAAGGTTTTATATGTATGGTTTGATGCCCCAATTGGGTATATCTCAGCGACCAAGGAATGGGCCGAAAAAGTGGGGAAGGATTGGGAACCGTATTGGAAAGACAAAGACACCAAACTCCTGCATTTTATAGGAAAGGATAATATTGTTTTTCACTGTATCATCTTCCCAAGTATGTTGAAAGCAGATGGGACTTACATTTTACCAGATAACGTACCGGCCAACGAATTTTTAAACCTGGAAGGAAACAAAATCTCTACCAGCAAAAACTGGGCGGTTTGGTTGCACGAGTATTTAGAAGATTTCCCGAATCAACAGGATGTGTTGCGGTATGCCTTAACAGCCAATGCACCAGAAACCAAGGATAACGATTTTACCTGGTCCGATTTTCAAGCCAGGAACAATAATGAGTTGGTGGCCATCTTCGGAAATTTTATTAATCGGGTCGTAGTGCTTACCCACAAATATTATGGCGGAAACGTTCCTGAGCCTACTGCTTTTACTGAAATTGACAACCAAACTTTGACCGAGTTAAAAGCGTATCCTGCCGTTATTGAAAGCTCGCTAGAACGCTATCGTTTTAGGGAAGCACAACAGGAATTAATGAACGTAGCACGTTTAGGTAATAAATACCTAGCGGACGAAGAACCTTGGAAAAGCATTAAAACAGATGAGGAGCGCACTAAAACCGTAATGTATGTGGCGCTTCAAATTGCCACTGCGCTCGCTGTTTTGAGTGAACCTTTCTTGCCGCATACTTCAGAAAAATTGAAAAACATGTTAGCGCTTACCCCGCATGAAAACCAATGGAAAGATGTTGAGACGAAAGCAGCGTTAATTACATCAGGACACGCCATTAACGCTGGTGAATTACTTTTCAGTAAAGTTGAGGACGAGCAGATTTCGCAACAATTAGAAAAATTACAAGCAAGCAAAAAAATAAATGCGTTGTCGGCAAATTCGGGTACCGAAAATGCAACCATAAAACCACAAAAAGAAATGATACAATTTGATGACTTTACGAAACTAGACATGCGGGTAGGAACCATTCTGGAAGCCGAAAAAATGCCTAAAACCAAAAAGCTGCTCGTTTTAAAAGTAGACACAGGTATCGATGTGCGCACCATTGTTTCTGGAATTGCAGAAAGCTTTACTCCCGAAGAGATCATTGGTAAGCAAGTGACCGTTTTAGTAAATCTGGCTCCAAGAGCGCTACGTGGCGTGGAAAGTCAAGGAATGATCCTAATGACCGAAACCGCCGAAGGGAAATTGGTTTTTGTAAATCCAGGTACAGATGGCGTTGAAAATGGAGCGACGATTAATTAATAAACATGAAAAAATCAATCCTCTTTATCCTATTCAGTTTTTTTACCATTTTGCTTGCTTTTTCGCAAGAGGAGGTGCTTAAAGTGCATAAAAATCATGGTAAGGTAAAGCAATCCTTCAATATTGTAGATGAAGAAAACGGTGATTATTATCTGATTTTGGAAGATTTGGATGCTGTGCATGCGTATCATTATGAATCTTCCCATAGACTTGTGGGCTATGCAAAATCTGAAGATCTCTCCAGTAAGTTTAAAGAAGTCATTGGTCATCAAATTACAAGAGATAGACTGAATATTTTTATGAATACCGAAAACAACCGAAGCTATGGTGTTCTTACTTTTGATTTTAAGGAGAAGCTTGGTTTTTCACAGGTAATAGATTTTAAGATCACGAGAGAAAACTTTATAAGCGCCTTATCTATAAAAAATCACCTTTATATTCTTACATCTGTACCCAGAAAATCGCGGCTAAACATCTACAAGTTCAACCCTGATTTATCACATGAAAAAACCGAAATTGAATTCCCTGAAAATACATTCCTCGACCGAAAGGAACGTGCAATTGGTTTTGATGAATTTGTCTCCTATTCATCGAGTGAAGGCATTAAACGTGAAACTCCTTTAGTAGAATCGACAATCCCCAACTCTCTTTTAACCACCTCGGCACTTTCAAAGCTGTATGTGAAGGGGAACGAAATTATCCTTACTTCAGATTCTTATCGGGAGTTTACGCAGCTACTCGCATTAGATTTGACCTCTAAAAGTTATACAGTAAACCGAATTCCAAAACCGCAATTTGAAGGGTCTTCCTTAGGCATAGAAACCAACAGTTTTCTTGATAACGAGAACATCTATCAACTTTGTGCCAACCGGGAATGGCTTTCTTTTACCATAAAAAACATTGAATCGCAAGAAATTATCAATTCATTTGAAATAACAAGGGATGACCCCATTACTTTTAAGAACACGCCTATTATTGTACGAGGGGGTGACTTTGATGATTATAGGGAATTGGAAAAGACCACAAAATTCCTACGTAAAATTACAGCAGCACGCGTAGGCATATCTGTTCTCAAAAATACTGACGGATATGAAATTACCTTAGGGAGTGCCATCACTACAAATCCAAACGATGCTGTTATAATCGGTGCCATGTTAGGAGGCATAGGCGGGGCTATTATTGTAGCCTCCTTAAACAGTGTTTCGGGCGCCTATGGGGCGTATAAAAATGCTAAGACGGTTCAGGTTACAGGGGTATTTGATGAAAACTTTAAACACCTAGAAGGTGATGTATCGCCGAATATTTTTGACCAAATCGAACATTTTTCAGAGGAAAACCCAAGGATAGGGGCCGAAACTGTTTTAAAAATAGGAGGTGCGATTCATTTTGGGTATTATGACAAAGAAGACGAGCATTTCCATTTGATAAAAATGTAACCGTGCTCAAAATAGCCTACCATCCTATTTTTAAACATAACCTTCCGCTTGGGCATCGTTTTCCCATGTCCAAATATGAATTGCTCCATTCGCAATTACTGCACGAAGGCACCTGTGTAGCAAACAATTTTTTTGAGCCTTCTGGCTACCCTGAAGAAGCACACATTCTTGCCGTTCACGATAAAGCCTATGTTGACAGTCTAAATAACTTGACCTTAAAAGCCAGTGCCGCAAGAAAAATAGGGTTTCCACTTTCAGAAAAACTGGTAGAACGAGAACAGGTCATTACACAAGGCACCATTGAGTGCTGTGATTTTTCGCTAAAACACGGTATCGCCATGAACATCGCGGGTGGCACACATCACGCCTATCCCGATCATGGGGAAGCGTTTTGTTTGTTTAATGATCAAGCTATTGGAGCTAAATATTTATTAAGTACTTACGGGAATACGGCTCAAGAGATGCCGAAACGAGTTCGGCATGACAACTTCGCTATTGAAAATATTTTGGTGGTCGACCTAGACGTGCACCAAGGCAATGGAACTGCTGTGATTTTTAAAGACGATCCTTCGGTCTTTACATTCTCGATGCACGGTGCGGGCAACTATCCTTTTAAAAAAGAAAAAAGCGATCTGGATATTGCGGTTCCAGATGGTAGCGGTGATAGG
>Ga0207897_100315_pt1 | contig 17805 bp, 14 predicted proteins | sample LinPmetageLP42_FD_184054 | JGI IMG/M metagenome (GOLD analysis project Ga0207897, IMG submission 184054) | Marine viral communities from the Pacific Ocean - LP-42 (SPAdes) | ecosystem: Environmental > Aquatic > Marine > Oceanic | place: Pacific Ocean | collected 2010-08-27
TAAATCCAGAAGCTTTTAGACCTTCAACGATGCTTTGTAAAGTTTCATTGAATTTTGCAGAAGCTGTTAAAACATAAGAAAGGTTTAATTGAAATGCTTTATGTTTTTGAACATAAGGTTGACGCAATACTCGACCTAAAATTTGCTCAACATCTACTGCACTTGATTTGTCAGCTAATGATGCTAAAATGTAAGCAAAAGGACAATCCCAACCTTCTTTCAAAGCGTTGATTGTAATGATGTAACGAACTTCGCAATCTTTACTTTGTAAATCTGGTATACTTTTAAGTTCGTCAATATTGGCAGTTTTTATTTTGATTTGATTTTCTGGAATGCCTAAACCTAATAACTGTTCTTTTAATTTCTCAAAAGTTGTGTTATCATCTTTGGTTTTTGGTTGAGCTTGAAATAAAACAATTGGTCGAATATATTTGCCACCATCAGCTTCTTCTTTCTTTGCAAGAATTTCCAATTTTCGTTGCAAATGCAAAGCATTATTTATGACTTCCGTTTTATCGTGATTGTTATAAACGATAACAGGAAGTTTAACCATATGTTCCTTTTTTAATTCTATGGCTGGAACTAAACTTACAATGTTACTATTATCTTTTGGTGTTGCTGTTAAATCTAAAATGAAAGATGGATTTAAGTTTTTAAGCATATCTACGCTTAAATCACTTTCTGCATTGTGGCTTTCGTCAACGACTAAAACTGGATGTAAACTTCTAATAACATTGATTAAAGCTGTGTCGTCAACATCTTCTAAAAGATGTTTTCTATTTGCGTATTGTGGAACAAAAGAAGCTAATTCACCATTCTCTTGATATACTTTTCTATCTTCTTTTTTTCTTGCTCTTAAACTTGCAAAACTTAACACAAAAATGCTCAATTGTTCTTTTACAACTGTTGGATTAAAATTGGAACCTTGTAATAAATCTTCTTTTTGATAAATTTCAACTTTATTATTGAAAAGAGCATTTAGTTTTTGACGATATGGATGGTCTGAACTTGATAATGCATTTACGGTTTGTTGTAATAAATTGCTCCAAGGCACTAGCCAAATAACTGCCTTTGTTTTACTTGTATCATATGCTGAAAAAATTGAATTCAAAGCATTTACAGCAATAAAGGTTTTACCACCAGCAGTTGGAACTTTTATACAAACGTGTGCTGAATTTGGAATGTTGTTTTTATAAGGTTGCATTCCTGTATTATCCAAAGGATTGTATGGTCCAATTTTATCTTCCCAATATTGATTAAATGCAGTCGATACATTTTTATGTTCTTGAACATATTCTAAATATTCCTCAAGATTTTCAATTACTTTTTGTTGGTAGCTTTTTAATTCCATAATCTAAAATCTTGTAATGTCTCTTGGTATTTTTTTGAAAATAATGTTGTTTTTTGCCATAAAATCTTTTGGTAACAAACAGTTGTCTGCGTATATCACATATTGTTCGCCTTTTGTTTTTATAAGTTCTAAAGCATCAAAATCTAAAGTGGTTAGCTTGTCTTTTTCATAGATAAAATAATAAACGGAATGGTCTTTTTTGCCTAAAAAATAGCTAGAACTTTTTTTGTTTTTAAAATGTGTTCTCGTTTCCGAAAACCATATATACTCTCTTATTTTTTCTATGCTCACAAGTTCATTTAAATTTTGATTATTATCAAAAAGAGGTAAACCTAATTCGTAAAAATCAAAAGCACCACCTGTTCCAACTATAGCTTTATCTCCTTTACCAAAACCTTTTGAAGCTCGTTTTACTCGTTCTGCTGTAATATCATTGGCGTAATCTTCCATTTCTACTAAAATGAATTTTCTATTACCGTTGTCTTTTTTATTTAGATTTAGAACGGCATTACCAGTAGTTCCTGAACCAGCAAATGAATCAAGAATTATTGCATTTTTATCTTTAATGGCTATGTTAATTAAATATTCTATAAGTTTTGATGGTTTAGCGAAATCGAATTTTATACCAAGCTTTAATAATTCTTTCGAACCGTGTCTGTTTTCATATTCTGAAATTAAATTTGTTGGGGTTTGGCCTTCTTCCTGTCTTTTTTTGAGCCATATTTTAGTATATATGTTCCATTTTGCAGGATTACCATTTGAGTCTATTAATACTTCATTTTTTGTTTTCTTAAAAACAATATTTCCTTCTTTTTTTTCTTTTAAATATCTTTCCGATGTCCATCTCCAAACTTTGTCATTTTTAGTTTGCGGTGGTATTGATGCACCATCTTTAACTTTATCAGGAAAAATGTTTCCATTCGGTATTACAAAAGTGCCATCTGGACATTCTATAAAATATCTTTGGTTGATACAACCTCTCAATGGGTCTAACGTTGATTGATAAAGTCCAAAAGCTCGATAATTTTCACCTTTTCTTTTTCCTTCTTTTTCTACTTGATTGTATAATTTTTTTACCAACTTTTCATCCATTTCTGCTTTGAAATCTGAAACATTTGATTTATTTCTAGCATATACTAAAACATAATCTATATTTGGCGAAAAATAGTTTCCTTTATTTCCTCCTGATTTCATTACTCTGGAAACTATACCACACTTATTAAGACTTCCAAATATTTCATCGCATAAAGTTTTGAGATTACTTATCTCATCCTCTCCAATACTTATAAATATGATGCCATCTTTTGATAATAGTTTATGAAGTAATTGTAAACGAGGATACATCATACATAGCCATTTGTCGTGTCTTGTCAAATCGTCTCCATCTTTACCAACAACTTCTCCTAACCATTTTTTAATTTTTGGGTGGTTTACATTGTCGTTATACACCCAACTTTCGTTTCCAGTATTGTAAGGTGGGTCAATGTAGATACATTTAACTTTTCCTGCGTATTCTGGCAACAGGCTTTTGAGAGCTTCTAAATTGTCTCCGTGAATTATTTTATTTCCGCTTTCAGTTGCTTCAGTTTGTTCTCCTTTTTTAGCTGTAAAGCCGTATTTGTGTTCCAAAACTCTGTAAGGTACATCTTGATGATGGCTTATAACTTTGTCTTTTCCTATCCAATTGAGTGTTGGCATATTATTGTTGGTCTTTATTAGATATTATTAATTCTTTCACGTCCACATCTAAAATATTGGCAATATCCATTAAGGTTTCCAATCTTGGTTGTCTTTTGTTTTGAGCGTAAGAGTGAACCATATTGTAACTCTTTCCCAATTGTTCAGCCAACCAGATTTGTTTTATTCCTTTTCGTTCTAAAACCTCTTTTATTCGGTTCATTTTGAATTTTTTTAATTCAGTCAACTAATGTAAAGAACATTTTCAAAATACTCACTAAATGAGTATTAAAATTATCATTTGGATTTTATGTTGGTTTTAAAGTGTAAGTTCTTTTATTTGAATATTGACTTCGCCTCATCATAAACCCGCTCAAAATTTTCCTCTAAATCAGCCTTAGAGAATTGCTTAGTGTTATTGGGAAGTTCCCTTTGAATGTCGGATAGTTTAAACTGCACCTTCTTATCACTCCCATCAGCATACGTAATAAACTCGCCTTGTTTCAATCTAAAAAACACATCAGCTCTTATTTTCGGAATTTCCTTTTCGCCCGTTGTAATGCGTGTATCAAAATCTAGGTTATGCCCACGACTAATACTTTTAGTCGGGTCTTTAATGATTTCAAAAAAGCGCTCATAGTATTTTGCAGTATCTGGGTCATTGACCTTTCCGAAAAACTGGTAGGACAGATTGCTCAAAATCGCTTTGCTTGCCTTATCGCCGTACATCATATCGTTTTGAATCTTGTCTTGCATCACGTAAATAGTTGAGATGTTGTAACTACGTAAGGTTGCTGGAATACGATGCATATTCAATAATCTAATGGTTGGCGCCTCTTCCATCAGCAAGAACGACGGTTTAGAATTCCGCACGCTCATTTGCTTCGTAATGGTGTGTATAATTGTGGCTATTACTGGCGAATAAGAAGTTTCAAATTTTGGGTTGTTGACTATCGAAATTACCGCTGGATTTTCTTCGCTATTTATATCGAGTGGCACTTCATCTGCGGACAATGCCATAAAAATATGTTGTGTACTAATTCGTTTGAGCGCATTGGCCAAGGTGCTTTTTACACCAGCAGTCTGTCTTTCAGAATCTTTGCCACTAATAAAAGCATCTGCCATCGCCCTTGAGGTGGTGTTGGTTTCCAGAAACTGGATTAGGCTTTTTGTATCAAGATATTGATAAACAGCTATCAAATGGGGTAACGTACAGTATTTTGGATATTCCGTTTTTAATTTCCAAATCAATCCACCAATCAAACCTTCCGCAGCATCGTTGAAGAATTTTGTTGTTCCCGTAGTTCCGCTTTCTCTTTGTTCTAATAGATTTTCGATTAAGACCCTTGAAACCTCATTCACGCTTTCCTCGTTCTCTAAATAGCGAGGCGCAATAGGATTTACCCTATGGATGATTTTATCAAAGGAAATGACCTTAAACGTAATATCATTATCCTTAAAAAGTGGATATGCCATTTCGGTCAATTCAAAATCCTTGTAGTCGTGAATGATACCGCAAAAGCCTTCTTTCTGGAAGTGTTTAAGAAATCCGTAAACGACACTTTCGGTTTTTCCGCTTCCGGCGGATCCGATGACGGATGCGCCACGTTTAATATTATCTAATTTGAAATTTCCTTTGGTAGTCGCAAAGTTGACTTGGTATTTATTATCTCCGTTTTGCGAGCTTTCTGTTTTATGAAGAAAAACGTATAGTCCTGTATTAATTAATAGTAGTGGACAAACTAGATACAACAAAATGAATGTTAATTCATTTCCAGCAGCAACATAGAATACGAGAAATGACAGTATTGCGATATTCAAAAGAAACGCATACTTACTTACCCGAAACATCGCATAGAAAACAGTACTGGTAAAACCAATAATTGAAAGTGTCGTTATGATATTATCTATCTGCATAATACTTAGATTCCGATGGAACTTGATTTAATTGCTATTTCTGCACCACGTCTTAACCGTTTGAAAACCCGAAGCGCAATTTGTGCTTGGCTTACAGGAATACTCGGTATTACTGGCAAGCCTGTCTTTGTAATTATTTTGAATGCCAACGCCTTTTCGTTAGCTGGCAGTTTCATCAAAGCAGCAAAATAGAGGTTGGGATTTTTTACAAAATCTTTTCTTGCTATGTAGGTTTCAGCAAAATTGCGTTTGTACCCGAAAGACTTGTCAAACGTCTTTTCTGCTTTGTCGAAAAATTTGTCTCGGTCAAAACCCCGTTTCACTTTTTTTCCGTGCATCTCAACTTCGGATGCTTTGTGTTTACTTCCTGGGGAAAGACTTATAGAATTTGAGGCATCTTTTCTGCTTACAATGATGTGTATATGACTTTGGTTTCCCGCTTTAGGCATTCCTTGGACTATTCGTTTTCCATTTTGTTGATGTGGTGCTTGGCGTTCCAGTTTGGCAATTTCCTTTTTCATCTTGTTGATATTCCCTTCGGCTCGTCCATCTTGAATATTTCGGATATCCGTTTTGAGCTGAAGTATTTTTGAAGCGTAAGGTTGGTTCTCTTTAATCTGAAAATCTGTGCCCTTGAAAGTTCTTTGATGTTCAATTTTCGCATAGTATTTTATGTCATCTATGGTTATGGGTCGTCCATTTATTTCCCGATTGAAACTGGCAACATAATCCTTCATCAACTCACAAGTGTAGGTTTTCAAATCTTGGCTATTGTTCTGAAGTTTTCGTAATTCATACTTTGATGGGCTGACTGTAATGGAATAAAACTTGGGCTCTTTCTTTTTCAATTTTGCGGTGTTCCCATCGATTTCTTTGACCACTTCTTCAGCGGAAATCTCGTCGCCAAATTGATTGAAAAAGTGTTCCATATCTCGTTGTTCTAAACCTTCATTTTCTTTCTCTAAATAGCCTACAAAATCCGCTGAACTTTGGCTATAATTACCACCCATTTTTTGAGCTGTGATTGTGATATACATAGTTCAAATATTTATAGCTGATTACTCGGGTTTTGCTTTTACCGCTTCGCTCTCCCCTTTGGTCGTGAATCTCGTAGACTCGATTTCGCGAAAGCGGACTTCCTTCTTCTCTTCGGCATATTTCTTTTCTACAATCAAAGGTTTTTTTTCTGGCTCTTCTGTTTCAAATAGCGATTGAATCATCGCCACCGTAGGTTTGGTTTGCGTCTTTTCCACGTCTCGCATTATAGCAATAACCGCGTTGATTCTTTTGAGCAATTTAGCTTCGATGGTTCGCCCAGTTGGTCCTAATTTTTCCTTTGGCGATATTTCGTTGTAGAAGAAAAAATCGAGCATCGTAGCCATTGCTTCGGTGTGCGATTTGAAGTAAGTGCGTGAGAAAGTTTGGAAGCGTTTTGCGGTTTCCTTTTTAAATCTAATTCCAATAAATGAGTCCATATTTCGCCTATTTGTCGCAAAATCTTCCCTAAAAATGGGCGTTAACAGCCCGTTTGTCGCAAATCGTTGATTGTCAGGAAATTATAATATATTCAATTCGCTGATTATCAGCTATTTGAAAACGAAAAGGAATCCGAAACATCGCGCAGCGTGTTACCCTCTTGCTATTCCTTTTCGTCCCGCTCGCGGGACAAAAATCCATACAATCTGGCTAAAAAGCCAATTGCCATTTTCAGGGAAAATGATTTTCCGATATGTTATTTTTCGATGTGTAAGATTATCGGCGAAAGTCGAAAAGTGGATAACCCTACTTTAATTTGAATGCTGAATTTCAGCGATATAAAGATACGCTTTTTTTTGACTTGATATTAATTGCAGACAAAAACACCTCTAAAATTTTAGAGGTGTTCGATGCTCTATTTTAATGGTGCTACATATTGAAAATAAAATTATAAGTGTATAAGTTTTTAATCATTTCTTCGTCAATCAAGTTTTCATAATCTGCACCAGTTTCTTCCACATATTTTTTTATGGAATCCCCATAAAGATGTGTTACGTGTTCTCTCGAAACCTGTAAAAGTTCCTCTTGTTTTTCCTCGCTCAAATCTTGAAATTTTATGTAAATCATAGCTTCAAAATTTTAATATTCGCTTGGTAACATCAGCGTATCATTTACAAAAAATAAACGCAGTTCATCGAGCGGAAAATCGGTTGCCCGATATCCGTGTTTTTCCAAAATATTGTCGTTGCCATCGCTGTAAATTATCTCTGCTTCATAGCCTGTAAAATCCTGTTTATCTTCGGGCAATCTTTTGAAGTCTATGGTTATAAATTCGCTTCGGTTCATCAGACTTTTTGCAATTACGGAAGTGTCCGTAATGAGCCAAAAACAATCTGCCGCATTAGCAAGATATTTTAGTCCGTCCGTAAAACGTGTTCTTAATAATGGGATTTGATAGAACATTTCCGTTCCGTGAAAATGTTGCAATCCTTCTTTGATTTCGTTAACTTGTGCTTTCATTGTTTTGCTTTTTTAAATTAGTGAATAATGAAAAAGAGGGCGCAACTTCTCACGGGAACGCCCTCTTTATTTTAAGATTTACTTGTCGTCTTTGCTTCCAAGTAAAAGAATTTCATCGGCTACAACTTCCGTAACATAGCGTTGTTCGTTATCATCATTTGTATAACTTCGGGTTTTAAGTTTTCCCGATATTCCAACTTCTTTGCCTTTAACAACATACTTCTCTACAATTTCGGCAGTTTTGCCCCAAGCTACTACGGTATGCCAATTCGTGTCCGTTTGCTTGTTGCCTTCTTTGTCCTTGTAATACTCATTTGTTGCTAATGAAAAACGGGCTACTTTCTTTCCGCTTTCAAGGTTCGTAATGGTTGGCTCTTGTCCAACGTTTCCGATTAACTGTACGTGATTTTTAATAGTACTCATAATAAAAAGATTTGTGTCTGCTTTGTTACAGACTGGTTTATATTTCCCTTATTTGATTTAAACTGAATTAAATTTTAAGGGGTGTTTGTTCTTTTCTTCTGTGCGCCGCACAATGGATAGAGTGGGTTTTGTCAAGACTTTTAGGGAATAAATCAGGTGTGTTTGCGACGTAGTAAAATGCTCGCATTTTCAAGGAAGTAGAAACCTTATTTTTCACTAAAACTTGTATAGTCTTTACAAGTTCCATAAGGGCATTAGCAATTCTTTTAAACGCAGTTGCGTTTGAGCGTACCGACAGTTAAGCGAGATAAGCAGCTGTGGTTAAATTAGAATTGGTTATGTCGTGCCTGTTTTTCGCTGTACCGAAAAACAATAAAGGCTTTATCCATTATAAACCCCTTAAAATGTGTAAGGCAGCGGTTCGGTTTTTAAGGATTTTCGAGTAAGGGCTCAAGAAGACCGCGCCGAAAATCCTGTTAAAAAAACCGAAGTGATGACTTTCCGATGAAAAGCGGACTTGATTCACAATTTTGGCAAAGGAATGAAGTGTTCCTTACTAGTCCCGATAGCTATCGGGACGGGAAGGGTTAACGGAATGGAAAGCTAAAATTGGGGATTGTGTCCAAGATATTTGTAGTGAAGCTCTTTTCCCGAAATGTAGCTTTTCGGGAAATGCAGGGGAATGTGCTGAATGGCTTATGAAACTCGCATTAAATAAAAGGGTAATAGTACTTTTGTGAATAGTTAGCTCACTCTTCAAAAAGTACTTTTTGATTTTTAGAATAAACATTATTTAAAAGTATTTGGTAGTAAAGGGGATGCTTCTCTCTGTAGTAAGCTAAATGACACTCTGCACTTTCAATAGTATAATTTTCACTACTTAATTGGTAATGTTCTTCGGCTTCTTTTAATGAAATGTTGGATTTTAAAGCTGTACTTTTCATAATGTTAAAATTTTTGGGTTAAACAATATTGAGCAGAAACCAAACGGAAGCTAAAATTCTTGGCTCAAAAGGAAACGGAATAAATAAGCGAGGGAAGAAGCTATGGCTTTATGCCGTAGTCTTTTGATGGAAGTATTTTACGAGTTTACCTTGCGTGTATATTGTATGATAATTGATTTCCTTTTTTAAGCGGACTTGATTCACTATTTTGGCTAGGGAATGAAGTGTTCCTTCCCAGCATAGCGGGAAGGGTTAACGAAATGGAAAGCTAAAATTGGGGATTGTGTCCAAGACTTGCGTAGTGAAGCTCTTTTCTTGGAATGTAGCATTCCGCGAAATGTAGGGAAATGTGCTGAGTGGGTTATTAAAACTGATATCTATCTTAAAGTGAATGGGGTGTATTTGTTGCTTGATTAAGCACTTAATCTTTGGTAAAGCACGAAGCCATATTTTTAATTTCCTTTTTAACTTTCTTATCGTCAAAATACAAATTAAAAATATGGCTACTTTGCAAATACTCCAAAGCTTTTATTTAAGGACTATTTGCCCTCTTTTTTATATACATTGCTCTGTGTTTGTTCTTTTTCACTCGTTTAGTTCGGTGAATGCAGACCGATTTTATTTCCTTCCGAATCAAGAAATAGACCGTAATAACCACTTTCATCTGCGTGAAGTGATTTCGGAACAATTATTTCGCCACCATTTTTCTCAACTTTATCAAGAATAATTTGAAGATTATCTCCACCATTTAAGTATATAGTTACACCATCAGATGAAGGTTTATAGCCTTCTGCTTTAATGATAACTCCTGTAACCATTTGTTCTTCATAAGGGAATATCCCCATTTCCATTTCGGGCATTTCTATCTTCTCAATGTTAATGTCTAAAATTGCTTGATAAAAATTTACTGCTCTTGAAACATCCGTTGCTGGAATTTCAAAGATTGAAATATGACTTTTCATTTCTTTTGTTTTTTGATTAATATTAGATTCAACCGGGATAGTTTCGGTTTTAGATTTGTTTTGGTTGTTACAGGCTGTAATGCTAAAGGAAAGAATTATGGCTGTACAAAGAATGGATTTTTTCATTTCGTCCTGTTTGATTTGACAAGACAAATTTAGATTTCGTGCAAATACAAAAATTGTAAAAATGCGACACGCTGACTATTTGTAGAAGAGGGTAGAGAGTGCCATATTTTCATTGCCTAAAAATTCCTTCGGATTAATTCCGGTAAACTCTTTAAAGTCTTTTATAAAATGCGCTTGGTCGAAGTATTCACTTTCGTAAGCAATGTCGGTTAGGTTTTCTGACTTTTTATTAAGAAGCATTTTTAGTGCATTTTGCAGTCGGATTACTTTACCCAACTGTTTTGGGCTAACACCAATTTGTTTTTTGAAATTTCGTTCAAGTTGTCTCCGTTTTGATAAATCTTCTTTAAGGATTTTGCTTATCGAAGCACTTCCATTTGTTGCTAAAAGAGCATCAATTGTTGTTTTTACGATATTATTAATTGTAGTTTTTTCATTCAACTTGTCTAAAAAAAAATTTTCAATAATTTCTATTCGTTCACTAGTATTAGTTGCCTCAATTATTTTTCGCTCCAAGTCACTAGCAGTTTTTTCTCCGAACAACAATTCTATTGTCGTTTCCTTGTTTGCCAAGTTATTAATGGGCATTGTTACAAAATTTGCAAAACCATAAGGGTAAAAACGAATTGCAAAAGTATTCACATATCCTGTAGGTTCTATATAAAAGGGTTCAATTGTCTGTCCGAGAACCATTGCACGAGGTTGTAGTATAAATTCATCTTTCGAAGTGTATCGTTTAATGTCGTCTCCAAGTATAAACGCCATTTCAATTGTGCCATCAGGAATGATTCGTTGTTTTTGTACATCAGGTTCAGCAGGAACTTCTAAAGTCCAATAGCAACTGACAAGAGATTCTAAATCCGGATGTGGTTGGAATGTTTGATAGTTCATTGAATAATTGATATTTTGTTAAATGACGCACAACTCATTTTTGTGGTCAATAAATATAATGTTATTCGTATTATTAGATAGGATTAATTAATTCTTATAAAAATTTCTATTTGAACATTACTGATTAATTTACGTATTTGAATAGGAACTGAAATGTTATTTAGCAGTCTCGAAGTTTCGTGACGGGAAGGGTTAACACTATGGAAAGCTAAAATTAGGGATTGTGTCCAAGATTATTATAGGGAAGCGCTTTTTCCGGAATGAAGCTTTTCGCGAAATGTAGGGGAATGTGCTGAACGGTATTGCTTTTAAACATAAGTAGCAAGCACAAAAAAATCCAGTTTAAGGTACTGGATGAACCTTTTGGCTTTAGGCCATTTCATAAATTTCATCAAACAATTTCTTGTCCAATCTTTCTTGTTGGCCAAAGCTTTTCTTCAGCGTGTTGTGTAAAACTGCATTGAAGGCATTGTAACCTAACCACAAATTAGGTTCCTCGTTTAGCAACAATGCTTCATAATTCAGGATTTCCAGGACTTCACGAGATTTTTTCGAAGGGTCGCTGTTCTTGTCGCTGCATTCATATCTAAAGAGTTTCGTTTTATCAAGAATGGCTTTTACAAATTCCTGTGTATCGATGATTTTAAATTCTTTCATCTTGTCGAATTTCTTGGTTATCGTATAGAATTCATTGTCCAGAAACTTGTCGAACAGGTTGTTTAGTCTTGGCATAATAAGGTGTGTATTGTTCTTACTATGCTTGATGGAAAACTCAATTTCGGCTTGTGAAACGTGCAAACCATTGGAACATACTTCTCTATAAAATCCGAAGTGTCCAGAAGTCTTTTCACTACCGTCATACGAGTTTTTGAACCGTAGCATTGGCAGTATCACGTCCTTATCGTTCTTGACGGTAAACTGACTTATATCGTCTATGATAAAGTCGGTAATGAACGACCTATCATTTTTGTTGATGGTGCGCTTGTGAAAGTTCAGTTGTGCATCTGTCAGCATTTCTTCAGCTTTCTTGAAGAACAATTGGTTTGGAATGTGTCCATAACTGTTAGATACCACATTGACGATTTTACCATTTGAAATGATGGCATTTTCAAGCCCTCGTCGGGATTCTATCTGTGTCAGAGTTTTTAAGGATTTCATTTCTGATGAAACAAAGATTTCATCCTGTTGCAAATTTTGTAAATACATAGCTTTTGAATTTAGATTAAACAATATTTGAGCTTAACCCAAACGGAAGCTAAAATCTCAGCTCAAAAGGAAACGGAATAAATAAGTAAGGGAAGAAGCGGTGGCTTTATGCCGTAGTCTTTTGATGGGTGTATTTTACGAGTTTACCTTTGCGTTACTATTGATTGATTATTCTCTCTATTCCTTGACCATTTTAACCAAGTGTCTATTATAAAAAAAAAAGAAGGACCAGCACGAATGCCAATCCTTCTTCAAACAACAAAAGCTACTCTTTCAATCCTTGAATTTGCTTTTCAAGAACTGTTATTCGCTCTTTCAAACGTTCTTCACGCTTGTTTCTTTTTTCGGCATATTCTTTTTCGATGCCGTCAATCTTGGACTTGTAATAACCTTGCATCGCATTGTAGAATGAAATGTTAGTCAGATTATTAACGTGATTGCTTTCGCCAAAATGCACTTGCTTCGTTAGTATATACCGTATCAACTTATGAAAGATTTCCTTTTTAAACTTCTTTTTGAAACTCTCAACAATTTCTTCATCTGTCATCTTGGATGTATTGCCCAATAAATTTGAAAAGAATCTTTGTCGTCCAACATAATCTACATTGTTTTCATACAACGTCAATGAGAATGCTACCATTTCATCCACCGAAAGTGTTTTCTTCGTATCAATGTATTTGGTGTCTCTAATCATTTCAACAACTTCTTCAAACTGCTTGTTGTTCTCTATTTGCTTCTTGCGTATTTCCCTTTCGTTGATTTTAATTATCTGTTCTTCAGGGGAACAATCTGCCATTTTTCTGTTTTCCAAAGGTGCTGAATACGATGTCGATTCATTTTTGGACTGTTCAACAATCTTTATAAAGACTTCTTTGTGTCTGTATGTTTCAGGATGGAACACAATACCTTTTACAAATTCATTTTCTTTAGCGGAATTGTATTTTTCCAATTCTTCTTCGTATTGCTGTAAGGCTTCATCCAGCTCAGCTTTAAATTCATCTTCGGAATAATCGTAATGTTGGTATTCTTTCTTGATGTCCTCAATTGTTGGCTTTATCGGATTTTCTATGATTTCAACATCATCCAGCAAATAGACTTTCAAACCGTTCTTTTCCAATTGTGAAATAATCAGCTGATTGTTTTCCTCGTCTGCCCAATACTGTCGTATTTCAGGAATTAACAGTATGTTCTCTTGTTTCGATTTTTCAATCAAATTCAAGAACGACTTGCTTTTCTTCGTTTCATAACAAGCTGATTTTGTACAAACCATTTTGCCATCGCCGAAAAGATTACCTTGATTTGCCGCGTTAAACGGACATTCAATACAAGAGCCTACTTTTGGCACCAATTTCTTATCATTTACATCAAAAGATGCTTTTTCCAAATCATAGGTCTGGTCTTTAATCATCCTGTTCACCTGATGGGCACTAAAATCTTCGCCCATCGTTTCCAACATCATCTGCTGTTCTTCTGGTTCAAAAAGTGCAACACCCACACCTAACGAAATCGTCATTTCGCCATTACGAACAAAATGCTTAAAACCTTCAATTAAACCAGCCAGCTTTAATCGTTGTCTGATAAAGTTATCTGTTCTTCCCAATCGCTTTGCAATTTCTGTAGGCGCATATTTTTCGCTTAAGTAAGCAATCGCCTCAGCTTCTTCGGTAGGTTCAACATCCTGCCTTTGCAGATTTTCGATGATTTGAATTTCAAGAACATCGTTGTTCTTATATTCCCTGACAATACACGGAATAGTTTTCTTGTCGGCCATCTTACTTGCTCGATACCTACGTTCGCCCATCACGATGATAAATTCGTTTCCAGATTTTCGGACTGTAATAGGCTGTAGAACACCGTGCTTTTTGACGCTTTCGGAAAGCTGTTGCAGATGTGCTTCATTAAAAGTCTTTCTGGGTTGCATCGGGTCGGGAATGACCTTTGCAGTTGATAGGTTCTCAATCTGAAGCCCAATCGCTTTTTGTGTCAATTTTTCTTTGACTTCTTTCTTGGCGGTGGTAATTTTTTTACCGCTCTTTCTTGTGGTACTCGCTTTTGTTGTCATAATACTCAAATTTTAGATTAAACAATATTTGAGCAGAAACCAAACGGAAGATAAAATCTTGGCTCAAAAGGAAACGGAATAAATAAGCGATGGAAGAGACGTTGGCTTTATGCCGTAGTCTTTTGATGGAAGTATTTTACGAGTTTAAATTGCGGTCATATTGTATGATAATAAACCCCCTTAGTTAAATTTTTATTTTCAATTCATTGGTAATATATTAGTTTAATATTTATTGGTAATAAATGTTGTTAATTGAAAAGAATTATTATTTTTGCATCAGACGAATCAAATTGAACTACAACTCACGAGAATTAGTTCACAAATCGTCAACATAGATAAAAATATTTGGCAGAAGTGCCACAGCGACAGGGCTCGCCAAGCAAGGTTCGAGTCCCGTCCAGACCGCAAAAAGCTCTTCAAGAAATTGAGGAGCTTTTTGCGTTTTATATTTTTATGAACTTTTTCTTCCTTCTAGATTCTGAAAGGTTTTGATCAAAGAAAATAGCGTAAAATTTCAGTCGATTAAATAATTCCCTGCCGCGCGAGTTTAGCGACCAGGTGCGTCGAATTCTTTACATCAAACTGAACAAAAAGCTTGCTTACACGCTTATCTAAAGAACTTTCACTATTGGGTTTGATGCCTTGCTTAATGAGTCGCTCACGTATTTCTCGTTTACTATAACCTTCAGCGAGATCATTGATCACGATAAGATCTAATTCTTCAAGTTCTATGACGTTGCTTTTTTCGGTTAAATTGATTTGAGACGAAACAAAAACAGCACCTGTCGAAGCTTGCTTTACAGCGTGTACGAGTTCGTTTAAACTACTTCTGCCTTTACATACATAGCCATCAATTTTATAAACATCGAGTAGTTCTTTGATCTTGACCGGATTGTCTTCTACAGAATTTACTATGATCTTAATCGTTGGATCTAAAGCTCTCGCCGCTTCAATCAGCGCATAACCTGAAGTGAGTTTTCGTTTTAAGTTGCCGGGCTTAAATGATAAATCGGTTATCAAAAGTTCAAAAGGCTGCTGCTCTTGTAATGCCACTTGAATGCGCGTGTATGCGTTATCACAGTATTGCGCCTCATAAACTTCAGTAATTGGGGTTTGTTCCTTAAGGGTATCAACAATACTCTTGGTATCTCCTTGAAAATCTTCAGCTATCAATACTTTTTTAAACATAGATCCTACTTTTTAATAAGGCAGTTTGATTACCGCTTTAAAACCCTTTGCGGGTTCGGTTTCAAAAGTAAGAGTTCCGCTAATGGCTAGAATACGCTTTTCCGTAATCTGAAGTCCATTTCTTAGCTGCAAGTCTGCTGTGCTCGCTCCTCGACCATTATCTGTATAAGTTACTTCGAGCTGTTGCGACGCATTACTGAATTTTAAAGTAACCCGTTGAGCAGCGCTATGTTTACGCATATTGATCATCATTTCGCGCAACACTTTATACAGCGTGATCTTACTCACCGCATTGAGCCGATCCCAATTTACTTGCTGATAGCCTAACAACAACAAATTGGTCTCCTCCGGAGTCTGCTCGCGCAACATCCCGGAGAGGATTTGTGTATAGCCGGCTCCTGTATCAATCTCGTTAAGCGTACGTGAAAAATCCCTGCTTTGATCATACAAACCTTCTAAACGGTCCAAAATTTGATCATTACCGGCATTGCGCTGCAACATCAACATGACGTTATTTAACCCTGAACCAAAATCGTCGTGCAAACGTCTGGAAATAGCAGCTTCGGTATCATAAGTGGCTTTAAGTCTGTCTATTCGATGCGCATCTTTTAAACGCTTTGCGCGGTATTTCTGATTGAAATAAATCAATACCGAAAGCAGTATCGCTACGACCAACGCGGCAATGATCCAAAGTTTTGTGTAGCGCTCTTCTGCTAGCTGTAATTCATTTTCAACATTTTGCTTTTCAAGATTTAAAAGCGCTTCCTGTTTGAGTTGGTCGTCGTATTTGTATTTGGCAAATTGTGTTTTGACATTAAGTTCGCTTTCATACAGACTGTCTCGCAATGCTATATAACGATCTTTATACCTTAGATTTTGCGGATCTAATTTAATTTTAAAATGTAAAACATCCAGCTCAGCACGTGGGACTTGAAGTTTGCGTGAAATCCCAATAACCGAATCAAAATAGGCTGTAGCACGTTGCGGTTGGCGCATCATAAAAAACTCACCTAAATGCGTGTAGCTAGCCATAGATCCTGTGAGATCGTTGGCTTTTTTACGTATATCTAACGGAATTAAAAAGGCTTCTAGCGGTGTTTCAATTTTAGAAGACCACATCGCATACGCCAAATTATCAAGCACCCTTGCCTTTAAGGTATTAGAATCTTCAAAGGTATCTGCCGGAATATTTTTTAGAACCGTAAGTGCTTTTGTAAACTCCTGCTGATCAATATAGACTGTTGCCAAATTATTTTTATAAGTCGGCAGATCTTCACGAGGTGCTCCTTGTAAAATTTGATCATAGAGCGCTTCTGCCTCCTGTAGATTTTTAAGCCTGCGATGATTTTGAGCAAGACGGTCTAATGTTGAAAAATAGGTCTGAGCATTTTTATCTTGATCGATATACTTTAGAGCTTCAGTAAGGGTTTCTTTACTTCCAAAAAAATCATTTTTCCCTTTCTGAATTGCGCCCATATTTAACAAGGCTTTTCCTATACCGCTGCTGTCTGACACTTTCTGATAATAAAATTTAGATCGGTTATAGCGCACAAAAGCACTATCGGGCTGCTGTGTGATGGCCCCAAAATAGTAACCCATCAAGTACTCCTGCATCGCCAAAAAAGCGGGAGCATTTATAAACTGCGTGCGATTCATTTGACTATCATAAAAGAGCAAGCTGTCGTACTCACCTAACGATAAGTGCAAATAATTCTTTTGGTAAGACAAGCGCGCAAAACGCTTTGTGTTTAGTTCATTATGCGCTTTTTTAAAGGCCTTATTGGCAAAATGTTTTCGCTCTTCTAAATTGTATTCCAAATTCTGCGCCTTTTTGTCGTAAAAGCTGATAGAATCAGAAGGGTCTTCGCTGGTTTTGAGATCGGTTTTTGAATCAGAGGTGCATCCTACAATTAAGAGAACGAAAAGCACAAGGAGGCGGTAATACAAGGGGTCAGGATTTTAGCTTAAAACTTCTATGATTAGAAGTTATAATATATAAAAATAAAGAGCAATAAATTTGATTGAGTTCGAAGATCACTTAAACTGTCTAGGCTCCGGAAGCGGAACGTATTCTTCTTCATCGTCGGGGACTTTTGGAAACGCGTCTAAGTTTTGATTTTTCCAATCGGTTTTGGCTTGCTCTAAAACAGCTTTATCTGAATTGACAAAATTCCAAAACATAAAACGCTCTTCATCAAATGGCTCCCCGCCAAATAAATAGAGCGTAGTTTGCTCATTAGTTTCAAAAGCGCATAATGAAGCTTTTTTAGCCATCAGAAGTTGCTTGGTTCCGTAAGTGTTTCCTTCAACCTTTACCGAGCCTTCTAAAACATACATCGCCACTTCGCCATAAAGTCGGTCGCCTATGTCAATTTTTTGAGCAGCTTCGGTTTTTATTTCGATAAAAAACAGCGGACTATGCACAGGAACGGGAGTAGATTTTCCTTCAATTTCCCCGGCAATGAGCTTGTACTTAATTCCGTTTTCTTCCCACGTGGGTAATGCTTCTTTTTCAATATGATAAAACGAAGGCTCGCTTTGCTCCAACGCTTTAGGTAAGCC
>Ga0207897_100318_pt1 | contig 17719 bp, 14 predicted proteins | sample LinPmetageLP42_FD_184054 | JGI IMG/M metagenome (GOLD analysis project Ga0207897, IMG submission 184054) | Marine viral communities from the Pacific Ocean - LP-42 (SPAdes) | ecosystem: Environmental > Aquatic > Marine > Oceanic | place: Pacific Ocean | collected 2010-08-27
CGAGTATTTTTGCCCCAGTAGCCATCGACAGGCCCTACTCCGTTATGATGCCAGTTTAATAGAGCCTGCAGCTTTGTTCCTATATTACGATCGATCTCTGCATCCGCCGTCCAAGTGACATTGTTTATCTTTTTTGCATTGTCAGATAGGTTCTCAGTTGTGTATTTAATAGTAGGCAGTAGCTTATTCAATGAAGTCGCAGCTTTGCTATCTCCTGTTAATTTTTGACTTACGCCATTAGTCACTGGACTCATTTCAGCCGGAGACTTGACTCTATCACTTGAGCTCACACTATCCGTTGTCTCTGCTGCAATGCTTTGCCCCATGAATAGTAAGCTAGAGAGACTAATCACTGTTAATGCTTTACTGATTCTTGTTAATTGATACATGTAATACTCCTCATTTAAAAAGTTCTATTTTTATTTTCAGTTTTCAAATACTACAGTTTTTTGGATTTTTAGAACTTACCTTTGGCATCTAGATTTTGGATATTTTACTTTTGCTAAAAGCGAAATATTTTAGCTCCTTTATAAGCTACTAATATTGTCATATTACCTTGTGAGCATATAACAGCTTTGTGTTAAAAGGAGCTTTGTTGTACAGCGTCTCTGTTAATACGATACTTATAGATAAGCTAACAAATAAACGATAAAAAACCCATACGCCACTTGGTAGCCTATGGGTATACAACACGCAAACTAAGACTGTGGAAAATGCTATATAGGAATAGCCTTTAAACGCAAGTTAACTTATATCAGTTTGGCCAAAACCGCTTGACCCATTTCTTTACAGCCTACCTGCTTAAGTCCAGCTTCGCTGCTATCTAAAATATCTAGCGTACGTAAACCATCATCAAGCACATCACTGACTGCTTGCTCAATTGCTTGTGCCGCTTCTTCTTGCTTGAAGGTGTAACGCAGCATCATAGCAACAGATAAGATAGTCGCTAATGGATTAGCTTTATCTTGTCCTGCGATATCAGGCGCTGAACCATGACACGGCTCATACATGCCCTTACCTGACTCATCTAAGCTCGCTGATGGCAACATACCGATAGAGCCTGTCAACATTGCAGCTTCATCAGATAGGATATCGCCAAACATGTTTCCCGTCACCATGACATCGAATTGTTTAGGATCTTTAATCAACTGCATGCAAGCATTGTCAGCATACATATGTGATAACGCCACATCACTATAGTCAGCTTGCTGCATCTCGATCATCGTCTGTTTCCACAGCTCGGTGACTTCCAATACATTGGCTTTATCAACTGAACATACCTTAGCTGCTGTGCCTGCTGCTTGTGCACGCGTTTTTGCTAATTCAAAAGCAACTTTACCAATACGCTGAATCTCACTTGTACTATACACCATCGTGTTATAGCCTTGCTGCTCACCATTTTCTAGTGTGCGAATACCACGAGGCTCGCCAAAATAGATACCGCCTGTCAGCTCACGAACGATCAATAGATCTAAACCTGAGATAATTTCAGGTTTGATACTAGAGGCGTTAGCTAACTGTGAATAGAGCTTGGCTACGCGTAAGTTGGCAAATAAACCAAGCTCACCGCGGATTTTTAATAGACCGCGCTCAGGGCGTTTACTACGCTCGATTGCATCCCATTTAGGACCACCGACCGCACCTAGCAATACGGCATCTGCGGCGCGAGCACGGGCCAATGTCTCATCTGGTAAAGGCTCACCAGTTGCATCAATAGCCACACCGCCAATCAATCCAGACTCAAGCGTTAAATCAAGTGAAAACTTATCATTGATAGCTTTGAGCACGTCAATGGCTTGGGTCATAATTTCAGGGCCAATACCATCACCCGCTAATGTTAAAATCGTTGCCATACTGATCCTTTTGGAAATATTTTTATTGGTTGATTATATTTTTGAGCTTTTCAGTCTCATATTTTATGCTGCCATTTTTTGGCTTTGGGTGCTGATGTTACTGCTTTGACCATACCCGTCTCTACAAACTCGCCTTGATGCTCAGCGTCTAGTTGCTTGCAGAATCGGCGCTGTACTTGAGTACCTTGCAATAGCTCAATACATAAAGGCTCAGGTGATGCTGTGTCTAATAGACTGCCTGATTTTTCGGTGTTCTTTTTTTGATAAGCGCGCAACTGATAAGTACCTGCTTCAGTGAAATCATGAATCATCGCGAAACGCTCAATATAGCCCATATTGTTTTCTGGATAAAAATTAACATGAACCTCGTGTTTGGCAGGCATGACCCGTGCATAGTAGTTGGTCAATCCTGGCATACTCGAAGGCGCTAACGGCACAACTTTTATGGCATTTTTATTGACGAGTGGCGTCATATCCATATTCATTGATGTTTTTGCCATACCTTCTTGACGTGGTAAGGCTGTCATAATCTGAGGATTGATTGGCTCGTGACTATTAGGCGCGATAATGAGTGTTTTATCTATCTGCACAATTTCGCAATGATATGTACCCACACAGGCAATATTTACTTCACCAGCAATAGGTTTAATTTTACCCACCCATGCTTCAGCACTCTCTGCTTCATCTATTTTTTGATAGCCCGTCAATAGCTGACAGCCTGACAATAATAAGCTTGCAGCAACGATTGTACTTGTCCATAGAGCATAACGTTTTGTATTCATAATGGCGGCTACTATTCAAGAGAGATAATAAAATGTAGTGAAAAACTATTCTTCATTTTAGACAGTTCACCGCCATAACTCAACGCTGCGTTGCGACTACTCGCAGTTTTATAAGCAGTAGACTATAGAATGACCCTCTACGCTCTTACGTCGTTAAATATCCACGGTGTTTTTTGCATCATTTGTTGCTCATAATTTTTGATAGCATCACTTTGTTGTAAGGTTAAACCAATGTCATCCAATCCGTTTAACAAGCAATGTTTGCGAAAGGCATCCACTTCAAAGGCATACTCTTCACCAGTTGGTGTGATAACGACTTGACGCTCAAGATCGGCGGTCAACTCATAGCCTTCGTTATCAAAAGTTGCCTTCATTAACGTATCTACAATCGCTTCATCCAACACAATCGGTAACATACCGTTTTTAAAGCAATTATTGTAGAAAATATCTGCAAAACTAGGCGCAATTACCGTACGGAAACCATACTCTGATAACGCCCAAGGTGCATGCTCACGACTAGAGCCACAACCAAAGTTTCTACGTGCTAGCAAGATAGTAGCACCTTGATAACGCGGTTTATTCAATACAAAGTCTGGATTGATGACTCGTGTGCTGTTGTCTTGACCAGGATAGCCTTCGTCAAGATAGCGCCAATCGTCAAATAGATTCACGCCAAAACCTGTACGTTTAATAGACTTCAAAAACTGTTTTGCGATAATTTGGTCGGTATCGACGTTTGCGCGATCTAACGGGCAAACGATACCTGTTTGGGTGTTATAAGCTTGCATAAAATTTCCTATCAATTATATTTTTGCTGGCTGATGATCTTGATAAGCGTATTGAACAGTAAATAATTTTTTACCATCTTTGACGTCATGCTCATATATTTATCGTTGATATAAGCATAATATCAGTTACTTATTATCAGACTTAAAACGTACGAACGTCTACAAAATGACCTGCCAATGCTGCTGCAGCTGCCATTGCTGGGCTTACCAAATGCGTACGACCACCATTACCCTGACGACCTTCAAAATTACGATTAGACGTTGAGGCACAGTGCTCTTGCGGCTCAAGCTTGTCTGCATTCATCGCAAGACACATTGAGCAGCCCGGCTCACGCCATTCAAAACCAGCTGCGGTAAACAAGGCATCTAAGCCTTCTGCTTCTGCTTGCAGTTTCACTTGTCCAGAGCCTGCAACAACGATCGCTTCCTTTACGTTATCAGCAACTTTGCGACCTTTGATTACCGCTGCCGCATCACGTAAATCTTCGATACGTGAATTGGTACATGAACCAATAAATATACGGTCAAGTTGAATATCCGTAATTTTCTGACCAGCTTCTAGCCCCATATAAGTATAAGCGCGTAACCAGCCTTCTTCTTGAGCTTCATCAATGGCTTGATCTGGTGTCGGTACAGATTGCGTGATATCTACCACCATCTCAGGCGATGTACCCCAAGATACTTGCGGTGCGATCTGACTACCGTCGATTTCCACTACAGTATCAAATACCGCGTCATCGTCTGAATATAGTGTACGCCAGTAGGCTTCCGCTTGTTCCCATTGTGCTTCGCTTGGCGCATATGGACGACCTTTAACATAGTCAATCGTCGTTTCATCGACCGCAACCATACCGACACGCGCGCCTGCTTCAATCGCCATGTTACAGACGGTCATGCGACCTTCCATACTCATGTCTTCGAACACTTGACCTGCAAATTCAATCGCGTGTCCTGTTCCACCTGCTGTACCGATTTTTGCAATAATAGCTAACACCACATCTTTTGAAGTGACACCAGCACCAAGTTGACCAGTGACACGGATCTGCATATTTTTTGATTTCTTTTGAATCAAACACTGCGTTGCCAATACATGCTCAACTTCGGAGGTTCCGATACCGTGAGCCAAGCAACCAAGTGCTCCGTGGGTCGCTGTATGCGAATCACCGCAAACAACCGTCATACCCGGCAAGACCAAACCTTGCTCTGGACCGACCACGTGCAAAATTCCCTGACGCGCATCATTTATAGTAAATTCAGCAATATCAAACTTGGTGCAGTTATCGTCCAACGTGACAACCTGCAAGCGTGATACTTTGTCTTTAATCCCCGGTACTCCTTCTAAGCGCTCTTTTGTGACGGTCGGCACATTGTGATCTGGACTGGCAATGTTAGCCGATAGACGCCATGGCGCTCTATTTGCCAACTCCAACCCTTCAAATGCTTGTGGACTCGTCACTTCGTGCAACAGGTGGCGGTCGATATAAATCAGGCTCGAACCATCGTCTCGCTTAGTGACTTCGTGAGCGTTCCAAAGTTTGTCATATAACGTTTGACCAGCCATGTTGCTATCCTTTATAGGTTACTAATTACTTAATTTTTTACTTACTTGCACATTGCCAAGCTAAGATGCTATGTCTATCTATAATTTTTAATAATTACTGTCATATCTAAGATTTAAATATTATTTCCTCATGAGACTCAACATATGACTAAAATTAACGCTTAAAATACGTTTTAAGTGGCAAATAGCCAGTTTTTCAGAATAAATATGTCACAATACGCCTCGATGTCTTGTGATTATAGCAGGCAAATCCTATAATAATAATTGATGATTTTTAACCAGACGCAAACTTTTATTTCTAATACGTTGTGATTGGGTCAGCCAACTTTTATTTATAGCTCCTAGAGTAGCTAAGGACATTCGTTTGAACACCACAAACTTGACGACATTCGTTACCGTTATGCACACTGGCAGTATCTCAGGCGCCGCAGAAAAGCTGTTTATCACGCAGCCTGCTGTCAGTAAACGTATCAAAAACTTAGAAGACGAGTTTAACATTACCTTGTTTGATACGGTAGGACGTGGAATTGTACCTACTCAAGCTGCCAGTGAAATGCTACCTCATGCCAAGCGTTGGCTGGAAGATTATGAGAACTTTAAAATCAACTTGCAGCATTCTCAGCATATCGTTTCTGGCAAATTAGTCATTGGTACTAGCCATCATATTGGCCTACATCATTTAGCACCTGTCCTTAAACACTTTATTCAAGCTTATCCAGCTGTTCAGTTAGAAGTACACTTCGTAGATTCTGAAAAAGCTCATAAAGCAGTACTAGATGGTGATTTGTCTTTAGCCTTTGTTACGCTTCCACCTGTCTACGATAAGCGCTTAACTTATCACACGCTCTGGTCAGACCCTCTTTATTTTATGACGGGTACGCTATCACCTTTGGCTACTAAATCTAATGTGACGTTGGAGCAGTTAGCGCGCTATCCTGCCATTTTGCCTTCTGCCAATACCTTTACCAGTCAGATTACCTTGGCTGAGTTTGCCAAGCACAATCTGAAGCCTTATGCCACGATGAGCACCAACCCTCTTGAGTCTATCCGTATGCTGGTATCTGTTGGTCTTGGTTGGTCAGTACTACCACAAACGATGGTCAGTCAAGACTTGGAACGTATCGATATGGCTGACAATATTGAATTACAACGCTATTTAGGTGTGGTCATCAATCCAAAATTAACTCAATCTAGCAGCGTGACCGCCCTACTAGACTTACTTGCGCCTATTGAATAAAAAGAGCTCGCTATAACAGTCTAACCATTAAGCTATTCGCATTTGTGACTCTCATGCGTTATAATACGCTTGACGTTGTTTTTATAACAAAAATTTACCACAAGGACACTGATAGTCATATATTGAATACTTCTAGTAAGATATGATGTTTAACAGTAGGTTTAATGGTTTAGATTGAATAGGTTGCTAATACTCATATATAAATAGCAGATGCGAGCAATAACAATAGATAAGTGGAATGCGATGTTCCCGTTGTTCTCTATCTCTATATGAGTGCTAGCCATAGAACAACATCAATCATATATAACTACAGAAGATACTGAAAAAAGCCATTATGTCTCAATTAATGGCTTTTTTTGTCTTTAAATATTGTTTTGGACATCGCCTTGTAGGACAGAACTTTTATAGTTAAAAAATAATTACAGCCAACCATGTTGGTTAAGGACAATTTATATGAACGGAGTTTCTAGTGGCGTGCTGATATCACTCGGCGCCTATTTCTTAGTGATGATTGGGATTGGTGTTTACGCTTATTTTAAGCAAGCCAATGATACTGAAGGCTATATGTTAGGGGGTCGTAACTTAGGCCCAGCAGTAACCGCACTTTCTGCAGGTGCATCAGATATGTCAGGTTGGTTACTACTTGGCTTACCTGGTTATATGTTTGCCGATGGTGTGGTCAGTATTTGGATTGCACTAGGTTTGACATTAGGTGCATTATTAAACTATCTCATCGTAGCACCTCGCCTTCGTGTTTATACCGAAGTGGCTGACAACGCTATCACCCTACCTGATTATTTCGCCAACCGCTTTGAAGACAAGTCGCACATGCTACGCGTCATCTCAGCCGTGGTCATCATTCTATTCTTTACCGTCTATACCGCTGCAAGTCTTGTCGGTGGTGGTAAACTCTTCGAAAGCTCACTAAATCTATCGTATAGTACTGGCCTATGGGTTACTGCTGGTGTGGTTGTGGCTTATACGCTATTTGGTGGTTTCCTAGCGGTATCTATGACCGATTTCGTACAGGGCGTCATCATGCTGTTTGCCATGGTAATCGTACCTGTCGTTGCCTTTACTGATCTTGGTGGTATTTCAGCCACTACAGAAGCGGTTAGAAACATCGACCCTACCCTTTTAGACGTTACTAGCGGTATGAGTGTCATCGGTATTATTTCGTTAATGGCATGGGGCTTAGGTTACTTTGGCCAACCGCATATTATCGTACGTTTTATGGCGATTCGTTCAGTGAGAGATGTACCGACTGCACGTAATATCGGTATGAGCTGGATGGTTGTAAGTCTTATTGGTTCACTAATGACTGGTTTTGCTGGTCGTGCCTACGTACAAAAAACTGCGATGACGTTGGATGATCCTGAGACTATCTTCTTAGTATTCACTCAGTTCTTGTTCCACCCATTGGTTTCAGGTTTCCTATTAGCAGCTATTTTAGCGGCAATTATGAGTACTATCTCATCACAGCTATTGGTTGTATCTAGCTCTCTAACCAAAGATGTATACAAACTATTCTTTGATAAAGATGCACCAGAAGCTCGCCAAGTATTGGTTGGTCGTATCTCAGTTATCATCGTTGCTATTGTTGCCATTATGCTAGCGTCTAACCCAGATAGCTCAGTATTGAACCTAGTTTCTAACGCATGGGCAGGATTTGGTGCTGCGTTTGGTCCATTGGTTATCTTCAGCTTAACATGGCGTGGTATGAACCGTAATGGTGCTGTTGCTGGTATGGTTGTTGGTGCATTGACTGTTATCCTATGGATTTATGGTCCTTTCCAAGTAGATGGTATGGCACTAAATAGCTGGTTATATGCTATCGTTCCAGGCTTTATCTTAAGTACTATCGCTATCTTTGCCGTTAGTATTATGACTGGTGGTCCAAGACCTTCAGTTTCTGCAAAGTACAAAGAGATGGAGTTAAACTTAAACAAATAAGTTTACGTAATGTCTTAAGATTATTGCTATAAAAAAACCTCGTCATTATTGGCGAGGTTTTTTTATGAGTAACGATTTAGTATATGCAATCTACTACAGTATCAAACCAAGAGAACTTATGGCAAGTAAGACTAGAGTATGGACAGCGATAGTAGTATCTAATAGCTCTGTGATGGATATACTAAGCCAGCTTATCCTAGCCTATCTGGCAATCCAACTACTGCTCACTTCTACGAAGTAAGCCTTTATCAACAATACTTCTTTTCTTAATATCACATTTGATTATCTATTTAGATCTTTTCCTTGTGTACCTCAAGTATGCTACGTTATTAACAACTCATTCGGTAAGGTACGAGTGCGTATAGGTTCTTAAATGCAAGGGTATTTGCTGTATATGGACACTAAGCTAAACTAGGCAAATAAAATGTAGTCGTGCTATATGAATTAGTACTATAAAGATTATATTTGCTGTTCTATCTATATTTGAGAACTTACAGTCAAATAGGTAATAGAAAGCCCATAAAAAAGCGACCTATGATAGGTCGCTCTTTGTTAGGTTGCTATTATAAAGTCAAATTATCTCGCTTGATAAGATAGCTTCACACCAGCGATAAAGCCGTCATTATCTTGGAAATCACCAACGATCTTTCCACTAGGTAGACGACCTTTTGCATCACCGAACCATAAGTATTTACCACCAGCAGACACTGCCCAGTTTTCCGTCACGTTGTATTTGGCACCAAGACCGACGCTGTAATAGCCATCGACAGGACCTAACGACGTTGTTGGATCACCGGCACCACTATCCCAACCCACAGTACCACTTATAGCAAGTGCAGGCGCGACACGCTTGGCAAGACCAAGCTCCACTTGCCATTGGTCATCTTCGTATTCAACCAAGTCCAAACCATCAGGGCCGTAATTACGTTTACTAACGTCATTATATAATGGTGGTGTGATGGCAAAATCGCTCCATGGTACCCAACGGACTTTTGCCGTTGCTAAAGTAGTCGGATTGATACCTGTTTGGAAATCAAAGTTGACTGATTTAGGGGTTGTAATCTCATAATTACTGTTCCGGTTAGCAGCCGCAGCCCCTATAGCCGCTGCCTGTGCTGGAGTCGCTCCTTGCTGCAAAGCAGCTCCTTGAGCCAAAATACCTGCTATAGGATAATTCTCAGAGATATCTATATCATGGTCAATCTCAGAACGATAAGTCAACGCTGCTTTTAGAGCAATTTCAGGCTTGCTATAGGCAATACCTGCTATATAACCGTAATCCATATCAGGATTGCTGTTTGAGGTATAACCACTAGCAGGCCCATAAGCTAAGCCACGCAGCTTGGTTTCAGATTGGATACGCTGAGCAACTGGACCACCATAAATTTGGAAGTTTTTATTCGCGCCGAACTTCATACCAAGGATACCCGTTAGGCTTTGGCTACGAACTTCTACATTGGTATTTTCACCTGCAGTACTTGCTTCGGCTAGTGCTATGGCACCTGCAGTCTGTGGGTCTACACCATCACCTACCAAAGCCCCTCCTGAAGCATTCCTGTCTTCACTTGCCACAAAATTGCTTTGAGTATACTCAGCAGCAGCACCAAATGGCTCATCGTATAAGATACCAACACTGAAAGTATCGTTAATATCTGCTTTTACGCCATAACGGAAGAAGTCATAAGATTCAGCAATGTCGCCCGTTTTATTGCCGCGCTCATAGTCATTTTGGCCAGGGTTGACATTCGCACTATCGTAGCCGCTTACATCAGCGTCAATATAAGTATAGACCGCTTCAGCGTAAGTGCCATCTTGAAAAAAGGCAGTGACATCTTGACCTGAGCGATCCAGACCAGCAGCGTTGGTTACGCTAGCAACAGAGAGAGTAGCAATAGCTACTGCGAGGGTTTTCAAATGAAAGGTAGTGCGCATTGTGTATCTCCAACGGTCCTTGTTGTATTAATACTTTAATAACCATTATGTAGCATTGCTATGCTCGATATTGATATTACTAAAGTCTTGTCCTAAGTTGAATACTAATGCCTTTTTGACACTAAAACAACAATTAAAGTGCTTTATTTCTAAATTATGACTGAACAGTACAAATAAGATATATATAGAAAGTTGACGTTTACTTCTCGCCTCTATTATGATTTTCGATATAATACTTATTAATACCAAGCAACTATTTACTTTTCTTAAAACTTTCTAAATATATTTTTATTAAGAAATCGTTCACAAAAAAAAGCGACTCTTGAAGGGTCGCTTTTTTATCAATAACATTTAAAAAATTTGCTATATAGCTAAGTTGTGAATTACTGAGCTTGGTAAGAAACCTTTACACCAAGTACAAAGCCATCGTTGCTTTCGAAGTCACTAACAATCGTTTTACTTGGGATTTGTCCTTCTGCATCACCAAGCCATAGATACTTACCACCAGCTGATATCGCCCAGTTTTCAGTGACATTATATTTAGCACCTAGACCCGCGCTATAGTAACCTTCCGTAGGCCCAAGTGAGGTAACAGGGTTGCCAGCACCACTATCCCATCCGACGGTACCACTTACCGCTAAAGCTGGAGCCAAACGTTTTGCCAGCCCTAATTCTACTTGCCACTGATCATCGTCATAACTAACCAAATCTAAGCCTTCAGCAGGAATACCCGCGCCTTGAGGTATTGTTGCCAATACTTGACTAACGTTATTGTACGATGATGGAGTAATCGCAAAATCACTCCATGGTACCCAACGTACTTTGGCAGTCGCTAAGGTTGTTGAGTTGATACCTGTCTGGAAATCGAAGTTTACTGATTTTGGTGTCTTAATCTCAATACTTTCACCGCTATTTGTTGGAAGTCCAAAAAGAACAGCGTTTGGATAACTTTCAGAAGCTTGAGCATTATGTTCAATCTCAGAACGATACGTTAACGCCGCTTTTAATGCAATTTCAGGCTTACTATAAGCAACACCAGCTAACCAGCCATAATCTTGGTCAGCATTGATATGTGTACTATAACCATCTGCTATAGAATAAGCTTGTCCACGTAGTTTTACATCAGCTTGGACGCGTTGAGCGACTGGGCCACCATATACTTGGAAATTCTTATTTTCGCCAAATTTAGCACCTAGGATACCTGTAATGCTTTCAGTACGTACTTCTACATTAGTACCTTCACCATTTCTAGGTGAAGCAGGATTTTGATCTACGAAATTGTTTTCGCCAACGTAGTCAGCGGCAGCACCGAAAGGCTCGTCATATAAGATACCAACACTGAATGTATCGTTGATATCTGTTTTTACACCGTAACGGAAAAAGTCATAAGACTCTGCGATGTCATCGATCTTATTACCTGAGGTATCTTTACCGGTAACGTCAGCATCGATATAAGTGTAGACAGCTTCTGCATAAGTGCCGTCTTGTAGGAATGCGGTGATATCTTGGCCTGAGCGATCAAGGCCAGCAGCACTAGCGACGCTAGCAACAGAAAAAGTAGCAACAGCTACTGCAAGAGTTTTTAAATGAAAGGTGTGGCGCATTTTATATCTCCAAACATCCGCATTGTTTTACTGTTTTACCAAGTATTAATTAATAGGTAATCAGCATCCGAGGTGGGAGATAGTAAAGAATTTTTAACACTAAAACAACTACAAAAACACATTATTTCTATGTTATGACCACATAGTCATTAGACAGTATCTATATGTAAAAATACGTATATATCTTTTGTCATTGAAAGCTTTTCTTTCTAATTCTAACTTACTAATAGTGTGGTGGTCTGTCTGCCATTACATCAAATGGTGCAATACCACTTTCTGTATCCTGACCTTCAATTTGCTTATAAATCAGCTGTAATTGACGTTGCAGCGTATGAATATCTCTGTCTTGTCGCGTGATTACCTTATCCAGTCGTTCGACGGTTACTTCAAGGTGCGCTAGGCTCATTTGCAAATCGATTACTTGTGCTTGCAAATCATTTTGAATATCAGAAGTATTATCTGTAGTTTTAGGTTGGTTCATATTTTTCTCTAAATTATAGTAAGTATTAAATTGAAAGAATGAATTGTTGAGAGGTACTGTAGATTAGTGATAAATCTACAAACATAGTCATGGAATAGGAGCAGTTAGTAAAAGCAATAAATAGTACTGATAAAACTATTTACTCGCACTACAGTGACGCGGTGGCATGTTATACTGCAGGCAATTTTGCAACAACCCCTACCTCACTATTATATAAGCTTAAGATACTCTATGGCACTGATTCATTTAAAAGACATTCACTTAGCCTTTGGCGTCGCGCCTGTTCTTGATGGTATTGATTTTTCTATCAATACAGGCGAGCGTGTGTGCTTGATTGGCCGCAACGGCGAAGGTAAATCTACTTTGTTTAAACTGATCAATGGCTCATTGCAGCCTGACAGTGGCGAGATTATTACCAACAGTAGCATGCGTGTAGCGATGCTAGAGCAAGACGTTCCTGAGACCAGCGGTCGCATATTAGACATCGTTATGGGCGGCAGTCGTCGCACAGCTGATTTGCTCATTAACTATAATAAGCAAGTCGATATGTGCGCGAATGGCGATATGGATGCCTGTGAGCATATGGCGACCCTACAGCATGATATCGATGCGGTACATGGCTGGGACTTAGAACGCGATGCCATGCGTCTGATTACGACCATGGGCCTTAATCCAGAAGACGACTTATCATCCCTATCTGGTGGTCGTAAACGCCGCGTGTTACTCGCTCGTGCGCTAGTCACTAAGCCTGATGTGCTACTCCTAGATGAGCCAACCAACCATTTGGATGTTGAAAGTATCGAATGGTTAGAGCGCTTTTTGCTGGATTGGCAAGGCCTGACGTTGTTGTTCGTGACTCATGATAGAGCATTCGTCAATAAACTATCGACTCGCATTATTGAGCTTGACCGTGGCCAATTGACCAGCTATGACGTGACACAAGGCGAAGGTGGCTACGCGCGCTATCAAGAGCTGAAAGAGCTACAGTTACAAGCTGAAGAAAAGAACAATGCCAACTTTGATAAAAAACTGGCACAAGAAGAAGTTTGGATTCGCCAAGGTATCAAAGCACGTCGCACCCGTAATGAGGGCCGTGTACGTGAACTAAAAGCCTTACGTGAAGAGCGCAGCGATCGCCGTGAGCAAGTGGGCAATGTAAACATCACCATGGGCCAAGGCGAGAAAAGCGGTAAGCTTGTCTGTAAAGTTAAAAACTTACATCTTGAGTATGATGGCAATGTCTTGGTAGATGATTTTACGACCACTATTATGCGTGGCGATAAGATTGGTATTGTCGGCCCTAACGGTGCTGGTAAAACTACGCTTATTAAAGCCCTACTCGATATGTCTGATGATGAAGTTACCAAGTCTGGTAGTGTCGAATTAGGTACTAACCTGAAAATCGCATTCTTCGATCAGTTGCGTGATCAATTGGATCTTGAGGCGAGCGTTGCGCAAAACGTTTCGGAAGGCTCTGACTTTGTCGAAGTTGGTGGCCGTAAGACGCACATCATGAGCTACTTGCAAGACTTTTTATTTGCCCCAGAGCGTGCACGTACACCTGTCAAAGCACTGTCTGGTGGTGAGCGTAACCGAGTACTACTGGCCAAGCAGTTATTAAAACCTGCCAATATTTTGGTACTCGATGAGCCTACCAACGATTTGGACATGGCAACACTTGAGTTGTTAGAAGAATCAGTCGCCAGCTTTGGTGGTACGATTTTGCTGATCAGTCATGATCGTTCATTCATGGACAATGTCGTTACCTCTACGTGGGTGTTTGGCGAAGATGAAGACGGCAAAGGAGTGGTCAATGAGTATGTAGGTGGTTATCAAGAGTACCTCGTACAAAAGAACCGTGAAGAAGCATCCCGTGCTGCCAAAGCACCTGCCAACAATGCGGCTAGTAATAAAGCGACAAATAAGTCTGGCGCGGCAGCGAAACCAAATAAGGCAGCCAAAAAGCTAAATTATAATGATCAACGCGAACTGGATAACTTGCCAAAAGAAATCGCTGCACTCGAAGCCGAACAGGCTCAACTGCAAGAAAAGCTGGCCGATGGCTCTTGGTTCAATACTGACTTTGATGCGGCGACAGCTGCTAGTGAGCATCTCTTAACCATCGAAGATGAGATGATGCACAAGCTTGAACGTTGGAGTGAGCTTGAAGGCTAGTATTGGCAACTCTCTAGCTGAGTTTATTGGAATATCGCACATGTACTATGTATTGCGTATTTCGATAAACAAGTTTCTGATAGTCTGACAAAACATTATTAATTATTATAAAGACATCACCACTTTATTATATAGAGTGGTGATATTTGTTTTACAGCAACTTACAAAGTAGTTAGATGGTGAAAGTTAGTGAACATTACCTTAATTTCAAGTATCATTCGCTATTGCTGAAAATCCTTATTATTTATAAGGTCATCACATCATAATCCTTGTTAAAGCAAAGTTAGCGTTAAACGTTGATAATCCAACTGTTTTGGTTTGATTATCATATTCAACCTTCTAATATGTCCTATTGAGGTTGCTTTATTTTTAACGCAATAATTTATTTTATCACCGAAATAGCTTAGAATAGCAACAATTAGCAAAATTAGGCACAGCTAAAGTGGCTTGATATTGTATATTTTCTAAGCCACAAACCCAGTGTGGGATAATCCCATTTCATTCACCTGGAGGAAGTATTAATGAGCCAAGCCGAAGGCGTTAATGTACAACGCCGTAGAGTTCTTATTGCCTCAACTGCCGCGATTGGTGCAGCTGGGGTAGCTGCCGTGGCGACACCTTTTGTCCGTTCTTGGTACCCAAGCGCTAAAGCTGAGGCTGCAGGGGCTGCAGTGACCCAAGATATTGGTTCTATCGAAGATGGACAAATGATCGTCGTCAAATACCGTGGTAAACCTATTTATGTGGTTAAGCGCACCGAAGACATGGTTGCAGGACTAGAGTCAGTCAAACCTCTATTATCTGATCCTGAGTCTGATGCGTCTCTACAACCTGAATATTGCAAAAATCCTACTCGCTCTTTAGATCCAACCGTATTGGTGGTCGAAGGCGTTTGCACACATTTGGGCTGTGCACCAAACTACCGTCCTGATGTGGGCGCGGTGGATTTAGGTGGTAATGATTGGTACGGCGGATTTTTCTGTCCGTGTCACGGGTCAAAATATGACTTAGCAGGTCGCGTATATAGCGGCGTTCCTGCACCACTTAATTTACCCGTTCCAGAATATGGTATGGATGGTACCATCTTGACGGTTGGGGAGGCTTAATATGAGTATGGGTAAAAAGTTAATGCATTGGGTGGACGCGCGTTTTCCAGCGACCGAAACCTATGAATACCATATGTCAAAGTACTACGCACCAAAGAACTTTAACTTTTGGTACTTCTTTGGCGTGCTATCAATGATCGTACTGGTCAACCAATTGGTGACTGGTATATGGCTTACGATGATGTACAACCCAAGTGCCGAAGGGGCATTTGCGTCTGTTGAATACATCATGCGTGACGTAAAAGGTGGTTGGCTCATTCGCTATATGCACTCAACCGGCGCATCTGCGTTTTTCGTCGTTGTATACCTGCATATGTTTAGAGCCTTGCTATATGGTTCATACCAAAAACCTCGTGAGCTTATCTGGCTCATCGGTATGGGTATCTACCTAGCACTTATGGCAGAAGGTTTCTTCGGTTACCTACTACCTTGGGGCAACATGTCATTCTGGGGTGCTCAGGTTATCTTGAACTTACCTGCAGCTCTACCTGTTATTGGTGATGGCCTTGCTGAATGGGTACGTGGTGACTATATCATCTCTGGTATTACTCTAAACCGTTTCTTTGCGCTACACGTTGTTGCTATTCCATTAGTACTGGTAGGCTTAGTATTCATGCATATTGTAGCATTGCATCATGTGGGCTCGAACAACCCTGATGGCATCGATATTAAGAAGCTAAAAGATAAAAATGGTGTGCCATTAGACGGTATCGAATTCCATCCGTACTACACTGTGCATGACATGGTTGGTATCGTAGTGTTCTTTATCTGTTTCTTTGCAGTGGTATTCTTCTTCCCAGAAGGCGGCGGTTTCTTCCTTGAACCACCAAACTTTGAGACAGCGAACTCACTGAAAACACCAGCACATATTGCACCAGTATGGTACTACACGCCGTTCTACGCTATTTTACGTGCGGTTCCTGACAAGCTTGGTGGCGTGATTGCGATGGGTGGTGCGATTGCCGTACTGTTCTTGATCCCATGGCTTGATAGGTCTCCTGTGCGCTCTATACGTTACAAAGGTATATTATCTAAGATTGCGCTGACCGTCTTTGCTATTAGCTTTGTTGTATTGGGCTACTTGGGTGCGACGCCTGCTACACCAACGGCAACCATCATGGCTCGTGTATTCACGATTCTATATTTCTTGTTCTTCTTACTGATGCCTTTCTACACTGCGATTGAGAAGTGTAAACAGCCACCAGAACGCGTTACCGGAGGTCACTAATGAACACGCTAATTAAATCCCTAGCTGGTCTAGGCTTAGGCGCGGCATTAACCTTGACTGCTGGTACGGCAATGGCTTCAGGCAGTGGCTGCGGTACATTCACCAATGCAGATGGCGTTGATGAACACCTGGCTTGTAGTACAGCTCCTATTGATTTTACCAATAAGGGCTCACTACAAAACGGCGCGAAGATCTTTATGAACTACTGTGCTGGGTGTCACTCAGCCAAGTACGTTCGTCATTCGCGCATTGCCAAAGATTTAGAGATACCGCCTGAGTTGGTTGAAAAGTATTTGATGGTTACTACCGATCAAATCGGTGACCACATTACTGCTGAGATAGATCCTGAGATTCAAGCATCTTGGTTTGGCGCAGCGCCGCCTGATCTATCACTTGAGACACGTCTACGTGGCGACGACTGGGTATATACTTACCTACTATCGTTCTATGAAGATCCAAGCCGTCCTTGGGGTGCAAACAACTTAGTACTGGCCAATGCAGCGATGCCTCACGTATTGCATAATATGCAAGAAGAGTTGAGCCAAGAAGAGTTTGAATCTGAAGTTGGTGACTTGGTTAACTTTATGGCGTGGATGGGTGAACCTGCTCGCCACGACCGTCAAGTAATTGGTTTCTTTGTCATTCTATTCTTATTAGTACTGCTCATCCCAGTTTACTTATTGAATAAAGAATTCTGGAAAGATGTCAAATAAGTCATAGTTAACAGACCGTTCTGAGAATTAAAAAAGGCACTACTCCGGTAGTGCTTTTTTGTGCCTTGATATAGAGCATAAACACTAGAGAAGCCAGAAAATAAGCCGCTCAGCGCTAATGTTTACGTACACTACCTTGATAAACGTTGCGAGTTTGTTTACGATGACAACCTTCACTATTAACATTAGGCTTTCATGATTGATGCGAATGACATTCCAAGTAGTCAGCTAATTTTGTATGCTGATGACGGCTACGACAGTCATGTGGTACGCCTATTACTTGAAGAAAAAAAGCTCGCTTACTAT
>Ga0207897_100319_pt1 | contig 17697 bp, 13 predicted proteins | sample LinPmetageLP42_FD_184054 | JGI IMG/M metagenome (GOLD analysis project Ga0207897, IMG submission 184054) | Marine viral communities from the Pacific Ocean - LP-42 (SPAdes) | ecosystem: Environmental > Aquatic > Marine > Oceanic | place: Pacific Ocean | collected 2010-08-27
AAGAGTCCGGAGGGTAGAATCGGCCATGGCGTATCCACTCGTGTTGGTTGAGATCTTGGTCGTGATCAATCAACAGGATACGCCACCCTTCCTACCTCCTCCCATACACCAGACTTGAGCTTAACTCGCGTCATCCACAAAAGGGGTATACGGATTTAATGGTTGATGGGGTGAAGGTGCCCCATCAACCATTAAATCCGTATACCCGATATTCCCTGCGCAATCTCAGCGCTTGAGACTCCAGGGAGCGGCGATGCGGAAGAAGCGCAACGTCACTGCCTCATCCACCGGCCGTGTCAGTAGCGACACCAGCACGAAGACTGACAGGTTGAGCATCAGTCCCCAGAAACCGGCATGCAAGCCTAGCGGATGTGGCCACACGACGGTAAACAGCACCGTGACCACGAAGCCGGCACTGATGCCGCTGATGACACCTGCCGCCGAGGCACGTGGCCAGAAGAACATGCCCAGAAATGCCGGCAATACCTGAGAGGCAAAGCCCAGCCCGATCAAGAGAATCATCACCAGATTGCCCGGCTCCCAGATCGCCAGGGGTGCCACGATCAGGAACATCACCGGGAAGATCAGCCAGCGCGCCAGCTTGCCAGCGCGTTGGTCATCAAGCTTCAGGCCCGGCTGCAGCACATCACGACTCAGGCTCAGGGCTACCGAGTGAATGAAGGGCTCGCTGGAGGACATCGAGGCCGCCAGCGTGCCCGCGCCCAACAGGCCCACCAGCCAGACCGGCATGTTGGCCATCGCGTATTCGAGCACCACGGTGTCGGCGCGCGCAAGCTCCGGCAGGCTGTAGATACCGATGAAGCCGACCACCACCAGCGGCAGGATCACCACATAGTAGGTCGGCAGCCAGCTGGCACTGCGGCGGATGGTGCCGGCGGAGGCGGCGCTCATCCATTGGGTCCATACCGGCGGCATGAAGGACAGCATCGAGACGATGATCGAGGTGGTCCAGAAGCTGAAGCTCATGTCGCCCCCGGCACCGGGCAGACGCAGATACTCCGGATGGCTGGCCTCAAGACGCGTGAACACGCCACTGAAGCCCCATTCGCCGGTGGAGAGATAGGCCGCCCACAGGCCGATTGCCCAGGCAACGACCAGCATCAACACGCCCTGGAAGGCATTGGTGCGCCCGATGGCGCGCTGGCCGCTGACGAACAGATAGACGGCAATCGCGCTGAGCACCAGCAACACGCCAGCCCAGAGCGGAATGCGCCCGCCGCTCATCACCAGCAGAATGTAGGCCGAGCCGATGGTCTGCAGGACCGCATAGGCGATGGAGGCAATCGACATCACCAGCGCCGACAGCGCTCCTAGTAGAGGGCTCTGATAGCGGTCCGCGATCGCGCTTGCCTGGGTGACATGCCCGAACTGCTCGCCGAACTTCCACACCTTGGGGCCGAAGTACCAGGCCACCAGCGCCAGATAGGCCAGATAGATGGCGACATAGAACACCGGCACGCCCTTGCTGTAGGCCCAGCCCGGCGCGCCCATGAATGTGTAGGCACTGACGCTGCCGGCGGCGATCAACAGATAGAGCGTCACGGGCCCCATCGAACGCCCGGCGACTCCCCACTGCTCCAGCGTGTCCATGCGTCGGCCGCCCCGCGCGCCGAGACCGATGGCCATGGCGAGGACGACATACCCCAGGGTGACCAGCAAGGGCACGCTGTCATGCACAGACGAAAAGGCATGCGGATCGATCACGCGGCGCCTCCGTCTCTTTCGCCAGCGGACACTTTTGACAGCGGGTCTGCGCCGTGGCGACGGCGCAACAGGCAATTGCCCAGCAACATCGCACCACTGCAGGCGAAGATGATCAGGTAACTCCAGATGATCAAGGACGGCATGCCCCACAACAGGGTCTGCTGATTGATCCAGCCGATCACCGGCCAGATACCCATCACGACCAGCAGCAGGAAGATCACCAGCAGGCTCCAGCCCCGCCAGGTCGAGGGCATGACGAGGCGCGGCAAGGAGCAGGGAGTCTCTGCAGTCCGGGCATCAGGCTGAGAGGAAGACGGGGTGTCAGGCGCGGCCAAGACAATCTCCGATGTGAACAGGGAGTGAATGAAAATTCTCGGCGCGCAGTGTAGCCGCTGCGCCCCGCCCTGTGGAGTCACCGTGGTGAATCCCGCTGTTGAGTCGCCCGGTTGAGTCGCCCTGTCGAGCCCCCCTGTCGAGCCCCCCTGTCGAGCCCCCTTGTTGAATCACGCTGTTGAGTCACCCTGTGACGCCATCTGGCATGAGATCGAGATGGCGACACAAGCTGACAGAGACAGAGAAAGGCGCTGCAAGGATGGGGGCAAGGAGGCCGTCATCGGGCATCTTTACGAAAACTGCAAAAGTCTTTCATTATTTCGTGCTTTTATCACAAAGGTATCTCACGGCAGACTGCACAGCATCCAAGACCCACCCATAGCTGATGGAGAACTGCCATGCCCCTTGCCCTGCTGGCGCTGACATTGAGCGCCTTTGCCATCGGGACCACCGAGTTCGTGATCGTCGGACTGGTACCCACCATCGCTCAGGACCTGAGCGTCTCTCTGCCTTCCGCTGGCCTGCTGGTCAGCCTGTATGCCGTCGGTGTCGCCATCGGCGCCCCCGTGCTGACCGCCATGACAGGCCGCTTCAATCGCAAGCTGGTACTGCTGGGACTGATGGCGCTGTTCATCGCCGGCAACCTGCTGGCCTGGCAGGCACCCAGCTACAGCTCGCTGATCACGGCTCGCATCCTGACTGGCCTGGCCCACGGGGTCTTCTTCTCCATCGGCTCCACCATCGCGACAAGCCTGGTGAGCAAGGACAAGGAAGCCAGTGCGATCGCCATCATGTTCACCGGCCTGACCGTGGCACTGGTCACCGGCGTGCCGCTGGGCACCTGGATCGGTCAGCACTTCGGCTGGCGCGCCACCTTCCTCGTGGTCTCGGTCCTCGGCGTACTGGCATTGATCGGCAGCGCCATCCTGGTGCCCAACAATCTCAAAAAGAGCGTGCCGGCCACCTTCGCCCAACAGCTCAAGGTACTGACCCATCCGCGCCTGCTGCTGGTCTACCTGATCACCATTCTCGGCTACGGCGGCACCTTCACGGCCTTCACCTATCTGGCCCCGCTGCTGCAGGACGTCAGTGGCTTCAATGAAGGCGCCATCAGTCTGATCATGCTGGTCTACGGCGTCTCGGTCGCCATCGGCAACATCCAGGGCGGCAAGCTGGCCGACCGCATGGGTCCGATCCGCGCCCTGACCCTGATCTTCGGTGGCCTGATCGTCATCCTCGGCGTGCTGACCTTCACTGCCGCCAACCCTATCACCGCCGTGATCACCATCCTGATCTGGGGTGCCTTCGCCTTCGGCAACGTGCCGGGCCTGCAGGTCTACGTCGTGCAGCAGGCCGAACGCTTCGTGCCGCAGGCCGTTGACGTGGCCTCCGGCCTCAACATCGCCGCCTTCAACATCGGCATCGCGCTGGGCTCCATCGTCGGTGGCCAGGTGGTCTCCGGCATGGCACTGAACGACACCGCCTGGATCGGCGCACTGATCGTCACCGCCGCCCTGCTGCTGACCCTGCTGGCCGGTCGCCTCGACAAGCGTCACGCGTCTTCCATCGCGACCGCCTGATCCGCCGCGAAGCCTCCCGCCATCACGACGTGCCCCCGATTCCGACAGCTCAGCCTGCTGGCTCGGGGGCACCGTCGTCTACACACCTGCTTGCTGAAGGAGTCCACCATGATCTCCCCGACCCGCCCGCTGGATCGCCTCACCCAAGGCCCCCTGACCCTGGGCGTCGAACTGCCCCTCGACAATGACTGGGTCCGCACTGACAGAGCCCCCTCCACGCCCTTCGGCGTGCCTGACATGCGCGCCCATGCCGAGCTGATCGGCCAGGTCGACAGGCTCGGCTTCCGCGCCGCCTGGTTGCGTGACGTGCCGCTGTTCGACCCCGCCTTCGGCGACGCCGGGCAGGTCTTCGAGCTGTTCACCTACCTGGGCTATCTGGCCAGTCACACCGACAACCTGCTGCTGGGCACTGCCGCCGCAGTGCTGCCGCTACGCCAGCCGTGGCTGGTGAGAAAGGCCGCCGCCAGCGTGCAGGCCCTGAGCGAAGACCGCCTGCTGCTGGGCGTCGCCAGTGGCGACCGACCGGCGGAATACCCGCTGTTCGGTGAGGAGTTCGCGACCCGTGGTGCCGCCTTCCGTCACGCGGTGGACGTCATCAAGGGCCAGGCGGACGACGCCCTGAGCGAAGGCCAGGCCATCCTGCCTGCCGCGACGCGTCCGCCGCTGTTGAGTGCCGGGCTCTCCCAGCAGACGCCCGAGTGGATCGGTCGCGAGATGGACGGCTGGCTGGCCTACCCGGGCACGCCGGAGGACCACATCCGCCGCGTGGCGCTCTGGCGTCAGGTCGCCGGTGACAAACCCTACGTCAGTTTCATCCACCTCAATCTGGAAGAAGATCCGCACGCCCCGGTGCGTCGTCATCGCTTCGGGTTGTCGAGTGGCCGCCTTGCCCTCATGGAAGAACTGTCGGCCATGCAGGATGCCGGGGTGAATCACATCGGCTTCCACCTGCGTCGCAATCGCCGCCCGCTCACGGAAACCCTCGAGGAACTGGGGCGTGAGGTGCTGCCGCACTTCTCATGAGGGCGCAAGGGTTGCACTGATCTGCCCGGCTGACTGAGCGCACTGGCAGGCCGGGCGGGTCGCGCGACCTGCCCCCGCCATGGCGGAAAGGATTCATCGTTCACGCTGCAAGGAGATCCCATGTCAGATTCCACAGAGACCACCACACAAGACATCAGTCACAGCGCCACTCGGGCACCCGCCTGGGTATGGCAAGGCCCGGGCGAGCCTGAGACGCTCGAGCAGTCAGAGGTGGACATCGGCGCGCCGGGAGACGACGAGGTACTGGTCGCCACGCGTGCCATCGGCCTCAATCCCGTCGACTGGAAGTTCATGGCGATGGACAGCGAGTTGTGGCAAGCCGGCCAGATTCCCGGCGTCGATGCCTCCGGCGAGGTGATCGCCTGCGGTGCCAATGTCCGCCACGTATCGCCGGGCGATCGCATCGCGGTCCACACCACCCTGGCGGGGCCGGGCACCTTCAGCAAACGCCTGCGTGTCCCGGCGCGCGCCGTGATGCGTCTGCCCGTCACCCTGGGCTTCAATGACGCCGCCGCCTTCCCGTGCCCGGCGCTGACCGCCTGGCTTGCCATCGACAAGCTGCCCGTCAAGACCGGGCGACGCCTGCTGATCACCGGCGCCTCCGGCAGCGTGGGCCGCTGGTTGATCCAGCTGGCCAGACAGCGCAACTTCCACGTCATTGGCGTTGCCTCCGAGAAGCGCCACGCGGACCTCAAGGCGCTGGGCGCCGACGAGACGCTTGCGGACGCCGAGCAGCTGGACGCGCCGGTCTTCGCCGTGATCGATACCGTCAATGGCGATCACGCCCACAAGATGACCCGCCATCTGGGGGCCAATGGCCACATCGTCTGCATCCAGGACCGTCTGGAGCAGGCGGCCGCGCCGGCCTTCGATCGCGCCATCTCGCAGCACGAAGTTGCACTGGGTGCGCTGCACTGGGCGGGTGACGACGAGGACTGGGCACGCCTGGTCGAGGCGGGGGAAGGTCTGCTCGAAGCGATCGCCGATGGCTCCATGAACCAGCCGGCGCCCTGCATCGAACCGTTCACGGCGCTGCCGTCCTGCCTCGCGGAACTGAAGAGTGGTGAGCGTCGCGCCCTGAAATTCGTGATCACGGCCAACGAATGAGGCGCATGGCGGGCGGCGCAGGATTGTTGCGCAACCGGCACATGACTGATGCGTAGGCACGCCATTGTCGCGCCAGTTTCACAGCCCCAGTAAAGACGACACAACACATGGAAACGTCCCCGCCGCACTCGGCGGGAACGTCAACAGGAGTTACCGCATGTCGACTACCCTACCGAATCCCGGCTTTGGCACCTTCCGTCTGGAAGGCGACACCCTGCGTGAGAGCATGAAGGCGGCGCTGGACGCCGGTTATCGTCATTTCGATACCGCCCAGTTCTATGGCAACGAAGCCGAAGTGGGACAGGTGCTCGCCGACAGCGGCATCCCGCGCAGCGAGCTGTTCGTCACTACCAAGATCTGGTACGACCGCCTCCAGCCCGGTGATCTTGAGAAGAGCGTCGAGGAAAGCCTCGAGAAGCTTCAGATGGACTACGTCGACCTGCTGTTGATCCACTGGCCGTCACCCAATGACGAAGTCGCCATGGAGGACTACCTGCCGGCGCTCGCCAAGATGAAGGCCGAGGAGAAGACACGCCATATCGGCATCTCCAACTTCACCTGCGAGCAGATGGAACGCGCCGTCGGCATTCTGGGGCGTGATGAGCTGCTGACCAATCAGGTCGAGGTTCACCCCTTCCTGCAGAACCGCAAGGTGCTCGACAAGTGTCAGGAGCTGGGGCTCGAGGTCAGCGCCTTCATGCCGCTGGCCGTCGGCAAGGTGATGGATGACGAGACGCTCAAGATCATCGCGGACCGCCATGGTGTCAGCCCGGCGCAGATCGCTCTGGCGTGGCTGAAGATGCAGGACATCGTGACCTTCCCGTCCTCCACCAAGCCGAAGAACATCCGCAGCAACTTCGAGGCCTTCTCGCTGACACTGACCGGCGAGGACATGGCCAAGATCGCCGAGCTGGACCGCGGCGAGCGTATCGCCAATCCGGATATCGCCCCCGACTGGGACTGATTGACTGAGCCCAGCTGACTGACCTGATCGACGGGTACAGTGACAAGAAAGCCTCCCGGACACCCTGCCCGGGAGGCTTTTTTTGCATTTCTACCCTGCCATGATTTGATCCCGATGGATGCTCAGCGATCCAGCCAGCAGACGCGAGTCACGGCCTCGGTGCCGGGGCGTGGCGCCGCGAGATCATGCTCATGCAGCAGATAGATCACCGTCCTGCCCGCCAGCCAGTCAGCGAGACCCTGCGCGACGCGTTGCGCTGTCGTGGCATCCAGCCCCGAGAAGGGCTCATCCAGCAGCACGAGGCCGGGGTTGGTCAGCGCCAGGCGCGCCAGACTGATGCGCCGGGCCTGACCACCCGACACCTGACGACCGCCCTCACCGACGCGTGTCGCCAGCCCCTGCGGCAGACTCGCGACCCAGTCGGCGAGACCCACCGCGTTCAGCACCCGCCATAGCGCGGCATCATCGGCGTCGGCGGCCCCCAGTCGCAGGTTGTCAGCCAGACTGGCATCGAACAGATCGACCTGCTGGGTGAGGCAGCCGACGCCATCGGCAATCGCCAGAGGCGCGTAGTGATGCACCTCACGGCCATTGAGCAACACTCGCCCGCTCTGCTCTTCACCCTCTGCGCTCTGCTCTTCAACACACCCTTTCAGCGCTTCATTGCGTCTGCTCTGCTGTTCATTGTGTCTGCTGTGCAGGCCGCGGGAGGCCAGGCTGGTCTGCCCGGTCAGCAGCGCCGCCAGCGTCGACTTGCCAGCGCCGGAGGCGCCACAGATCGCGACCTGCTCACCGGCCTCAAGAGTGAGCGAGACATTCGAAAATGCCTCGAACAAGGCGCCCGGATAGCGGTAACTGACCTGCTCCAGCGTCACGCTGATCGGCCCTGCTGACAGGCGAGCATCGCCGTGCACGATACCCGCGGCGTGCTCGATATCATTGAGGCGCTCCGCGGCGCCAAGCGTCGCCCCGGCCTGACTGAAGGCCGCCGGTAGCCCCGCCAGCCCCTCGCCCAGCGCCATCGCCGCGAGCGGCAACATCACCAGCATCGGGCCGCTGAGCTGACCATCGCGCAGGGCGAGCATGCCCATCGCCAGCAACAGCAACCAGGCAAGCCCGATCACCAGCACGGCCAGCGCATTGCCGACGGCACTGATGACCGCCAGCCGCCATTGGTCCGCCAGCAGACGCGCCTCCACCGCCTCAAGCTGTTCACGCACATGGCCAAGCGCCTCGTAGGCCTCGAGTTCGGCATGCCCGCGCAGCGCCTCCATCAGGCTTGAGCGCAATGTCTCCAGAGTGGTCACACGCCGCCGGCTGGCCACCAGCCCCCAGCGCGCCTGCCCGAGTGTCAGCCACGCCCAGCCGGTCAGCAGCAAGAGCGCCAGCCACGGCGTCGCGCCCGGCAGCCACACCAGCGTGATGCCCAGCAGCGCCACGACCAGCAGCAAGGCCATCACCGGAGGCGCCGCCAGACGCAGATAGAGCGCATCGAGGGTGTCGATATCCGCGGTCAGACGATTGAGCCAGTCACTGGAACGCCGGGCTGCCAGCCGCGCGGGGTCCATGCTGACCAGCGAGGCAAAGGCACTGCCGCGCAGGCTGGCCAGCAGTCGCAGGATGGTGTCGTGATTGTAGAGACGCTCCAGATAGCGCGAGACGGTGCGCGAGACAGCGAACAGGCGAATCGCGCTGCCCGGTGTGTAGACATCCAGCACGGCGACGGCACCGGCAGCCAGCACCGCCCCCGTCAGGGCCGACGCCGTGATGAACCACCCCGAGACCGCCAGCAGTCCGAGTGCCGACAGCGCGGTCATTGTCATCAGCACCACGCCCAGCAGCAGTCGACGGCGATAGCGCTCATGCACCCGCCACCAGGGCGCCAGCGCGGCCAGTGCCTCGCGCGTCGAGGGAGTGGAGCCAGGACCGAGAGTGCGAGCGGGTCCATTCATGATGAGCCCTCCCCAGCATCCTGTGTCTCTCCAATGGTGCCAACGACCCCATCACGGGTCAGGCACAGCTGGCGCGTCGCCATGGCCCTCAAGGCCGGATGGTGAGTGGCGATGACCAGCGTGCGGCCTTCTTCGGCCAACACCTGGAAGCCGGCGATCAGGCGCTGTTCGGTGTCGGCGTCCAGACTGGCGGTTGGCTCGTCGAGCAACACCAGCGGCGCATCGCTCAAGAAGACCCGCGCCAGCGCCAGACGCTGAGCCTGGCCGCCGGACAGCCCGCGCCCGCCTTCGCCCAACGGGCTGGCGATGCCCTGCGGCAAGGCGGCCAGCACCTCGCCAAGGCCGGCGCTCGTCAGCGCCTGAACGATCGCATCATCACTGGCGTCTGGCGCGGTGATACGCAGGTTGTCGGCCAGACTGCCCTGCATCAGCAGCGGGCGTTGATCCATCCAGGCAAGGCCAGTGGTATCTCGGCGTAGGCATTGGCCTTCATCGGGGGCCACGAATCCTGCCATCAGTTGCAAAAACGATGACTTGCCGGCCCCGGACGGGCCGCTGATCACCAGCACCTCGTGGGCCTTCAAGGTGAGATCCAACGGGCCAAGCACCCTGCCCCGCCCGGGATGCGTCAGCGTGACGGCCTCCAGCTGCAACATCACATCGCCGGGCAGCGAGACACTGGCCGACGCCATCGTGGAGGCCTGACGCGCCGGGGCGACGGACGTGTCGAACAGCTCCAGCAGCGAGTCCGCGGCGGCCAAGGCCGAGGCGCGATCATGATAGTGCTGAGACAGGGTGCGCAGCGGCTGGAAGAACTCCGGCGCCAGCAGCAGGATCAGCAGGCCGCTGAACAGGGTCAACGACTGGGCGGGCCCGAAGGGAATGTCGCCCAACAGGCCGAAGCCGATATAGATCGCGACCACCGCGATCGACACCGACGAGAAGAACTCCAGTACCGCTGATGAGAGGAAGGCGAGGCGCAGCGTGCGCAGACTGCGGCGGCGATAATCATCAGCGACCAGCGTGACCTCCTGCGTGGCCTGCTCACCCAGGCCGAACAGCCGTAGTGTTGTGATCCCCCGGACGCGATCAACAAAGTGGCGCGACAGGCGCGCAACCGCGACGAACTGCTCGCGATTGAGCGACTCGGCCCCCATGCCGACCAGCGCCATGAACAACGGAATCAGCGGCGCGGTCAGCGCGAGCAGAATCGCCGCCAGCCAGTCCTGACTGACCACGATGGCCAGAATCACCAGCGGGCTGATCAGCACCAGGCGCAGCTGGACGTAGAAACGTGCGAAGTAGCCTTCCAACGCCTCGACCTGCTCGACCCAGCGCTGGGCCACATCGGCGCCATGAAACTGCGCGGCGCGCACCGGGCCTAATGCCTGCAGGTGATCCATTACATCTCGACGCACCCGCTGGCGCAGGCGCTGACTGGCTTTTTGGGCACATAGCTCCTGCGCGGCACTCAGCAAGGCACGCACCGCCAGCAGCGCCACCAGGCCGCCGAACGGCCACCACAGGCGAGCCAACGCCGCGGGCTGTTCGATTACCTGAGTGACCAGCCAGGCCAGCAGTACCAGTTGCGCAACCGTTGCCAGCCCCGCCAATGCGCCGCACAGCGCCGCCATAGCCAACAGGCGACGCTCGCGCGTCGCCTGTTGGCTGAGCCACTTGCCGGCAGCCTTGCGTCTGGCCTTGTCGCGCTCCTTGCCAGTGACACTGTCGTCGCTGACGCTGGCGCGCGCCGTGTCATTGCCAGCGGCGCTGGTCGGGGCCTCCTGCGCTGCCCCCTGCGTGAGGTCAGTGATAGCCACCGTCCTGCACCTTGCCGCGGAAGACCCAGTAGCTCCAGGCGGTATAGCCCAGCACGATGGGAATCACGAACAATACGCCGATCAGCAGGAACAGCTGCGCGCCCGGGTCTGACGCCGCATCCCAGATGGTGATGTCCGGCGGCACCAGATACGGCCACTTGCTGAAGATCAGCCCCAGATAGGTGAACAGGAACAGTCCCAGAGTCGCGACGAACGGCTGGCCCTCCAAACGCTTGCTGACGGCACGCCAGATGAAGGCCGCACAGCACAGCGCCAGCACCGGGAAGACCCAGAACATGCCGATATGATTGAACCAGAGCTCCCGCACGTATTCATCGACGAACGGCGTGTAGAGGCTGATGACCCCGAAGCCGACCAGCACGGCAATCAGCAACTTGGGCGTGATGCGATAGGCCCATGCCTGAACCTCGCCTTCACTCTTCAGAATGGTCCAGGTGGCCCCCAGCAGAGCGTAGCCCGCCACCAGCGCGAGCCCGGTGATCACAGTGAAGGGGGTCAGCCAGTCAAAGGCGCCGCCGACATAGACATGGCCTTCGGTGGCAAAGCCCTGGATATAGGCCCCGACCACCACGCCCTGACAGAAGGTCGCCACGTAGGAACCGCCACTGAAGGCGACGTTCCACCAATGCCGATTGCGCGTGGACTTGAAGCGGAATTCAAACGCAATCCCGCGGAAGATCAAGCCGGCCAGCATCAGGAAGACCCCCAGATACAGCGCCGGCAGCAGAATGGAGTACACCGCCGGAAACGCCGCCAGCAAGCCGGCCCCGCCCAGTACCAGCCAGGTTTCATTGCCGTCCCAGACCGGCGCGACCGAATTCATCATCACGTCACGGGCGTGTTCATCCGGGGCGAAGGGATAGAGGATGCCGACCCCGAGATCGAAGCCATCCATCAGGATGTACATCATGATGCCGAAGCCGATGATCAGCGCCCAGATCATGGTCAGATTGATCAGTTCCATGTGCTCAACTCCTTACCGTACGGCTGGCATCATCATCATCGAGACTCTCGTGCGCGGCGGACAGCGGGCGCATCGCGGTTTCGACATCGTCATGCGGCAGCTCGGGCTGCATGCCGCCACGGATGACGCGCGTCAGGTAGTAGCTACCGGTCACGAAGACCACCAGATAGACCAGGAAGTAGCCGATCAGCGTGGCCAGCACCATCCAGCCGGTCAGTGACGGCGTGACGGCCTCCTGCTGGGTCATCATCTCGTAGACCAGCCAGGGTGAGCGTCCAGCCTCGGTGACGAACCAGCCGGCCAGCACGGCGAAAAATGGCGCGATCGACATCAGACGCAGCGCCTGCAGGAAGGGGCGCGAGCGGTAGAGCTTGCCATCGCGACGCAGGAACAGGCCGATGAACGCCACCGCGATCATCACCAGCCCCACTGCCACCATCACGCGGAACGACCAGAACACGAACCACACCGGCGGCTGCATGTCGGGCTCGACCTCCTTGAGGCCCGGCACCACGCCATCGGGATCATGGGTCAGGATCAGGCTGGCCAGCTTCGGGATCGCAATCTCGAAGTGGTTCATCTGGGCTTCCTTGTCCGGCCAGGCGAACAGCAACAAGGGCGCGCCCGACTGGGTTTCCCAGTTGCCTTCCATCGCCGCCACCTTGGTCGGCTGATGCTCCAGCGTGTTGATGCCGTGCATGTCGCCCACCACCGCCTGCGCCGGCGCCAGCACCAGCAGTAGCCACATGCACATGGACAGCGCGCGCTTGTTGGCCTCGACATCACGTCCGATCAGCAGATACCAGGCGCTCACCCCGGCCACCACGAAGCCGCCGGTCAAGAACGAGGCGATCGCCATATGCGTGAAGCGATACGGGAAGGAGGCATTGAAGATGGCCGCGCTCCAGTCATTCACGAAGAAGTGACCATCAATGAAGTCGACGCCCGCCGGTGTCTGCATCCAGCTGTTGGAGGACAGAATCCAGAAGGAGGAGATGAAGGTGCCCAATGACACCATCAGTGCCGCGAACAGGTGGACACCTTCCGGCACCTTGCCACGCCCGAACAGCAGTACGCCGAGGAAGCCGGCCTCCAGGAAGAAGGCGGTCACCACCTCATAGCTGAGCATCGGGCCGATGAAGTTGGAGGTGGCATAACTGAAGTTGCTCCAGTTGGTGCCGAACTGGAAGGCCATCACGATGCCGGAGACCACGCCCATCGCGAAGACCACGGCGAATACCTTCACCCAGAACGCTGCAAGGCGCTCCCAGGCGGCATTGCCTGTCTTGTAGAAAAGGCCATGCAACAAGGCCACATAGGATGCCAGACCGATGGTAAACACCGGAAAGACGGCATGAAATGACACGACAAATCCGAACTGTATGCGTGACAGGATCACGGGATCCAGTTCCATGGGCGACTCCTCAGGACTCCAGGGGTTGCACTCTGTTCATCCCGTTGTGGGACGCACAGTCGCAGAGATATCACGGTCAGGCCCGTGACGACAAGGCATACCACCAAACTCCATCGATCATGGCAGTCATCTTTCTACCAGCTGACCCAAAGAGCATAGAAAACACCAGGCTATCGTGCACGATGACGCTTTGCCGCAGGCCCAGCCATCCGATCAATCGCCATGGTGGTGATCGATCAGGCCCGCCATATTGCATGACAGCATCCACGTATTTTCCCCTCGGCATGCTCAGGCTTGCCATCTATATTTCGCCGCACATCCGCCTTTATTGACGTACATCAAGATAACCACACGTCGAGCCTCGAATACGACCAATGCCAGCGGCCGTCGGACGCGGTTTGTCTTGATTTCTGTCCTGCAGCGCACCTTGAACCAGCCAGGAATGTGCGCCCTGATGGCTGCATAAAGACAAGGCGCGCCCCCTTTCGAGAACGCACCTTGCTGTCTCCTTCTCCTTCTTTCCTTTTCTTCTCTCTCTTCTCTACTTACCTCTCTTGTCTCACTTCGTTCTTCTTTATGCCCTTTTCCTTGTGGCTTTGCCCCTTCGCGTCAGGAACTCACCGTATGACACAGTAATCGCGCCCCTGATGCTTGGCGTCATAGAGCGCCGCATCCGCCGCACGTACCAGGTCGGTCAGGTTGGTGTGCTGTTCGGCCTTGTAGCTCACCGCCCCGACGCTGACGGTCAGCACTTTCGCCACGGAGCTATCGGGGTGGATCAGTTTGAGCGCACGCACCTTGCGGCGGATGCATTCGGCACAGGCCCGCAATTGCCGCTCGGTCACTGACTCCAGCAGAACCAGGAATTCCTCGCCGCCATAGCGCACCACCATGCCCGGCTGCGGGCCGATGGCGGCCTGGAGCGCACCGGCAACCTGCTGCAGGCAGTGATCCCCTTCCACATGGCCATGATGGTCGTTATAGGTCTTGAAGTGATCGACGTCCACCATCAGGATCGCCAGCCCGTCATCACGGGTCAGGCCCGCCCAGCGCTGGGCCAGATCCCGCTCCAGGTGACGCCGGTTGAAGACGCCCGTCAGCGCATCGTAGTTGGCCTCACGGGTAAGACGTTGCCCGGCAGCGCGCTTCTCCTCCAGCAACAGCCGCTCACGCTGGCGCAGCAACCACACCTGACGCTGATTGTGCTCGAGCTGATGGTTGGCCAATAGCGAGAGCCCCGTGGTGCTGACGAAGATCAGCATCGCCAGCAGCTCCAGTCCCTCCTGACCGGCAGGTTCCGACGCGATCACCCCGGCCATGATGAGCGTGCAGGTCAGCGACGCCGTCAGTGCCTGGTGGAAGCGCAGCCGAAAGAGAATGTTGCCAACCATGGGAAAGAAGCCGAACAACAGCGTATCGACATGCGAAAGCTCGGTGCGCGACAGCTGCAACAGGATGGCGCTGACCAGCATGGTGTTGATCACCAGCGGCAGCACCAGCATGGCCACCACGCAGACACCGCCCAGCCGCAGCATGGCGGCCAGTGCCAGGTCCTCACTGCGATGAATGGTGTCACTGATCAGGAAGGTGGCATACATCACGAAGGCGAATATGCCGGAATACAGCAAGCCACGCGTGCGCGAGACGCGCGTCTCTTCCACATACCGGGTCTCGAGGGCGTCGGGGAACATGAGCCGCCAGCGTGACGTGCCGCGACCGTCGATCAGCCCCTCGACGACGCCGCGTTCGGCGGCCATCGCCGCCGGCATCATCGCCTCGCGGCCGCCGGGGAGTCGCTTTTGACTTCTCATGACAAGCCCGCTCCGCCCATCGGCGGCCTGTGATCTGGCAACTCAGCCTTCTGTTCATCGTGCGGCACATTCTGCCGCTCACCATGCTGCGCAGCCTGCCGCTCATCATGAAGGTCATCACGCAGGTCATCACTGGCCTGGGCGCGCGCCTTGCCATTACCGTTGCCACGTTGCACGCAGGTACGGTTGCGGCCATGTCGCTTGGCACGATAAAGCCCCACACTCAGGGTGACGACGCCGAGTTCCGACTCGCGGTGAGGCAGCTTGAGCGACTTGACGGCATAGCGCATTGCCTCGGCCAGACTGCGCGCATGCTCGAGATCACGCACGGCCACCAGGGCGGTAAACTCCTCGCCGCCGAAGCGAACTACGCTGGCCAACGCAGCCTCTTTCCCCTCGAGAGCACCGGCGATGCCAGCGCCTTTTTCCCTGTCCAGTGTTTCCTGCAAGGCCTGGGCAATCTGATACAGGCAGTTGTCGCCCGCGACATGCCCGTAGTGATCATTGAAAGCCTTGAAGAGATCGACATCCATCATCATCAGCGCCAGACATGGTAACGGTGGCACCGGATGGGACGCTGACACGCCGTTCTTCGCCTGCTGAGCATCGCCATGGTGCTGCTTTAGCACCTCGATCAGATGACGGCGATTGTAGAGCTGGGTCAGCGGGTCGAGACAGGCCATTTCCTGCAGCTCGGCATTGCGTGATTCCACATCCTGCAGGCGCAGTTGATCGATGGAGGTCATCAGATAGGCATGACGGGCCGAGAACTCGATGCGGAAGCTGGAGATCAGCGAAAACAGGCAGAACGCCATGAAGACGAAGACGATCGCGAAGTCCATATGGGCATAGGGCATCGCTACGCTCATCACGATGGCCATCCCCCCTGCCGACAGCACCAGAGCCGAGACGAAACGCAGCTGCATCAGGACGATACCGACCAGTGGCACCACGCCCAGCGCATAGAGTTCGAGGAAGCAGCGCAGGTGGTTCTCGCGAACCGCCAGCCACGCCGCCAGGCCGATCACGCCCCACAGTGTCGCGACCAGCAGCGCCTCGCGCCCGACGGGGCGACAGACCTCACTCTTGAGGACCAGCACGAGAATCGCGAGCGCGATGCAGACGTACAGGCGCAGCATCACGGCGAGATTCTCTGTCACCGGCATCGCGACCGGCGCATAGACGGTGTCATAGAGCACGAACATCAGCTGAAAGATGATCAGGCTCCAGCAGCCCATTACGGCACGACTCATGCGCCGACGATGCTCGAACTGTTCAAAGTCTCTCTCGAGTTCAGGGGCAAAGCTCAGCCTCGCAGGAGTCGTGGCACTCAGGTGTTTCTCCAATATTGCCATTCGTGAAGGCATGTCTGATTTCCCTTCGATCGCCCTGCTTTCTTTATTACATGCGCAGATGTTGAAAGCCACGCTGACGGAGATGCTCAAGCGCCGCATGTCCGTGTTGATACCTCGCTCATGAACGAAAATCCAACGAAAAAACCGGGCCTCGATGAGGCCCGGCGCTCCTGATAAAACAGACTGCTCTGGCTGGCTCAACCGACGATGGCGTTGAGCAGCAACAGGGTGATGATGGAAATGGCCCAGGCCAGCGTCGTCGGCAGGGTCAGCACCAGCATCTGATGCTTGGTGCTCTTGACGCCGAGCATGCGATTGACGACCCAGAAATAGCTGTCATTGAAGTAGCTGAAGAACATCGCGCCGATACAGGCGGCCTGCGCGGCCAGCACCATGTTGACGTCCGGCATGCCCATCAGGATCGGTGCGGAGATCGAGGCCGCGGTAATCATCGACACCGTGCCACTCCCCTGGATGAAGCGCACCAAGGTGGCGATGATGAACGGAATCAACAGCGGCTGAAGCCCCAGTGCCGCCACCTGCATGGCGATGTAATCGCCGCCGCCACTGGCACGCAGTACCGAGCCCAGCGCACCACCGGCACCGGTGACCAGCAGGATGATACCCGCCGTCTCGACGCCCTTTTCCAGATGATCGAAAACTTCCTGCTTGGGGGTCTTCGGCATCAGACCATAGATGGCGACCAGTACCCCGATGCCCACGGCGATCACCGGGTTGCCGACGAAGGCGATGGTGCTGGTGAGCGCATTGCTGGTATCGCCCATCACGGCACTGACCAGCGTATTGAGGAAGATCAGCGCGATGGGCAGGCCGATCGGCATGCAGGACATCAGCAGGGACGGCAGCTCAGATTCAGGCATCATGCTGTCGGTGTCATGCTTGACGCTACCTTCGAAACCACCCGGCTGGGCTTCCAGCATCGCCTCGATACGCGGGCCCATCAGGCGGGCATAGATCACCAGTGCAATCAGCGCCGGCGCGGTAATCACCAGGCCCCAGCCGATCATCAGACCGATGTCGACACCGAAGATACCGGCCACGCCCAGCGGGCCCGGAGTCGGTGGCACGCTCGAGTGGGTGATGATTAAGCCAGCCGCCAGCGCGATGCCCAGACCGATCACCGAACGTCCGCTGTTGCGCGCCAGTGAACGCACCAGCGGGTTGAGGATGACGTAGGCCGAATCACAGAAGATCGGAATGGAGACGATGTAGCCCGTCAGCGCCATCGCGGCCTCTTCCTTGTTCTTGCCCAGCAGATTGAGGATAGCGTAGGCCATGCGCTGCCCGGCACCGGTCACCTCCAGGATACGCCCCATCATCACGCCGAAGCCGATCACGAGACCGATGGTGGAAAGCGTCTTGCCGAAACCGGTGGTGATGGCACTGATGACCTCATTGGGCGGCATGCCGCCGATCAACCCCGCCAGTGAGCCCGCCTTATTCACGAGTGCCCTGATCGGGCGGCTTGAAGTGGCTGGCCGTTGGGTTCTCGCACCAGGGGCGCTATCTACGCCGTAACGGCCCGCTGAATCATGCCCAAATGCTGCTCTTCTGTCGTATCTATATAACGTTCAGGAATTAATCAC
>Ga0207897_100322_pt1 | contig 17475 bp, 14 predicted proteins | sample LinPmetageLP42_FD_184054 | JGI IMG/M metagenome (GOLD analysis project Ga0207897, IMG submission 184054) | Marine viral communities from the Pacific Ocean - LP-42 (SPAdes) | ecosystem: Environmental > Aquatic > Marine > Oceanic | place: Pacific Ocean | collected 2010-08-27
AGTGGGCTCAAGTGAAGTTTTTACGCCAAGGTTGGATGGAAAATGACTTATCTAAATTGTTTTATGATATTCATCCAAAACATAACTCTTTTGTAGTGCAGTGACTATATACTGAAAATCTTTCAATTCGGAAAAAAGTATTTTCTTATTAGGCATAATTTCAAATGGAGGGGTCATTTTAGCATATTTGTTCTTAAGTTTAGTATTACCGTTTTTACGGGGTAAAATTATTTCTTTTACGAAGTTCGGATATACTAAATAAAAATCTATAATCCTAATTTTTTCAATAGAAATAGGTTGGTTGTAGTTTTTTAAAATCGATAGAAGTCTGAAACAACAATGATATATATCATTTCTAGGGTGATAAATCATACTTCAATATCCCAGTCAATATGACAGTTACCAGTTAGTAAGTAAAGTAAACCATATAGTTCATCAAAATTATCAAAAAGAGATGAATGTTGGCAGTCTCCCCATAACTTACTGATAATTTCACTTTCAATTAAATCATCAATTTCATATATCTCAAATCTTTTAGAACAAATACGAGACTTTATAGTAGTCAGAAATTTTGTTTCTATATGTCCCAAAAGATAAACAAACACATCATTAGCAGTCCGAAACAAGCCATACTTACTTATTTTTTTATTTATTTTATGTTTGCACTCTTTAGCAAATGGAATGACATGATGTTTTTCACCATCTAAGAGCTTTTGTTCAAGATTTCTGCTGAGTTTAGGGTTGTCTTTCTTAATTTTTCTCAAAAGATAATTGTTTAACTTGTCAGTAAATTCTGCAAAATCAGGATTATCTCTCTTATCTTTTTCAAATTTCTCAAGTAATAGAGTTAACTTTTTTTTTGAACGGTATTCTCAGGTAGGTTGAAAGTTTGATTTAATGTTTGAGCACTATTGTTGAGTAGTGTGCCTGAATTATTTGAGCTATCAACATTTTGGCTAACATTACTATTTACATTATTGATAGTATTAAATTGATTTTGATGATTCTCAATAAAACTTTCTCTAGAGATGTTGTTAATATCACTAAAGTTAATGCTTCTTGCTTGCTCAGCTATTTGTCTAGCTTGCTGATTCGATATTTCTAATAGCTCTTCTAAGAAGTATTCTTTAATATTTTTAGCAGTAATCAAGACACTACTCTTAAGCATATCGTAAATGACACCTGATACTATTGTACCTGTAATTACATCCATATAAAAATCTCTCCAAGCTTAATAATAAATTGAACAGAAGTCAATTTTAACAGAATAGTTTTATTGAATCCATGATAAATATCTGTAAAAAATGATGCTATTTATAGCTTTGATAAAAACAAAAGTCGAATTGGATTGACTACTAAGTAACCAATCCCGCATGAAATATTTCTCTAAAGTGTTCTAATCAGAAATGATCCTATAAATTCGGATTCAACCACTTCTCAGCTGTCTTCATATCCCAGCCTTTACGCTCCGCATAGCTCTCTAACTGATCACGGCTTATCTTACCGACGTTGAAATATTCACTATCCGGATGCGAGTAATAGAATCCGCTGACCGATGACGCAGGCCACATCGCATAGCTTTCGGTTAGCGTTGTACCGATAGCATCTACCGTACCGAGCCAGTCAAACAATTTGCCTTTTTCCGTATGCTCAGGGCAAGCAGGGTAGCCAGGTGCAGGGCGAATACCCACGTATTTTTCTTTAATCATCTCATCATTGGTGAGTGACTCAGTCGGTTGGTAACCCCAATATTCTTTACGAATTAACTCATGCAGATGCTCAGCGAAAGCTTCGGCTAAACGATCCGACAGCGCCTGTACCATGATGGCATTATAGTCATCGCCTGCTGCTTTGTATTGCTCAGCGAGTGCTTCTGTACCGACGATAGAGACGGTAAAGCCGCCTAAGTGATCGGTATGCGTCTCTGATGGCGAGATAAAGTCTGCCAAGCTAAAGTTTGGCTTGCCACTGGCTTTGTCGCTTTGCTGACGTAAGTGCTCAAACTGGTAGGTCGGTTTACCGCCATCAGCAGGCGCATTGTCATATACAGTGACGGTATCTGCGCCAGTACGGCGAGCGGGCATCAGTTTAAAGACACCTTTGGCTACGATTGATTTATCATCAATCATCTTTTGTAGCAGCTCTTCTGCATTTTCAAACAAATCACGAGCCGCTTCACCAACCACATCATCCTGCAATATTTTCGGGTATTTACCAGTCAGACCCCAAGAGATAAAGAACGGTGTCCAGTCAATATAAGGCAGCAAATTGCTGATCGGATAGTCATCCAATATCACTTGTCCTAGCTTATTTGGCACTGGTGGCACATAGTTTTTCCAATCATACTGAAAGCCAATCTTGACTGATTCGGCATAGGTGACTTTGGCAGCTTTTGGTTGACGCTTAGCCAGACGCTCACGCACTTTGACATACTCTTCGCGTGTCTCATCGATGAGCGCTTGACGGTGTTCTTTTGATAGTAATTTGGTCACCACACCGACTGAGCGCGAAGCATCCGATACATAGATGACGCCATCGTTTTGATATTGCGGCTCGACCTTGACGGCAGTATGCGCTTTCGACGTCGTTGCACCGCCGATCATCAATGGTAGTGTCATGCCGCGCTCTTGCATTTGCTTGGCGACATAGACCATCTCATCGAGACTTGGGGTAATCAGACCAGACAGACCGATGATATCAACTTTTTCTGCGATGGCAGTATCGAGGATTTTTTCACATGGCACCATCACGCCCAAATCGACGATATCATAGCCGTTACAGCCAAGCACCACGCCGACGATGTTTTTGCCGATATCATGCACGTCGCCTTTGACGGTTGCCATTAGGATTTTACCTTTGACTTCGCCTTCGACTTTTTCCGCTTCGATATATGGGTTTAGCCATGCGACGGACTGCTTCATCACGCGAGCAGATTTCACGACTTGCGGGAGGAACATTTTACCAGCACCGAATAGATCACCGACGATATTCATACCGTCCATGAGTGGCCCTTCGATGACTTCTAGCGGTTTAGGGTACTTCTCCCATGCTTCTTTGGTATCCGCTTCGATAAAGGTCGTCACGCCTTTGACTAGTGCGTGGGCGATGCGTTCTTCTACCGTGCCTTCGCGCCAGCTCATATCGACAGTACTGTCTTTTTTCTTGCCGCCATCTTGGTAGTTTTCAGCGACGGTCATCAAACGCTCAGTCGCATCCTGACCAGTTTCGCCTTGATTGCGGTTGAGCATGACATCTTCGATGGCATCACGTGCTTCCTTTGGAATATCATCGTACAGCTCAAGCATGGCTGGGTTGACGATACCCATGGTCAGGCCATTTTTGATCGCGTGAAATAGGAACACAGAGTTGATCGCTTCACGGATTGGGTTACCACGGAAACTAAACGAGACGTTGGATACGCCGCCCGAGACCATGGCATTCGGTAGATTTTCCGTGATCCAGCGCGTGGCATTGATAAAGTCAGCACCGTAGTTGTTATGCTCGGTGATACCTGTGGCGACGGCAAAGATATTTGGGTCAAAGATAATGTCTTCTGATGGGAAGCCCACTTCGTTGACCAGTACATCATAGCTGCGCTTAGATATCTCAATCTTGCGCTCGTAAGTGTCAGCCTGTCCGTCTTCATCGAATGCCATAACGATAATCGCAGCACCATAACGCATGCATAATTTGGCACGCTCGACAAACTCAGCATGACCTTCTTTTAGCGAGATAGAGTTAACGACAGATTTACCCTGCGTACGCTTTAGACCTTCTTCGATAATGTCCCATTTAGACGAGTCAATCATCAGTGGTACACGGCTGATATCTGGTTCGCCTGAAACCAAGTTGACGAAGTGAATCATCGCTTGCTTGGAGTCGAGCATGCCTTCGTCCATATTGATATCGACGATTTGCGCGCCGCCCTCGACCTGATCACGCGCGACATCGAGTGCTTCGGTATAGGCTTCGGTTTTAATCAAACGCAGGAACTTCTTTGAGCCTGTGACGTTGGTACGCTCACCGACGTTGACGAACAGACTGTCGGCGGTGATGTTAAACGGCTCTAGACCAGACAAGCGGCAGGCAGGTGCTATCTCAGGGATGACACGCGGTGGATAGTTCGCCACGACTTTAGCGATTTGACGGATATGCTCAGGCGTTGTACCACAGCAGCCACCCACGATGTTTAAGATACCTGCTTTGGCAAAACCTTCAAGTAGGGCAGCGGTTTCTTCAGCGGTTTCGTCATACTCACCAAACTCATTGGGCAGACCCGCATTTGGATGCGCAGAGACAAAAGTATCAGCGATGTTTGACAATGTCTGAATATGTGGACGTAGCGCATCAGCACCTAGCGCACAGTTAAAGCCAACGGACAATGGCTCGGCATGGCGGATAGAGTTATAAAACGCCTCAGCCGTTTGACCCGATAGCGTGCGACCTGATGCATCGGTAATCGTACCCGAAATCATAATTGGCAACTCAAAGCCAATATCGTCAAACACACCAGTGATCGCAAATATCGCCGCTTTGGCATTTAGCGTATCAAAGATCGTCTCAATCAAAATAATATCGACGCCGCCTTCTATCAGGCACAAGGTCGCTTCACGGTAGTTGAGTACCAACTCATCAAAGGTAATATTGCGAAACGCGGGATCATTGACATCAGGCGATAGCGAGCACGTACGTGACGTCGGACCCACAACACCTGCAACGAAGCGCGGTTTCTCAGGCATTTTTGCGGTAAATTCATCAGCAGCTTCTCGAGCAATCTTGGCTGCTGTTTTATTCAGCTCGGGTACCAAATACTGCATGTCATAGTCCGCCATCGACAGACGCGTACCATTAAAGGTATTGGTCTCGATGATATCAGCGCCCGCTAACAGATGATCATGATGAATGTCTTTAATCATGTGCGGCTGAGTCAGTACCAGTAGATCGTTGTTGCCGCGTACATCTTGGTCGATATCAGCAAAACGCTCACCACGATAATCCGCTTCTTCTAGCTTATAGGTCTGAATCTGCGTACCCATGGCACCGTCTAACATCAAAATGCGTGATGCCATTTGCTCAGTGATACGTGCACGGGCGGTTAGCTGCTGCTCTTTAAATGGAAATACAGCAGGCGGCGTTAATATAAAGTCATTAGCGGATGAGGAACTAGAGGCGGTATCGATATGAGAATCGTTTGGTGAGGTCGTCGTTGGAATCATAGGTGTGCTGCTTATATCGTAATTATTAAAAAAAGAAGGAATAACAAACCAGTAGCGTGCAGGGTCTCACGAAGAGGACCGCAAATTTGCATTATTTTAGCATGAAAAGTTTGCTACATAGGGATACTGCATATTCCTCTTTGGCAATAGATAAATAGGAGGAGAGCTAAGTAACAAAGTAAGACATCAGAGTCTATTTCATAAAGCAGATACGCACAAATGAATATCATTTCGCTAAGGGGTTACATAAAGCTTTTCTTTTGCAAATGAAAGCCAACGGGAACGCCCAGAAGTCAGACAGAATTTACACCCATACCACAAAAAATTGCGCAAAGTCAGGTTGATAAAGATTGCTTACATGTTAATTTAATTTCAGAAATACAAGGTCTTAGTAAGTCCTACTTATAAATACAGGCTCATTTATTAGCAATAACTTGTATCAACAGTATCGGTATTAGCAGTGCAATACGCTGAGCAAATGGCATTAGCAGGCAGGATGATCTGTAAGACAGTAATAGCATAGTTGAAACAATACCAATCAAAGAAATTCAAATCATTAAGGAAAATGTTATGAAACTTACTAAAATTGCCACCATCGGTACATTGGCTATCTCAATTGCAGGTCTAAGTGCTTGTAATAATATGATGCCAGCAAAGACGGGTGATATGAAAGCACCAATGCACAGTCAGAGTACGGCTAAGATGAATGTTGTACAAATTGCGCAAAGCAATCCTGATTTCTCAGTATTGGTAGAAGCGGTACAAGCAGCAGGTCTAGTCGATATGTTGTCTGACCCTAACGCTCACTATACGGTATTTGCACCAACCAATGCTGCCTTTATGCAAGCATTGCAAGAAACAGGCATGACCAAAGCACAGCTATTCGCTAATAAGCCACTATTAACCAAAGTATTGGGTTATCACGTAATCGCGGGTGATATGGCTATGTATGCCAAAGATGTGAAGCCTGGCAACGTGATGACTGCTAGTAAAGACACGTTGATGGTAACCAAAGAAGGCAAATTAATGGATGAAAACGGTCGCACAACGAATATCGTGAAGACTGATATCGCTGCCAACAATGGTGTTGTCCATGTAATCGATAGAGTATTGTTGCCTAAATAAGTATTAACTGAGGCGTACCCACTGTATTTATTGTAAGACTAAGCAGCCATTGTTTGTGGTGATTTCATTATCAGACAATGGCTGTTTTAGACTTTAGAGCTTTATCTATATAAGTTTCTATTTAGGTTGGAATTTTTTAAATAAAAATCCGAAAATAGTTAATCCACATCATTTTGTCTGAAAAATCGCAATAACTGATATACAAGCAAACAATGCTATATACGTGATTGATACAGTGTTGCTACCTAAGTAAATACCATTTGAAAATTAAACAGTTAGACTGAGAACTATCAATATAACGGACCAAATAGTATGACTGAGTAATTGGTACATCTATTGGTTGTCAGTCGCCATTATATTTATCGAAAGTTATTAATTTAAATAAATCTCTTAATCAATTATTTATCCAAAAAGGAATTACCTATGTTAAAGAAGAACTTGTTATCTATCGCAGTTGTAACCGCAGCCATGTCACTAGCCGCGTGTAACGACACTGAAACTGTTGCAGAGCCAACTGAACCAGAAGCGACTGAAGAGATGGCAGTTGAGCCAGTTGCTGAGACAGAAGCTGTTGAAGCAGAACCAATGGCCGAAATGGACATGGAAGCGACTCAAACTATCGCTGAAATCGCAGCAGAGAACGAAAACCTAACTATCCTAACCGCTGCGCTACAGGCTGCTGGTCTTGATACTATGCTAATGGAAGAAACTAAGCATACTGTATTTGCCCCAACTGATGATGCGTTTGCGCCAGTACTAGAAAAACTAAGCGTGACTAAAGAAGAGTTATTGGCCAATACGGACTTGCTAAAAACTGTCCTTCCTTACCATGTACTAGCAATGGAAGTTAAAGCGGCTGATATCCCATACGGTACTGAGATCGAAACAGCGAACGGTAAAACCATTACTATCAGTGAAGACAACGTAATTACTGATGCTACTGGTAACACAGCAAATATCACTGGTACAGATATCATGGCAACCAATGGTGTGGTCCACACTATCGATGCAGTATTAATGCCTGAATAAGCTATTTATTATATGTAGATTCATAATCTATAAATTAAAGAAAGCCTGGCCATTGCGCTAGGCTTTTTTACGTCTATGAATTAAAAATAGGGGAACTGTAGTTTACCTATACTGGTACGGCTACCTAATAAAAATAAGGTCATAAAACACTAAGGTAAGATTTATAAGAGAGGATGAAAAAAAATAAGGTGACTGTCATATATTATTTCAAAGACAGCTTAACTTTAGAAAATAAAAGGGTAGCTTTAAGGTATTAAATCAGTTTGTATGAACGTAGGTTTTGATGTTTTCTCGGTAAGCTATTCTGTAGTGGTGTAGAAAACTATCCAAACAAAAAAGCCCGAGAACATGGTCTCGGGCTTTTTTTTATTCAATAAGATTAAATAGCAATCTTACTAAATCGACTTACACTTTATCTTTACGTAATGGGTCAGCGTTCATGCTTTTTTGCTGTGCTAGATGACGCTCTTCCCAATACGGTGCGTTTTTGATACCGAATTTAGCAGGATCAAAACTATAGAGAGTTACGCCAGCTTTACGCTGAGCTTCATAGTCTTTAAGCATAGTAAGGGTTGGACGAGCCACGATGAAGATGACAAGAATACCAACAATGTTAAGCCAAGCCATAAGACCAACACCGATATCACCGATTGCCCAGATATAACCAGCTGAGTTTAGACCACCATAAGCAACCATCGCCATGATAAGCACTTTCACTAGGAATAGACCAGTTCTGTTCGCACTACGACCGAGGAAACGTGTTAAGTAAGCGACGTTTACTTCAGCGATGTAGTAGTAAGCCAAAATCGTTGTAAAGGCAAAGAAGAATACAGCGATTGCGATAAAGGCATTACCAAACGTACCGTATACAGATTCCATTGCCATTTGCGTGAACGCAGGAGCATTGATTTCAGTAGTAGCAGCAACGTTCTGTACGATGAACTGACCATCTGGTAGCGTACCTTGAATGTTGTACATACCAGTAGACAAGATCATGAATGCAGTAGCAGAACATACTAGTAATGTATCAACATATACTGAGAATGCCTGAACGAGACCTTGCTGTGATGGATGCTCAACTTCAGCAGCAGCAGCAGCGTGAGGACCTGTACCCTGACCAGCTTCGTTAGAGTAGATACCACGTTTCACACCCCAACCGATAGCAGCACCAAAACCTGCTTGTGCAGTGAATGCATCACCAACAATCATACCAAATACATCTGGAATCAAGCTGAAGTTGCTGAACATGATGATTAGCGCTAGGGCAATATAACCTAATGCCATAAAAGGTACTGCAAACTCAGTAAAGGTTGCAATACGCTTAATACCACCAAAGATGATGATACCTAGCACGACTAAGATGATAGCCAAGCCGACCAAACGCATAGAGCCAATTTCTAGGCCTGCAACGTTCATGATCGTACCTTCGCCCATTACCTGTGCAAATGCACTGATAACACCGTTCGCCTGTACACCAGGTAAGAACATACCACATGATAAAATAGAAGCGATTGCGAAGAGGATGCCGTACCACTTTTGACCAAGGGCACGTTCAAAGTAATAAGCTGGGCCACCGCGATATTCGCCAGTTACCACATCTTTTTCTTTATAAATTTGAGCAAGAGTAGATTCGACATAGGCTGTAGATGCGCCTAGAAAAGCTACGACCCACATCCAGAATACGGCACCTGGGCCACCGAAGCCGATAGCAGCAGCTACCCCAGCGATGTTACCCATACCCACACGACCGGCGAGTGAGACGGCAAGTGCCTGAAATGATGAGATACCCTGTGCACTAGATTTACCAGTGAATAGGAGTTTGATCATCTCACCGAATAGACGTACTTGTACAAAGCGCGTCATAATGGAATAGAACAGACCGGCACCCAAGCAGAGATAAATCAGCGCTGGGCTCCAGATAATTCCATTTACTAAGTTAACTAAACCTTCCATATTTATGTTCCTAGTACTGTCTCAAGGTGGCACTGTTTGCTAGGAGTAAACTAACTGGTTAACTTACTTATTTAAGTTAAGCAGTTAAAGTCTCTGCATCGACTTATTTGTTGTCTAAGTCTCATGTGCTTGGCCACCAAGAATGGACTGTAGTTGTCTGTATTTACCCGCGTATCTCGTCAGTAATACGGACTATTTGCATAGCGCTTATCACTGACAATATTAATATCAGCTGCGTTTACTATTATTCTACAACCTCAACTACTGCGGTCTTCTATCATCATGTTATACATCAGATGAGTCATAAGTTGACCGGCGGATAAAACAGGCGGTTATATAATTAAATATCCATCACCATGATGGCATTCAACTTACTATGAGCTGTCTTGAATAAATACATGACTGGTATGGCGAATTGACAGTATTTAGCGATAATTTGACAGTTAATTGATGTTTTTATTAAGAAATTAACAACTCGCTAATACTAATCAAACTATAAGTCCACTACCAAATGTATTCAAACCGTACGGCTACGTAACTGCAATTTGCCATATTTTTGTACTAATTACTAGAAATTTCTTTATAGACAGTAGATATATTCATATTTCATTTGGCAGATACATTAGCAAGATTTGGATAATATATAAATAATTGTTTGTACTTTCATAACATTTAGTCTGATTCCTCTAGACTGCTAGATTTTTGCTCTATATCTATCATGATAAAAACGCGTTATCGTTGACACTATGCGGTTGTGTTTTGGTAACGACCAATTGTAAAAAGCCGTGTATAACGCCATCATTAGGACAACTTCTTTTGATATCATGCTGATAGAGTGATGCGCAGATATACAGTATATAGAGTGCATGACTGCCGTATGAATACCAAGAAAACTTAAAAATATTAAAAACGTGGTACTGGATATTTATCATTATTAGGAGAATCAACAATGACGCGTAAATCTATTATGAAGCCGATGTTGCTAGCCGCTTTATTGACAACTTCTACGGTTGGTCTCAGCGGCTGTGGCTACAATAACCTGCAGGCACAAGATGAGCAGGTCACTGCTTCATGGTCAGAAGTGGTCAACCAGTATCAGCGCCGTTCTGATTTGGTGCCAAACTTAGTCAAAGTCGTACAGCAATATGCCGATCAAGAGCAAGAGGTCTTCACCCAAGTGGCAGAAGCTCGCTCACGTGCGGGCGGTATTACTGTGACGCCAGAAGTACTCAATGATCCAGAAGCGATGGAGCGTTATGCAGCAGCGCAAGAGCAGATGACAGGTGCGTTATCGCGTTTGATGGCGGTGTCTGAGCGTTATCCAGATCTAAAGTCAGATGCATTGTTTCAAGATTTGCAAGCACAGTTAGAAGGTACTGAGAACCGTATTGCTGTTGCTCGTAACCGTTATATTCAAGAAGTGCAGGGATACAATACAACGGTACGTCAGTTCCCAACCAACATCACTGCAAAAGTATTTGGTATGGATACTAAGCCCAACTTTAGTGTGGCTAATGAAGAGGCGATTTCAACCGCACCAAGTGTTGATTTTGGCGACTCTACAGAAAAGTCTGCTGAATAAAATTTAGAATTAATGTGACGACAGAGCGGTATAGGCAGCTTTGTTTATTTAGCTAATGGTTCAACGATGATTAGTTAGAGTCTATCAATTGGTAAAGATGTTATCTGAGGTGGTATAGATTAGATGAATAATTCAAAAGCAATCTTATCAGCATTACTGTTTACGTTAGGTGTCGTCAGCGTGCCTGCATTGCACGCTGCACCCAATGATACAGCGGTGGCGACAGATAGCACCTCGAATCTGCAAAACCGTAGTGTCGAAGAGTTGGTGGCCGTTGCTAAAGCAGGCGAGTCTAATGAAGCAATTAATGATGCTGTATTAAATAACGATGCTATCAATGAAGCGATGCTCGGCAACGACGCTATCAATCAAAACGCAGATAGCCAAAGTACAGCAAATGATACAGCCAATGCCCAAACAACCGCTCAGCCACCTGTACGCTCCAGTGCCGAGGGTCTTGATGCTGATAAGTTGATACTCAATGAACCAGTCGTTGATCAAGCCAATATTTTAAATCCTCAAGAAAAGCTACGTCTAGAGGCGCAGCTTCGAAGTATCTATCAGCAGGGGTTAGCACAAGCAGCAGTGGTTATCGTACCGACTACCAATGGCGTACCAATATTTGATTATGCATTGCAAGTTGCTGAGAAGTGGGAATTGGGTGATGAAGCTATCGATGATGGTCTACTGATTGTCGTCGCTGTCAATGACCGTGATATGTATATCCTAACGGGTTATGGACTAGAAGGCGTCTTACCAGATGCGGCGGTTAACCGTGTCATCCGAGAAGATATTACGCCGTTATTTAAGCAAAATAACTATGGTGCAGGGATAATCGCTGGCGTTGAAGCGCTTAAAACACGCTTAACTGCTGATCCTGAAGTCTTAGCCCGTGCTGATGCACAAGCTGCAGAACGTACTGCTCAGCAAAGCTCAGACGAGCTGCCGTCACCTATCTTCCTATTTATTATGGCGATGATTTTTGGTAGCTTTATTACTAATATATTGGGCCGAGTATTTGGTTCTATTATTACTGCTGGCGGGTTTTTTGCAGGTTCAATGGCATTAGGTGGCGGTTTCTTCATGACGCTGATTATGGCAATATTCATCTGGATGTTTTTGATCTCACGCGGCGGTGGCGGTGGAAAAGGCGGCGGCGGTAAAGGTGGTCGCAGAGGCGGCATGATTTTCTTACCCGGTATGGGCGGCGGTAGTGGAGGCGGCTTTGGCGGTGGCGGCTTTGGCGGTGGCGGCTTTGGCGGTGGCGGCGGTGGTTTCGGCGGCGGCGGTGCAGGTGGCTCGTGGTAAGTATTCCACATACGCAAACAAAATAAACTCTACATAACCATCGAAAACGACGTACTTGAGGAAATAATATAATGGTAGAAGACAACGCTTCAAACCCCAGTTTTGCCCGCTGGTGGCGTCAAGTTTTGTTCGTCCCTTTATTACATAGTAAGTGGCTAACAACAGAATCTAAGGCGCGTTTAACAGATGGTGTGACACGAGCCGAACGTGGGCATCGTGGTGAAGTATTCTTAATCGTAGAAAACCATCTGCCTATCCAAGAGGCCTATCGCATGAACTGCCGTGAGCGTGCGATTGATTTGTTTAGCGAATATCGCGTCTGGGATACTGAAGAAAATACGGGCGTCTTGATCTATGTCAATATATGCGAGCGTAAACTAGAGATTGTCGCAGACCGAGGTATCAGCGCTCACGTTAGTCCAACAGTATGGAATGCAATGTGCGAAAAGGCAGTATCTGGTATTGCTACTCAAAAGACAGAAGAGAGCTTAGCTGAACTGCTAGACGAAGTGGGGCAAGTGTTACGTCAATACTATCATTTAGAGCGCGATCCAGAAGGCAATGAGCTGTCTGATACAGTCGTATTTTTAAAGTAATTTGCGCCTTATACGGTTGTATTAAGAAGGTTGCTTTTATAAGTAGCTTATCTATACGGTCAAAGGGTTTTGTTTTAGGCGATATGCTTTTAGTGTTAAAATAACTCTTCTGGGATAGATAATGCCTTATATACAGTTTGATTATCCTACTGTGCAATATCTGCTAGGGCTCGTCTCGATAACACCATCATTGGAATACTATGATTGAATTAATAAAGAAACTACCGAAAGCTGAACTTCATCTACATATTGAAGGTTCGCTAGAGCCTGAGCTGATGTTTAGACTGGCCAAAAAGAACAACGTAGAAATACCTTATAAAGATATCGAAAATGTACGCAGTGCTTATAACTTCACCAATCTGCAGACCTTTTTAGATATCTACTATGCGGGTGCCAACGTCCTACTCACCAAAGATGATTTTTATGATTTGACGTGGGAATATATTCTTAAATGTGTCGAAGATAATGTTATTCACACAGAGATATTCTTTGATCCACAGACGCATACCGAACGCGGCGTGCCTTTTGAAGCGGTCATCACAGGTATCAAAGAAGCGCTTGCAGATGCCAAAGCAAAATACGGTATTACATCATGCATTATTATGTGTTTCTTGCGTCATTTATCGCAAGAAGAAGCGTTTGAGACATTAGAGCAAGCACTGGACTATAAAGATGACATTATCGGTGTTGGTCTTGATTCATCAGAATTGGGCAACCCACCATCGAAATTTAAAGAAGTCTTCCAAAAAGCCAAAGAAGAAGGCTTCAAGTTGGTCGCTCACGCAGGCGAAGAAGCAGACTTCTCGTACATCTACGAAGCATTAGACTTATTGAATATCAATAGAATCGATCATGGTGTGCAGTCTATAAAAAGCCCAGAGTTGATGCAAAGACTTAAAGATGAGCAGATGCCACTGACGGTTTGCCCGAACTCGAATATTGAGCTAAAAGTCTTTGAGACTTATAAAGAGCACAATATTAAAGAGCTTTTAGACTATGGTCTGAATATTAGCGTCAACTCAGACGATCCAGCTTATTTCAAAGGGTATGTGAATCAAAACTTTATCAACCTCTACGAAAATCTACCGATTACGGAAGACGATGTTATTACATTAGTAAAAAACTCGTTTAAATCGGCATTTATCAATGATGAGTTAAAAGAAGCTTACTTGGCGAGAGTTGATCTTGCATTGAAATAATTTTAACGAGTTCGTTATGAGTAGTAAAGGCGTAACGGTTTATATAAACTGTTACGCCTTTTTTGTTGCCTGTCGTTAGTAGTACTTACGAGCAGTAGTAATTATAAAGCAGTAATTTCTTCTATCAGCAGTGGCAGTACTATTCCAGCCTTTTCTGCTAATGTGATATCGACAATGGTATTTGGTGTTGGGTCAGGGTTGATCTCGATAACTTGCGCGCCATTTTGTTTGGCTAGCTGTGCTAAACCAGCAGCAGGATAGACCAAGCTTGATGTACCGATACTGATAAACACCTCGCAATTAGCCGCAGCATCTTCGGCAGCCTGCCAGGCCTGTACAGGTAGAGCTTCGCCAAACCAAACAATATCTGGTCTGATGTAACCGTCGCAATGCGGACAGCTAAGCAGTGTTTCATCAAAACTCATTGTGCCTTGATTATCGTATGACGCTCTCGATTTATCTTGATAGGGTATCTCACACTGACCACAGCGGTTACGCCACAGATGACCATGCAGGTGAGTCACCGCGCTACCAGCTTGCTCGTGCAAATCATCGACATTTTGGGTAATGAGTGTCACTTGCTGATCGGAGGTTTGCGCATGATACTGCCACTGAGCCAACGCATGATGGGCAGGATTTGGCGCTTTGTCTGCGACCATTTGCCGACGCCATTGATACCATGACCACACCAGCTTTGGATCACGAGTGAACGCTTCAGGGGTTGCCAAGTCTTCGACACCGTAATTCTCCCACAGTCCTGTTTGCTTATCTCGAAATGTTGGGATGCCACTTTCTGCTGAAATGCCAGCCCCAGTCAAAATGCAAATACGCTGTTTCGATGACAACAGTTGTGCTGCAAGTTTTACTTCTGCTATTAACGCTGGTAATAATTCTGCTAACATGAGCCAAACCTTGCTAATAATGGATATTTTTACTTATGATAGACGGAATTTGGTGGCTTGTCATATTGTTCGCTGTCATCGCAGTTTTATGGTTCGTGGCAAAATCACGCGGCGCAAAAGCAGGTGAAAAGCATAGCGGCGCAAAATCAAAAAATTCAACACCGAATGATGCGCTGCAAAAAACATCAGCGATATTAAAACAGCATTTTGCTGATTATCGAGTCACAAGTAAGGCAAATCATTTGCTCGTTAGCAAACAAGATAAAAAAATTGCGATGATTACGATTGATAAAAAGATTGCTGAGGGTCAGCGCCGTTTGGGTGATGTGCCAGTGATTAATTATCACCGTATACCTAGCCGTGCTCAATTGACTGCCAATTTGCAAGATGCAGAGTAATTTTGCTATATAGTCAATCCTCTATAAATTGGCTACGGTGTCAGTCTCGCTCAGTCTACTACTTGTAGTACTTTCACTCGGCTTCCTTGTATCCAAATTATACTGAATCGACTATAGGTGAGAGCACTAGAAATATATAAGCACAGAAAAACCGCAAACATTTTGAAGTGTAGGTTTAATAAGTCTAGGTAGTTTAAGATAGTACTAAGGGAAGGGTAGAGCGAGGTTATAAACAATATGATTGGTGCGCTCGGCGGGAATCGAACCCACGACCCTCGGCTTCGGAGACCGATACTCTATCCAACTGAGCTACGAGCGCATATGATAACGATATGTCTGACTGTCACGCTTAGATGCGCATGATAATTAGCATAAGGTGTCTAGAAATAAAGACCGCTTAGTCTAACAAATAAAAAGCATAAAGCCAATAAATGACAGTCGCGATTGAGGTTTTTTAAGAAAAAACAGCCAAGTCATTAAACAAGCATGGCAATTTACCTGCCTTTTCCCTTATAATGTTGGGGAGAATTCATATTTATAATCACCGATTGCAAGTGCGCTGGCACGCGGGATGGCTGTCTGCTATTGAAGACTTAGAGGTCGTCAAAGAAGGACAGACAGAATGTCCGAGCCGTGCTAGTCCTTGTATACGTAATAAGAGAACGTGACGAATGAGAAAAGTAGTTATGTTATCGGCAGCTGCCATTCTAGGAATCGCTAGTATCGCGGTGAGCCAAGCTGAAGATGTTGTAGACACTCCTGTAACTGCGTCAGACGTAGCAGAAGGCCAAGAGGTCGTAGAAGCTGCTCCTGAAACGCTAGGTGACGATACCCAAGCTGCTGCAGATACGACAGATGGTGCTGCGCCCACTGACGAAGCCGCTCCAGCAGAAGGCGAAGAAACTGCCGCTGCAGCGCCTGCCGCTGATGAAGAGCCAATTCCACAAGATACGCCGCAAGTGCAAAAGCTAATTGCTTTGTATCCTAATCTGATTGCGCGTATCCAGCCTGTTGCCAATATCTGTTTTGAAGACGGTGAAGCTTGTGATGTAACGGCACGCTCATCTGGCCCAGCTGCTGGCGACGGTCCTCGTGACGGTAAAGCGGTATATAATGCTGTATGTCATACTTGTCATACTGCAGGCTTGCTAGGCTCTCCTATCTTTGGTGATGCTGGCGCTTGGGGCCCACGTATCGCAAAAGGTAAAGATACGCTATATACCCATGCTATCAATGGTTTCAATGCGATGCCTGCAAAAGGTGGCGCGGATATTCCTGATGAAGAAGTTCAAAATGCCGTAGATTATATGGTCGCAGAAGCAAGCTAATCTTTGTTGATTACCTTCCAAGCTTTTACGATAGTTATCTATAAAGCGCCTATTTCAGTGATGAGATAGGCGCTTTTTCATGATGAGTATTATTAATATGGTACTTCGAATATAAGGCAGTTGAAATTCGTCATGAGTAGCCTCATTTTATGAGATTAGTTCGTTTATTACCGTACATTGTCACCTTTAGAGAGTAGAGTGTGTTGAACATTCTTATACGGCTTTTGCCTATATGATAATGATAGTCGAATGTTCAACACGGCCTATTATTCTAAAATCGCATTTTATATAAATTGATAACAAATAAAGAGGTCTTCATGTCTGATGCACCAGCACTCTCCATAAAAAACCTATCCAAGACCTATGACAATGGGTTTTCGGCATTAAAAGGGGTTGATTTAATGGTACCACAAGGTGGATTCTTTGCGTTACTTGGGCCAAACGGCGCAGGCAAATCTACCATGATTGGTATTATTAGCTCATTGTTTAAGCCAACCACCGGTAGCGTCCATATTTTCGGCACAGACCTATTAGAGAACCCTTCGATTGCTAAGCAATACCTTGGCGTTGTACCGCAAGAATTTAACTTTAATATGTTCGAAAAGGTCGAAGATATCCTGATTACGCAAGCGGGTTATTTTGGTATTCCGGCGAAAGAAGCCAAACCCCGCGCAAAAAGACTATTAACAGCGCTAGGATTATGGGATAAACGCGACAGTAAATCACGTGAGCTATCTGGTGGTATGAAACGCCGTTTGATGATTGCCCGTGCATTAATTCATAAGCCAAAGCTATTGATTCTGGATGAGCCAACGGCGGGTGTCGATATCGAGCTTCGC
>Ga0207897_100326_pt1 | contig 17338 bp, 14 predicted proteins | sample LinPmetageLP42_FD_184054 | JGI IMG/M metagenome (GOLD analysis project Ga0207897, IMG submission 184054) | Marine viral communities from the Pacific Ocean - LP-42 (SPAdes) | ecosystem: Environmental > Aquatic > Marine > Oceanic | place: Pacific Ocean | collected 2010-08-27
ATTAAGGACAAAAAACAGAAAATCTTTCCATTAAATTTTACAGCGAAGCGGTTTTGTTTTTTTTATAACTACAAGCAAAGCGCTCTACTAACTACCGTCTATTTTAAAATGCTGCAAGCAATTTTAAAATGTATTAATCCCTAAGCAGCCCTCTTGAAATTACGATCTTTTGAATTTCAGAAGTTCCTTCGTAGATCTGGGTGATTTTTGCATCGCGCATCATACGTTCTACATGGTACTCTTTTACAAATCCGTTACCACCATGAACTTGTACGGCTTCAACCGAAACATCCATGGCCACTTGTGAAGCGTACAGTTTTGCCATAGCGCCACTCATGTCGTAATTGTGATCGTTGTCCTTGTCCCATGCTGCTTTATGCACTAGGTGACGGGCAGCTGTAATGGTTGTGTGCATATCGGCCAATTTAAAAGCAATGGCTTGATGGTTGCAAATTTCGGTACCAAAGGTCTTACGCTGTTTTGAATATTCTCTTGCCAGATCGTAAGCGCCTGCGGCAATCCCTAAGGCTTGTGCGGCGATACCAATACGACCGCCGGCCAATGTTTTCATGGCAAATTTAAAACCAAATCCATCTTCACCAATTCTATTTTCTTTAGGCACTTTAACATCATTGAAGTTAAGGGTGTGGGTATCACTTCCGCGGATTCCTAATTTATCTTCTTTAGGTCCTACTTCAAAACCTTCCCAGGTTTTTTCAACGATAAAAGCATTGATTCCCTTATGTTTCTTTTCTTTATCGGTTTGAGCGATGACTAAATAATAATCTGCTGTTCCTCCATTGGTGATCCAGTTTTTGGTTCCGTTTAAAATATAGTGATCTCCTTTGTCAATAGCTGTCGTTCTTTGAGATGTTGCATCACTACCAGCTTCCGGCTCACTAAGGCAAAAGGCTCCTATCGATTCTCCAGTAGCTAGTTTGGTAAGGTATTTTTCTTTTTGTGCTTCCGATCCATACGCTTCAAGTCCATAACATACCAAAGAATTGTTTACAGAAACAATTACAGAGGCAGAGGCATCCACTTTACTCAATTCTTCCATCACGATTACATACGCCAAGGTGTCCATGCCGCCACCGCCATACTTAGGATCCACCATCATGCCCAGAAAGCCAAGTTCGCCCATTTTTTTAACCTGTTCGGTTGGAAACTCTTGTTTGTTATCGCGTTCTATCACGCCAGGAAGCAATTCATTTTTTGCAAAATCACGTGCTGCGTCGCGGATCAATAAATGTTCTTCAGAAAGGCTAAAATCCATTATGGTATATCGTTTTAGTAAATTTTTAAAAAGTCTAGCAAAAGTACTGCTTTTAACAATAATCCTCAAGGAGACCTTCTTAAAATAAGGTGAAATTTATGAGTCACTCAATTCGGGTTATCAGAACAATGTTGTATAAAGTTTCCTACTTTTACACGAATGAAAAAAAATAGCTATCATGTGGTTGGTGTTATGAGCGGCACTTCTTTAGATGGGGTGGACCTTGTAGAATGTTTTTTTGATGTTTCTGAAGACGGCTATAGCTATAAAATGGGAGTTTCGGTGACTGTTCCGTATACTCAGTTTTGGAAAAATAGATTACAACAAGCGATAACTTTTTCTGAAAAAGAACTCATTGTTTTAAATACTGACTATACCGAACTACTAGCGGAATTAATTTTAGCTTTTTTAAAGGATAACAAGATTGAAAAATTGGATGCGGTATGCAGCCATGGGCACACCATTTTACACCAACCGGAAAAAGGACGCACCTTACAAATAGGAAATTTACCGAAATTGGCGTTACTACTCGATCAAACCGTTGTTTGCGATTTTAGGGTTCAGGATGTTGCCATGGGTGGGCAGGGAGCACCTTTGGTTCCAGTGGGCGATCAACTGCTTTTTAAAAACTACGATTATTGCCTTAATTTAGGAGGTTTTGCTAATATATCTACTGAAATTTCAGGTAACAGAATAGCCTATGATATCTGTCCCGTAAATATTGTACTGAATATCTACGCCGAAATGTTAGGAAAGCCCTATGACGATGGTGGCGAGATTGCTTTAAAAGGGAAGGTGGATAAAGCCTTGTTGATGCAGTTAAACCAACTGCCATTTTACTCCAAAAAACCACCTAAATCTTTGGGATTAGAATGGGTAAAAGAACAAATATTGCCTATACTGAATGCTTCGGGTAAATCGCCAGAAAATGTTATCGCTACATTTACTGAGCATATTGCGATGCAAATTAGTAAGGAGCTGGTTCAAGATGCTTCTGTATTAATAACTGGTGGAGGGGCATATAATCGTTTTCTGCTGAAACGGTTGGGGAATTTTAGAAATTGTAACATAACAGTACCGCCTTCAGAAATCATAGAATTTAAGGAAGCCCTTATTTTTGCGCTCCTAGGTGTACTAAAACTGCAGAATGAAGTGAATTGTTTAGCCAGTGTAACAGGAGCAGAAAGCGATCATTCCAGTGGTAAAATTTTCAGAATTTAAAAATGAAAGAAAAGAAAAAAAAGAAACCAGATCAAGTTGTTTTTGATGAGAAAAGTCAGAAGTATGAAGCGTCCATTAAGCCGTATGCAACAAACGTGGGCGCCCCGGCCATACAAATGGAGGATGTAACTTCCTGGAAAAATACGAGCGTTAAAAAAGTGAATCACCACTTTAAAACGAACTTTGAAAAGATAAAAGCGCAATATGACGCGATGATGGAGGCTTTTGAATATAATGATCTAATCTACCGCGCAAAGTTTAGTTTTGAACCTGTAATAGGGCAAGTCTACCATCTTTACAGGGCTAAAGACGATACCACATTTTTGTCGATGATTGCCCCTTCAGAATGTTCATTCAAATTTATAGATAGTTTTGCATTGGATATGGATAGGGTTTGGCAGCGAGTTGATAACGTTGATGCATAAACCAATAAATACTTCGATAAAATAAACTTAAAATAACAAAAACCCTTTTTCAATTTTTTATATTTGTTGCAGAACTTCACAATTACATGAAAGAATTACTTACCAAGTACGAGAATAAAGAACCAGAAATTGTTTTTCATTGGAATGATCCAGAAACCGAAGCCGAAGGCTGGACGGTTATCAACTCGTTGCGCGGTGGCGCAGCCGGAGGAGGAACCAGGATGCGATCTGGCCTGAATGAGAACGAAGTGCTTTCACTGGCGAAGACCATGGAAGTGAAATTCACGGTTTCTGGCCCTGCCATTGGCGGTGCAAAATCAGGAATTAATTTTGACCCGCATGACCCTCGTAAGAAAGGAGTGTTGGAGCGCTGGTACAAAGCGGTGTCCCCATTGCTAAAAGCATATTATGGAACAGGGGGTGATCTTAATGTAGATGAAATACATGAGGTGATCCCAATTACTGAAGAAAGTGGCGTTTGGCATCCACAAGAAGGTGTTTTTAACGGCCATTTTACACCCACGGAAGCAGATAAGATCAATCGGATTGGCCAACTTAGGCACGGCGTGATTAAAGTGCTAGAAAATGACACGTATTCACCAGATGTTTCTAGAAAATATACCGTGGCAGATATGATTACGGGCTACGGTGTGGCAGAAGCTGCCCGTCATTATTATGACATTTATGGCGGTAGTATAAAGGGAAAACGTGCCGTGGTACAAGGATTTGGTAACGTAGGTGCTGCTGCAGCTTATTACTTAGCACAAATGGGAGCTAAGGTAGTGGGTATTATAGATAGAGTAGGAGGCGTTATTAACAAAGACGGTTTTTCTTTTGATGAAATAAAAGAGTTATATCTCAATAAAGATGGAAACACACTTGTCTCAGAGAACATGATTCCGTTTGACGAGATCAATGATAAAATCTGGAAGTTAGAGTGTGAGGTATTCGCCCCTTGTGCTGCGTCTAGATTGATAACTAAAGACCAGATTTCGTCTATGATGGAAACAGGTCTTGAAGTAATTAGTTGTGGTGCAAATGTACCTTTTGCAGATAAAGAAATTTTCTTTGGACCTATTATGGAATATACAGACGAACGTGTGAGCCTAATACCAGATTTTATTTCAAACTGTGGAATGGCGCGTGTGTTCGCTTATTTTATGGAACGTAAAGTGCAAATGACAGACGAGGCAATTTTTAATGATACTTCCATTACTATTAGAAACGCAATACAAAATACCTTTGATAATAATAGCACCAAGACACACATTAGTAAGACTGCGTTTGAAATTGCACTCAAGCAACTACTTTAATTAAAAATAAAACACTCCTTACACTATGGAATCGATTATTATATTAATTTTTATCATCGGATACCTCTCCATCACCTTGGAGCATCCTTTAAAATTAGACAAAACAGTTCCCGCTTTAATCATGGCGGCTTTAATTTGGGCAGTCTTGGCCATAGGTTTTCATGCCGGTTGGTTTGATGTTATAGACACCCATGAGCGGGCTTTTAATTTCTTGAGCGGTGGGGAAGCAGCCGAAGAAGGTTTTGAAAATGCACTGTTACATCATTTAGGAAAAACCTCAGAGATCCTTATTTTCTTGATTGGGGCAATGACTATAGTTGAAATTATAGACCTTCATCGTGGTTTTGAGATTTTAAAAGGAGCAGTAAAGACGAAAAGTAAAAAAAAGTTGCTTTGGATTATAGGTATTCTTGCCTTTATACTTTCAGCAATAATTGATAACCTTACCGCAACCATCGTTTTGGTAACGTTATTACGTAAGCTCATCGTTGTTAGAGAACAAAGGCTTTGGTATGCCGCTATGGTCGTAATTGCAGCAAATGCGGGTGGCGCTTGGTCTCCTATTGGTGATGTAACCACAACGATGCTTTGGATTGCAGACAACGTTACTGCAGCAGGTCTCATTGAGTTTGTGGTCCTGCCATCTGTCGTTTGTTTTGTGGTTCCTTTTGTAATTGCAAGTTATACGCCTGCCTTCAAAGGGGAAATCCATGTTAATAATACCGAAGATAAAGAGACAGAACGCCTACTTAGTTCAAAAACAATGTTGTTTTTAGGGCTAGGAATGATCGTTTCGGTACCTGTTTTTAAGACAATTACACATTTACCACCTTATATCGGGATGATGTTTGCCTTAGGTATCGTATGGTTGGTTTCTGAATATATTCATCCTGAAGAAGATTTCAGTAAAGAAAGAAGACATTTGTATTCCGCTCATAAAGCACTTTCTCGTATCGAAATTTCCAGTATCCTTTTCTTCCTTGGGATTTTAATGGCTGTAGCCGGATTAGAAAGTTTGGTCTTTGGTGTTGCCGAAAATGGAGATCCAGTAGGAACCTTAAGATATCTTGCTGAGGTGCTCCAAGAAGCCATTCCTAATCAGGATGTGGTGGTGTTATTATTAGGTGTGCTGTCTGCTATTATAGACAATGTTCCTTTAGTAGCCGCCTCTATGGGGATGTACGATGCGCCTACAGATTCTGTATTGTGGCACTTTATAGCCTATTCTGCAGGAACAGGTGGAAGTATGTTGATTATAGGTTCGGCAGCTGGAGTTGCAGCCATGGGGATGGAGCGTATCGATTTTATTTGGTACCTCAAAAAAATTACCTGGTTGGCTTTTGTAGGGTTCATCGCTGGAGCGGGAGTCTTTTTATTGTTCGAGCGCGTACTATTTCACCATACATAACAATTTCTTTTATTCATTTTCGTTAGTACTAAAAACTAAATAACTTATATGCTAAACCTTTTAATACAAGAAGGCGCTCAGGATATTGATCCGTTGTTGGACGAAGAGCCCGTTGAAAAAACACTTTCTATAATCGAACTGCTCATGAACGGTGGTCTGGCAGCTCAGATTATCATTGGAGTGCTATTTATACTACTATTTGTTGCCGTATATATTTATTTTGAAAGGTTATTTGCCGTGAAAGCTGCTTCAAAAATGGATAGTAATTTCATGAATCAGATACGGGATAATGTTTCTTCTGGTAATATGCAGGCGGCAAAGGTTTTATGTGCCCAACAAAACACACCTGTTTCGCGTTTAACTGAAAAAGGTATTTCCCGAATAGGAAGTCCTTTAGAAGATATTAATACGGCCATTGAAAATGCAGGTAGACTAGAAGTATATAAACTGGAAAAAAACGTAAGTGTATTAGCAACTATTGCTGGAGCAGCACCCATGATTGGATTTTTGGGTACTGTAATCGGTATGGTGTTAGCTTTTCATCAATTAGCAACCAGTAGCGGGCAAGCAGAAATGGGTGCCCTGGCCGAAGGGATCTATACAGCCATGACTACAACGGTAGCCGGTCTTATCGTAGGTATTATTGCCTACATGGGCTACAACCATATTGTAGTGCGAACAGATAAAGTGGTACACCAGATGGAGGCCACGGCAGTAGACTTTTTAGACATCTTAAACGAGCCAGCATAATATGAATTTGCGAGGAAGAAATAAAGTGAGTGCAGAGTTTAGTATGAGCTCCATGACAGATATTGTGTTCTTGTTATTGGTTTTCTTTCTGCTTACCTCTCCTGCAATTACACCAGATGCATTAGACCTTATCCTACCAAAGGCAAAAGGGAAAAGTACCAATGCGCAAAAGGCAAGTGTGAGCATTACGGCAGAAGGTGCGTATTATGTTAACAAGGAGCGCGTGAGTGAATATAGCATAGAAAAAACCTTGGTAAGCGCTTTAGCGGGTCAAGAAGAACCTACGTTAATTTTACGCGCCGAAGAAGGAGTGCCCATAGAGCAAGCTGTTTTTGTGATGGATATTGCCAATAAAAATAATTTTAAGGTAGTCTTGGCAGTACGTCCTAATTAGGGCGTTACCAAGACGCTCATTGCTTTCGGCCTTGGTCGGGCTTTTGGCAGTCGCTTCCAGACAAAAGCGTCTGGAGAGCTCCAACAAAGCCTCAATCCCTAACGCAAAAAGAAGTGTGGCATATTTTTAGCTATTCAGTAATACAGATAAAGAATGAGCATGTTAGATACAGAACATAAGAAAAAGAGCATGGCGATCACCATCGTGCTGCATGTGCTTATTGTATTGTTGCTATTCTTTGTGGGTCTTCACTATTTAGACCCACCACCAGAGAACGGGATTGCTGTTAACTTCGGGACAACAGAAACAGGTAGTGGAAATATCCAGCCGTTAGAGAAAATAAAATCAGCTCCCAAACAAGAAACCCCGCCACCCGTAGAACAACCAAAATCTGAAATTAAAGAAGACGTTGTCACCCAAGATAATGAAGATGCTCCAGTTATTAAAAAAGAAAAAATAACGAAGGAAAATGTGGAGACGCCAAAAAAAGTAGTACCTAAAAAGGAGCCTGTAAAAAAACCAGATCCTACCCCAGACAAAACGACGAGCGATGCGCTTTCAAATTTGATCAATGGTCCTAAAAGTGACGGTACCGCAAAAGGAAGTGAAGGTAACGACAATAAGGCCGGAGATAAAGGAAGTATAGATGGCGACCCGAATGCCAGCAGCTATTACGGTACAGGTAAAGGCTTAGATGGTGACGGAAATTATTTGCTAGGCGGCAGAAAAGCACTCAACAAGAAAAAATTCACCCAGGACTGTAATGAAGCAGGAACTGTCGTGGTTAGTATCGAGGTAGATCGAAATGGTAAAGTAATAAGTGCCACTCCAGGTGTTAGGGGAACTACCAATAATTCCAGATGTTTACTGGAACCTGCAAAAAGAGCAGCATTAGCGACCCGTTTTAATGGCGACGACAAAGCGCCTGCAAAACAAATAGGAAAGATTATCTACAAATTCAGTCTTTCAGAATAAAAGAGTACGATTTATACTACAACTTTTTTCATAACTTCACCGCTTTTAGATAAAGCTTTGAAAGGGGATACATTAAAATATTTAGCAATTTTCTTTGGTTTGGTTTCCGTCTTTGTTTCCATGATTTATGGTAATACTGAAACGCTCTATATCAAACCATTATTTCATGTATTTATCTATTGGTTTTATGTAAATCAAACCAAGAAAAATAATTGGCTTTTACTACTTTTCTTAACTGCGGCAATGGTTGGCGAAATGTTTGTCGCATTAGGTTTCGAGGCCAATTATACTCGGGTTATGTTGCTCTTTGCAGTTGTTTTCTTTTGTGGAATTATATTGCTCAAACCTGTCTTAAATAGTACAAGACTAAAGTTTAAGTTAAGCCATGTGCTCATACCTATGGTCGTAGCCGTTGGGTTGGTATATACTATTATATCTATCTATATTTCTGCAGTCGATTATATGCCACAACTTTTTTTCTATTCTATTTCACTCGTGCTCTATTGTGTCTTCATATTTTCATGCTTTTATATTACTTTATTTAATAAACATCCTAAAAACACTTACATTTTTATAGTTGGAGTTGGGTACATTTTAGTTACTGTAGGCACTTTTTTGTTTGAGGTAATTCAACCTTCCAGATTTTTATTGGGACTGGCAAATCTTAGCGAGGTGATAGCTCAGTTTTATTTTGTTATTTATGTAATAAATATCAAAGATGTTGCTACTAAAATGAAATGGTATCTTTGATGCTCTCAAAGTGATTAAATAGCTAATGGCCTCTATCAGTTCAAATAATAATGACCAGGGTTACGCCAGCAAAGAAACCCCAGAAATTTAATAGTTTCAAACTTTCTAAATATTCTTAGGCCTTATTAAAAGTTTTATAGTAACTTCCTACACTTATACTCGGGATGACCTTTTCGTCAATTTTAAAATATTCGTTCCTCGCGGTAGGGTTTTTATCGTTAGCAATCTCTTCGTTATTCTCGAATATAGAGATAGGCTTTATCAAGCCCTTATTTTATGTGCTATTTTATGGAGTGTATTGGCAGGCAACAAGAAAAATAAATGTGCTTCTAATTATCTTTTTATGTTGTGGCATCATTGCTGAGTTTTTTACGGCCTTGGGATATCAAGAAAATTTTGAAATCATAACCACATTTTATATTTTTTATTATTTAGTAGGCACTTTGCTTTTATATCCAGTGCTCAAACGCATGCATTTCGAAAATTTGAAAAGTTCAGATTTAACAATTGCTTTTCTAATTTTAATCTTTTTAACCTATATCTTAATATCCGTTATCCTGATGTCTTTGGATCTGATAGTAAACTTTTCACTTTTGATTTTAAATGCTATATGCTTTCTCTATTTTATTGCATCTTGTTTTTATGTAGCAGGCTTTAATAAACATTCTAAGAATTTATATATGTTTTTGGTTGGGATCTGTTATTTATTTGTAGGTATTTGCTCGTATTTAAATGAATTGATCTTTCAATTGCCTATATTATCCGTGTTAGTTAATCTCTCTGAAATTGTAGCTCAAATCATTTTCGTATATTTTTTAATACACATCAAGGATATCATAAAACCCAAAGAGTGGCTTGTCTAGAAATATATAGATTGTAGTGTTAATGCTACAGATCATGGTCAAATCACTAAACAACTAATCATTTCACATTATCGACTACAAACAAACAACCACATGGCTTTTTGAACAACTGCCCATGTACCAGAGAATAGGGAATGCAGCATATAAGGCAGATCTCGACACTACGTTGCGACTGGCTTCTTACTTAGAACATCCCGAAAACACCTTTAAAAGTATCCATGTCGCTGGCACTAATGGTAAGGGTTCCACTTCGCATATGTTGGCTTCGATACTTCAGGAAGCAGGTTACAAAGTGGGGTTATACACTTCACCTCATTTAAAAGATTTTAGAGAGCGTATAAAGATAAATGGGGAAATGATCCCCAAACGCTTTGTGTCAAGCTTTGTGACAAAACATAAACCCTTTTTTGAGACGAACCAGCTTTCATTCTTTGAAATGACCGTAGGCTTGGCTTTCGATTATTTCAGAAAGGAAAAAGTCGATATCGCCGTAATTGAAGTGGGTATGGGCGGTCGTTTAGACAGTACTAATATTATTACACCAGAGGTCGCTATAATTACCAATATTGGGAAAGACCACACACAGTTTTTAGGTACTTCGCTAGCCGAAATAGCTGCTGAAAAAGCAGGGATTATGAAGAAGGATGTTCCTGTTGTGATAGGAACACATCATGATGAAACGGCTCCAGTGTTTTTAGAAATTTCAGAAAAAATAGGAGCGCCTTTACATACGGCGTATGATTTTGGAGTAGTACCGTTGGCATCCGATTTAAAAGGCAATTACCAATCTAAAAATATAAAAACAGTTCAAAAAACGGTCTGGCTTTTACAGAATAAAGGCTATGCAATCGGTATTCAGCATTTGGCCAAAGGGCTCATGAACGTGGTGAAAAATACTGGATTGTTAGGTCGCTGGCAAGTGTTGCAAGAAAATCCGAGAGCGATTTGTGATACAGCACATAATAGCGATGGGTTGACCTTAGTGTTGCAACAAGTAGTTTCACAGCGCTATGATTCACTGCATATCGTTTTGGGGGTTGTAAGTGACAAAGATTTAGCGGCCATTTTACCCTTATTTCCAAAAAATGCCACCTACTATTTTTGTAAGCCCAATGTTCCAAGAGGAATGGAAGTGGCCGTTTTGGCTGCAGAAGCCGCGACGTATGATTTAAAAGGAGCCTCATTTACTTCAGTTAAAGAAGCTTATGAAGCGGCGTTGCAAAAAGCCGAAAACAAAGATCTTATTTTTGTGGGTGGAAGCACTTTTGTAGTCGCAGAAGTTTTATAATTTTTTTTAATAATTTGTTTGTGGGTTTTAAAAACTAGCTTATATTTGCATCCGCTAACTGCAGGGGCGCGTAGCTCAGTTGGTTCAGAGCACTTGGTTTACACCCAAGGGGTCAGGGGTTCGAATCCCTTCGCGCCCACCACCAAATCCTCACTATTTATAGTGGGGATTTTTTTATGTATCCCAATTCATCCGTTGTAATCTAATGGCATTCAGGATGGCAAGTAGCGCCACTCCAACATCTGCAAACACAGCTTCCCACATCGTGGCAAGACCACCCGCTGCAAAAGCAAGCACGATAAACTTAACAACAAAGGCCAATACAATATTTTGCCATACGATAACTCGGGTAGAACGACCTATTTTTATGGCTCGGGCTATCTTGGAGGGTTGGTCGTTCTGTATGATAACGTCAGCCGTTTCAATGGCCACATCGCTCCCCAATCCGCCCATTGCAATACCCACATCACTGGCAGCAAGTACAGGGGCGTCGTTAATACCATCTCCTATAAAAGCCACTTTTGTATTGGGTTGCTGCTTTAATTTTTCAACCTCACTTAGTTTGTCTTCGGGTAACAAACCGCCTTTGGCCCAATCAATGCTCAACTCTTTGGCTACTTGTTGCGTAATGGAATCTTTATCGCCAGAAAGCATAATAATTTTAGAAATCCCTGAATCTCTAATTTGTTGTATGGCTTGATGGGCATCTTCTTTTAATTCGTCTGCAATCGTGACGTATCCTGCAAAAGCCTTGTCGATCGCTACCATAACAATGGATTCTACGATGCTTTCGGTTTCTGAAGGAACTTCCACATCATTAAACGTCATAAGTGCTTTATTTCCTACTAAAACGGTTTTTCCGTTTACGATGCCTTTGAGACCTTTCCCAGCTATTTCAGATACTTCAGACGCTTCAAGCGTTGGAGCTTCGGTTGTATATTTCAGAATTGCCTTTGCAATGGGATGGGTAGATTGTTCTTCCATTGCTAGGAGATAAGGCATCATTTCTTTTTCAGAAACAGAAAAAGTCTTTATCTCTTTTATTTTAAAAACACCTTTGGTCACGGTGCCTGTTTTATCCATGACAACTGTATTTATTTTTGTCACTGAATCGAGAAACGAAGCACCTTTAAAAAGGATTCCATTTCTGGAGGCCGCTCCCAAGCCGCCAAAATATCCTAACGGAATAGAAATAACCAACGCACAAGGGCAGGAAACAACAAGGAACACCAACGCTCTATACAACCAATCACTAAATACATACTCCGCAACAAAGAAATAGGGAAGTACCGTTAATCCGATCGCCAAGAAAACAACGATAGGCGTGTATACTCTTGCAAATTTTCGGATAAACAGTTCTGTTTTTGATTTCCGTGCAGTAGCATTTTGAACCATATCAAGGATTCGGGCAATCGAACTGTCCTTAAATTCCTTGGTGGTTTCAATTTCAATCACGCCGTCCAGATTGATGCTTCCGGCAAATACTTTTTCGTCCTTTGCAATAGTATCGGGTTTACTTTCTCCTGTAATGGCAGCGGTATTGAGAGAAGCTTTTTCGGAAATAAGAATCCCGTCCAAAGGAACTTTTTCACCTACACGGACTTGAATTTTCTCTCCAATTTTAACCGTTTCAGGGTTTACAGAAACAAAATCATTGTTGCGATAGACCAGCGCTGTATTGGGTCGCACATCAAGTAAGGCTTTAATGTTTCCTTTGGCATTTTTAACGGCTGCCGACTGAAATAATTCACCCACCGCATAAAATAACATGACGGCAACACCTTCTGGATATTCACCAATGGCAAATGCACCAATGGTAGCAATGGACATAAGTAAAAATTCAGTAAAAAAAGCACCTCGTATAATGCTTTTGAAACCTTCTTTAAGCACTGGAAATCCTACTGGGATGTAAGCAATACTATACCATACGATACGAAACCATCCAGAAAAAAAGCTAAAGGCATCCAAGTAATCTACAAGGATCCCTGCCACCAGCATTACAAAACTTATTAGTGCAGGCAGGTAGGTTTTCAATTTATTAACGCTGTCTGGATCGCTGTGGTTATGACCATCGTCATGCGCATGTTCACCCGCGTGCTTGGTCATCTCAAGATCTCTCAAATTTTGTTTCTTTTTCATAGTTGTAATATCTAAAAATTATGCGTGCAATTGTAGTGCAATTATGTTTTACTGCATGTATCGCATATGCCTGTGACCACAAGGTTTGCATCTTCGGCAATAAAGCCTTCGGGTAGGTTGACGTGTGGGATCTTGTGTTCTGTTAAGCAAACGGTTTTATCGCATTGGTTACAATGAAAATGTAAATGCAGGTCTTGATCAATCTCACAATTACAACCAGGTTCACAAAGTGCATATTTTGAAACGCCAGTACCGTCTTCAATTTGATGCGCAATCCCTTTTTTCTCAAACGTTTTTAAGGTGCGATACAAGGTGGTTCGCTCTACTTTTAAAAATGCATCTTCAATATCTGTTAATGTTACGGCGATTTCTTTTTGCGCCATAAACTTATAGATGAGGATACGCATTGCAGTAGGACGAATTCCTTTGTTTTCTAATGTTTTTTCGATTGCTGTCATACGTTATTAATGATGATGTCCTGCATCGCCTTTTTTCATTTGTGCCATAATATAATAGGCATTGTTGTAGGCAATTTTCATGTTTTTTTCAACAGGGTTTAAAAATGTGATTGCAACCCAATTGTCGTCTTTCGCACCTGTAATAACTTCGATTGGTTTTAGACTCCAAGCTGCTCCTTCTTCTTCTACCGTAAATATAAATGATTTGCCTGCGTCATTGCTAATGGCACTTTCTGGCACAGCAAGGGTAAGGTTAGAGTCGGTTTCAATTTTGGCCTCGACATACATTCCGGGGATAAGATTACCTTCTTTGTTTTCAATTTCTGCATGTACATGAAGCGCTTTTGGGTTATCTTCAAACGTTTTGCTAATGGAATAAATAGCTGCCGTGAGTTCGCTTCCAGGAACAGATTGAACATTAAAACGAACTTTTTGTCCTACTTTTATCTTGTGTACATCCTTTTCAAAAACCATTAAATCTACATGTACATGATGTGTGTCTACGACCTCAATTAGGTTGGTCTGCGGATCAACGTATTGACCTGTTTTCACCTTTACCTTTTCAACAAAACCATCAATGGGACTTCGTAGGCTTATTCTTTGATAAATGGTGCCAGATTGTATGCCAGCAGCGCTAATATTTAGTTGTCTTAATTGTGCCTCTAAACCATTCACCATAGCGGTGGAAGCCTGATAGGCGGTTTCTGCTTTCTGAAAATTAGCACCACTGCCTACACCCGCATCATAAAGTGTTTTTTGGCGCTCAAACTCTTTATTTAAAAGTTGACGGTTATTATAAGCAGTTAGATATTCTGTTTGCTTTTGAATGATACTGGGATGTGATAAATAAGCAACTGTTTGCCCTTTTTTTACTTTGTCCCCTTCAATTACCTCGATCGAAACCACATTAGCACCTAAAACGGTCGTAATTATAGCTTCATTCTGAGGTGGAACTTCCAACTGTCCATTTGCTTTAATAAACCCACTCATACTTCTAGTTCGTAAGGTATCCACTTGCATCTGCAGTGCTTCAAATTGCTGTGCAGAGAGCATGGCCTCGATCACTTTACTTTCTTTTGGAGTATTGTTTTCTGCTGTTGTATTTTCAGTTTCAGCAGCTTTATTTTTTTCTTCAGGGCTATTACAGGAAAGAGCGCTAAAAAGCGTTGCAATCACAAACGCTACTGTATATTTTGATATATGTTTCATTTTTCTAGGGTATAATATTGTAATTCAAATAATGATTTTAAATAATTGTCTAAAGCAGTGAGTGCGTCCATTTCGGTCGTAATAGCATCACGAATAATCTGTGTAAAGGCAGCATAATCAATCGCTCCTTCTCGATATGCTAACAGGACTCCTTTTCGCTGTTCTTGAGCCAATGGGACGACTTCGTTTTTATAAAAAAACCAAGATTTCTGCCATTTGTTGAATGTTTCCAAAGCTTGTATATACTCAGATTTTAAGGTTTGTTGTGTAAAAACTGCCTTCGCCCGCACCATTTTATTTTCAATTTTAGAAACCTGTGCACGGCTGCGTTCTTCACCTGAAAATATAGGAACCGAAATCCCTGCTTGATAACTATAAAAACCATTGTCACCATTGATGCGTTGCAAACCACCTTGCAGGTTAAACTTAGGTAATAAATCTGCTTGGGCAGCTCTGTAATTTGCTTCGGCTTCCTGAATACGGATTTCTGAAAGGGTTACTTCAGGATGTGCCTCAAGATTTATAGTTTTAATTAAAGTGGTTAAGCTACTTTCTTCTAACGTATCAGGAACGCCATAAAACGTTCCTGAAGAGAACCACAGGTTTAATTTTTGTAAAGCGATCTTATAATTACGTTCTGCTTGCTGAAGCTTATTGCCAACTTGCAATGCTTGGTTTTTAGCGGAAGAATATTCCAGTTTTGAAATCGCCTCAACTTCAAAATTGAGTGCAACGGCTTCCGAAAATTTCTCAAATATGGAATCCAACTCCTTATATATTTCATGTTCTTGCTTTGCTGTATATGCAGCTGTCCATGCTTTTTTGACTTCTAGCGCCACCTTTAATTCTGAATATCTTAAAGTAGTTTCTGCTAATGCAATGCGTTGTTTTTTTAGTTGTTTCTTTGGGCCTATTCCGAATAAATCGATGTTCTGTTGTCCGATTCCGATAAGGGTGTAGACTCCGCGGTCTTCATTGATTTCCTCTCCACCCGTAAAAATTTTAGTATCCCCAAAATCATAGGCAGTTCTTCCCAGCACATCTTGTCGTTCAATCTCCAACTGTCTATTTTTTAATAAGGGATAGTTTTCTTTTGAAATTTTCACGGCTTCACTTAGAGAGATTTCAGGTAATTTTTCTTGTAAGGAACCCTCTTGTGCCGTTATAATCCCAGGCAGTAAAAACAATGCTATAAATATGCTAATTGCTACATGGCTCGGTTTAAATTTTAGTTTGCGATAGGATTTGTTTTCGACCCATTGATAAAAAACAGGAAGAATAAATAAGGTAAGTAGAGTAGAAGTGATCAATCCACCGATAACAACGGTAGCGAGTGGGCGTTGCACTTCTGCACCTGCAGATGATGAAATGGCCATAGGAAGAAAACCTAAGACGTCTGTGAGGGCAGTCAACATAATAGGACGTATCCTTCTTTTGGTTCCTAAGAAAATCCGATCCTTTAAATTGGTTACGCCTTCCTCTTTAAGTTCATTGAGTCCTGTGATCATAACCAATCCATTTAGAACCGCTACGCCAAAGAGAACAATAAAACCAACGCCTGCCGAAATACTAAAAGGCATATCCCGTATCCAAAGCGCAAAAACTCCTCCAATGGTTGCCATGGGTATCGCCAGATAAATCATCAAGGTTTGTGGAAACGATTTCAATGCGAAATAAATCAAGACAAAGATTAGTAGTAGCGCAATAGGTACAACCGTTTTAAGCTTAGAGCTGGCACGCTCTAAGTTTTCAAAAGCACCTCCGTATCTAATAAAATATCCTGGAGGTAATTCAAGTTCTTCATCCAGTCTTGTTTGGATATCACTTACGACCGATTTCACATCCCGATCACGCGTATTGATACCTACGTAGGTTCTTCTATTTGTATTGTCGCGACTTACTTGCATAGGCCCGGGCTCATAGCTTACCTGTGCAATTTCACGGAGTGGTATTTGAGCACCCGAAGGTAAATTAATAAATAAATCCTGAATGTCATTAATACTCGTTCGGTTTTGTTCTTGCAAACGGACGACGAGATCAAAACGTTTTTCACCTTCAAAAATAACACCTGCTTTTCCGCCGGCGAATGAAGATTTAACGATGTTATTTATCTCGTTCACTTGTATACCATATTGTGCAAGTTTGTTGCGGTTATAAGCGATTGTTATCTGCGGAAGTCCATCCGTCGCTTCCACTTTCATGTCTGCAACGCCTGGCACTGTTGCTATAATCGCACCCATCTCGGCTGCTTTACTGGCAAGGATATCAAGATCTTCACCATATAATTTTATGGCGACATCTTCTCTAACACCCGTTAAGAGTTCATTAAAACGCATTTGTATGGGTTGGGTGAACTCAAAGTTGACACCAGGTAGTATACTTACTGCCTCTTTCATTTTTTCAACTAGTTCCTCTTTAGAGCTGGCAGATACCCATTCGTCGCTGGGTTTTAAAATTACAATAACATCAGCTAGATCCATAGGCATCGGGTCTGTAGGAACATCGGCAACGCCAATACGGCTTACCACTGTTTTCACTTCTGGAAATTCAGCTATTACGATTTGTTCTATTTTGGTCGTTGTTTCTATGGTTTCAGAAAGCGAACTGCCCGGTTTTAAAATCGCATGAAAAGCGATATCTCCTTCATCGAGCTGCGGAATGAATTCACCTCCTAATTTTGTAAATACAAATATGGCAATTGCAAAAAAGGCGATCGCAATTCCTACGATGAGTTTTCCTTTCTGAAGCGATTTAGCTAATAAAGGCTCGTAGCCACGTTCTACCCAATGAACAAATTTATCTCCCCAAGAATTTTTAAGAACTTTAGGCGGTTTCAGAAATAAGGCGGAAACCATAGGAACATAGGTCA
>Ga0207897_100327_pt1 | contig 17315 bp, 15 predicted proteins | sample LinPmetageLP42_FD_184054 | JGI IMG/M metagenome (GOLD analysis project Ga0207897, IMG submission 184054) | Marine viral communities from the Pacific Ocean - LP-42 (SPAdes) | ecosystem: Environmental > Aquatic > Marine > Oceanic | place: Pacific Ocean | collected 2010-08-27
AGTATGTCGCGGCTTTCTACCGGGCGACTTTGTTGCGAAGCAAGCGCTGCAACCTGACTCTCTTTGGGGCGTGAGTGAAAGTAACGGTCGTTGTCTTCATCATCAAGGGGGATTGCACTACCAATAATACTAATTTGCCGTTCTAAGGGCAGCCAGGCAAAGTGCAGGGCAACTTGAGGGTTCTTGCTTATGTCCTGGCCTTTATGGCTGTTTTTGTTGGTATAAAACCGAAAGCCGGTATGGTCGTAACCTTTAAGCAGCACGATACGCTGGCTGGGCACGTGTTCAGCATCCACCGTTGCCAGTGTCATGGCGGTAGGGTCACTCAATAAATTGCTGTCTATTGCCTGCTGCATCCACTTTTCAAATTGCTTTATCGGGTCGGCTTCCAGTTGCTCGCGGTGCAGGCTGCCTAACCCGTATTCCCGACGCATTGCTTGTAAATCCATGACCTCTCCTTAATGGACTAAAGGTGCGTATCCTGTTTTTTGTCCAGGAAGCGCTGACGTATTTTTTCCATCGCATCCAGATTATCCAGCATAAGTCCCACTAGCTCTGGATCAAAGAATTTACCACTGTGCTGTAGCAGATAATCTGCGGCATCCTCAGATTCTTTTGCATCACGATAACTGCGCTGCGTTCGCAGGGCGTCAAAGTGACTGGTAATACTCAGAATTCGGGCGTTAAGGTCAATGGCTTTTGCCGATTTCTGGCTGGGAAAGCCTGTGCCATTCCAACGTTCGTGAATATCCTGAGCAATAAGGGCTGCGATTTTAGCAACTGCTGAGTCCGTCTGGCGTAAATAATCATGCCCCTGAATGACTTTCTGCATAATTTCTTCATATTCGTGAATACTCAATACGTCGGCGCGTTGAGCTAGCTCCATTTGCACCGACACTTTGCCGATATCATAAACGGATGCGGCTTGTTTTAACGCCTCGGCCTGTTCTTGAGTTGCACCTGAGAATATCGCCAGCTGGCCAGCCATTTCGGCGGAACGTTTAACATGGTGGCTAATTTCATCAATAGAATGTTTTTCAATGGCTTCGCCAACACTATAAAGCAGTTCGCGTTGTGCTTCCCGCTCGTTTTCTGTGGCTTGCAGGTTATCTATAGCAATGGAGCTATTATTCACAAAAAGCCCCAGCAGATTTTGATCCAGCTCAGATAAGTCACGGACACCACGAATAAAGAGTAAGTACTGGCGTGAACTGCTGGTTTTGTACAGACCGTAGTAATTACCGTCAACAATACGAAAATCAACATTCTGCGGGCTTTGCTGCATAGGGCGGACAATACCCCAGTCAATTTCGCCGTGTACGGGTTGCCCTACAGCCCTTTCATATTCGCCAGTGCCGCCAATAATTTCAAACGGGTCGTCAGTATCTGAACTGGCGGTCAGCGCATCAATGCGGCAATACATGGCGTCATCAGACAGAGTAATTAGCGCGACAAGTTGCTCCAGTATGCCCTGACATAAGGCTTGCATTGAGCGCGCAGAAAATACTTCAGCCGACGCGTTAATGACTTTTTCCAGACCACGTTTGTTGCGCTCAATAGCGTTTAAGTCACGATAAGCCCGTAAGCAGGAATACATCAGAGTAACCAGCTTGCGGTATGTGAGCTCAGTTTTTTCTTTATAGTCATCAATATCATAACGGGCAATGACATCTTCTTCGGGAGCCTGCCCCGGTTGTCCTGTTCGCAGAACAATGCGTATCAGCCGGTTTTTCCGGGTTTCGCGTACCCACTGGGCAACATCGAGTCCGGCGTGATCGGTTTCCATCACTACATCCAGCAGCATCATGGCGATATTGGTGTTGTCCTGTAAAAACGCAATAGCGTCTTTGCCGGAATAAACCGAATGAAATTTCAGCGGACGACCGTCGAGTTTAAATTCACCTAATGCCATTTTGGTAATGGTGTGTATCTCTTCGTCGTCATCGACAATGAGTATATTATACGGTTCCGATACTTCTTCTTCCGCTATATCAGGCTCGTCATCAGAAAATAGAAAGTCATCGTTCATACTTATGCGTCCCTGTTAATAAACTCGTTCGCCCGCAACGTAAGTTTGTTCAACCTGAGTTTGCCAGATATCACTGGAGTCGACGGCAAATGGGTCTTGATCTACGACAATAAAGTCAGCCCATTTACCGGGTTCCAGCGAGCCCAGAGATTTCTCCTGCCAGGCACTGTAAGCGGCATCGATGGTAAATGAGCGCAGCGCTTGCTGCAGGCTCATTTTCTCTTCAGCATACCAACCTCCGGCTGGCATATCATCACGATCTTGTCGGGTAACCGCTGCATGCAGTCCGTAAAATGGATTAGCGAGTTCTACCGGGAAGTCTGAGCCGGCAGCAATAACCGTGCCCTGATCCAGCAGTGTTTGCCAGGCATAAGCTCCTTCCATACGCGCCGCGCCAAGACGATCTTCTGCCATATTCTTGTCACTGGTGGCATGCGTAGGCTGCATGGAAGCAACCAAATTGAGCTGGTTAAAACGCTTTAAATCGTCCGGATGTACAATTTGCGCATGCTCTATGCGGTTACGTAAATTGCGACCACCAAGTTCATTATAAACTTCTGCCAGGTTATCCAGTACAACGCGGTTGGCCCGGTCACCAATAGCGTGAGTATTTATCTGGAAGCCATGAGGAATGATAAGCTCGTACAGATCACGAATTTTTTCTTCTGAAGTGACCATCAGGCCATGGTTACCATGGTCGTCACTGTAGTCTTCCAGCAAAGCCGCACCGCGGCTCCCTAAAGCACCGTCGGCGTATATTTTAACGCTACGAATGGTCAGTTTCTGGTCGTCACTTTCGTAAGGGCCTTCTGCCAAAAGTTGCGCCAATTTAGGTTCGGTAGCGGCTATCATGCCATAGACCCTCAGAGGCATACGGCCCTGATTGTGCAACCCCTTGTAAACGGATATCTCATCGGCATTAATACCGGCGTCATGGACACTGGTAATGCCCAGTTTAATCAAATGCTCAAAAGCGAGTTCGTACGCGGCACGTTGTTGCTGAAGCGATGGTTCGGGAACAACATCCTCAACCAATTGCATTGCATTGTCGATCAGTACACCGGTTGGGTTGCCTTGTTCGTCACGAACAATTTCACCGCCTTCCGGGGCTACTGTGTCCTTATCTATTCCTGCAAGGCGCAAGGCTTCGCTGTTGGCCCAGCCAGCGTGCGCATCGACGCGGATTAACCAAACCGGACGGTCAGTGACCACCTCGTCAAGATGTGATGCGCTGGGGAAAGCTTTTTGTTGCCATTGCTCCTGATTCCAGCCTCGGCCTGTTATCCACTCCATTTCGGGTTGTTCGCCAGCATAGGTATGAACTTTTTTGACCGCTGCAGAAACCGAGTCGGTGTCGCGTAAATCCACCTGCAATAAGCTGGTGCCCAGACTCTGAATGTGTCCATGGGCATCAGTTAACCCCGGAAGAACGGTTTTTCCCTGCATATCAACGGTTTGCTCAGTTTCGGTAAATCGCTCAGCAAGTGCTTGACCACCAATGGCCTGAATTTTTCCATTTTCAACCAGCATGGTCGAAAACTGCTGCAACACCGCTTGTTCACCGGCAGGGCTGGTAAGGGTGTAGCCTTTCATGTTGGTATACAAGGTGTCGGCAATGGCTGAAGCCGATAAGCTGAGGCCGATAAACAGGCAGGTAATACGTCGCATAACAATAAAACTCCGTAGAAAATAACTTGGGCAACACTATAGCGTTTTTACTGTACAAGCGACTAGGCGTTCGCTGATTTTTTTGTTAACTAAGTTAACATTAGCTTTTTCAAAACCGGTATTGTCCGTAAAAAACTTGCTGTCTGTTATATTTTCGGTATGCTAAAAGTTAATTGAATAAGCGTTATTTTGGATCTCAAGATGAAAGTTCTAATTATTGACCCGCAGTTTTTTATGCGCGCAGGTCTTATACAAATTCTCACAAACTATGCGAATCAGCCTTCGATATACGAAGCAGAATCGTTTGAAGTTGCTGAGAGTTATTTATCGGCCGATGATTATGATTTGATTTTTTTGGAAATGGATTTACCGGACGCCGAAATTCGACCTGCGCTGCAACGCCTGAAAAAAGTGGCTCCACGTACGCATATTGTGTTGTTTACGCGCCCGCGCTCCATTTCGGAAGTTCGTCAGGTACTGGCTGCCGGAGTTCGCAGCTACTTGCCAAAAGACAGTTCAGCTGAGCAGGCTAAACTGGCTATTCGGGCTTTACTGAATGGTGACCGTCACATTCCTGATGACCCTCATTTGAATGAACCAAGAGACAAGTCCAGTGGAGCTGAGAGCTTTTTATCACCACGTCAGCTGGAAATAATGCAGTTGCTGGCTCAGGGGCTTTCAAATAAAGAGATTGCAAACATTCTGGGCATTACTGAAGGTACTATTCGTGTGCATTTGTCGGCAATATTCAAAGCCATTAAAGTATCGAATCGTACTGAAGCCACGCTTTGGTATCTACTGAGACAAAAAAAACTGGTCGACTAAGTTTCGATTTATGTCACTTAACCGATTAATTGCTGACCTAGAAAAACACCAACATGCACCAACCGAGTTGTGGGATCCGCCTTATTGTGGTGAGATCCCTATTCATATTGCTTCAAATGGCGACTGGTTTTATCAGGGGAGCCAGATAAAGCGCTCCGCATTGGTAAAACTCTTTGCGTCCGTTTTAGTGGTTGAAGACGGTGAGTATTTTTTAATAACACCTGCCGAAAAAGTTAAGATTACGGTTGAAGATACGCCCTTTGTCGTTGTCGACTGGCGTCAATTAGAAGAAAATGGGCAGCAATTATTACTGTTAACCACCAACATCGGTGATACTCTGGTATTGAGCTCTGAACATTCTCTCACAATGAAAAACGGCGTGCCCTACATTGTGATGCAACGAGGGTTAACAGCGAGAGTACATCGCAATGTATTCTATCAGTGGGTTTCACACGCAGAGTCAAGAACTGTCGATGGACAAGAACAGTGGTATCTGTCCAGTGCGGGTGAAACGTTTGTGTTAGGAAATGTGGAATAGGACGTTGCGGTAAACTCGTCTATGACAAAAACAAGAATAGTCTACCTGATTGAACAGCAACCAGAGCGTCGTCAGCATTTTGAAACGGTATTGACCTTTATTGGTGAAACCGTTGAAGTCATATCTCCCTCAGACACTCTAAAGCTTTGTGCTGCAGATGCACTCTGTGTGATCGCCGGTAATGGTATCGAGAATTTGCATAAGTTAGCTGGCGATGCGCCGCACCTACCTTTTATCTGTGCTAGTGATGACCCGCATAACGCGTTACAGAAAGCGAATGTCATAGGCCCTCTGGAAAAATCTTTCGATTACTCCAGCTTGTCGAACATGCTGCATTACTGTCAGGCCTATCATCAGCAAATGCCGACCAAAGCGGCAAGAAAGCGCCATCCGGGCGGCGGTAAGCTGGAGCAAACCCTGGTTGGTAACGGGCGTACAATGAAACATGTACGTCAGCTGATCGAGCAGGTGGCAGTGACTGAAGCTAATGTCCTGATTCTGGGTGAATCAGGAACGGGTAAAGAAGTCGTGGCCCGCGGTATTCATGATTTGTCCGGACGTAGTAACGGACCTTTCGTGCCGGTGAATTGTGGTGCAATTCCGGGCGACTTATTAGAAAGTGAATTATTCGGGCATGAAAAAGGAGCTTTTACTGGAGCTATAGGTGCGCGCAAAGGTCGCTTCGAATTGGCTCAGGGCGGCACTTTGTTTCTGGATGAAATTGGCGATATGCCATTGCCCATGCAGGTAAAACTGCTGCGAGTTTTGCAAGAACGCATCTTTGAACGCGTTGGGGGAAGTAAAAGCATTATTGCCGATGTACGAGTGGTTGCGGCCACTCACCGCGAGCTTGAACAGATGATTATTGACGGTAAATTCCGTGAAGACTTGTATTACCGCCTGAATGTTTTTCCTATTGAAGTTCCGGCTCTGCGCGAACGTCAGGAAGACGTGCCTTTACTGCTGCAGGAACTGACCCAGCGTTTTAAAAAGGAGCGGGGCGTCGGGGTACGTTTTACCGAACGAGCTTTGGAGTCGCTGTCCTATCATCGCTGGCCGGGCAACGTAAGGGAATTGACTAACCTGATAGAACGCTTGACCATAATGCACCCCGACAGCCTGGTTGATGTGCCCGATTTACCGCCTAAGTATCAGCATGTTGAACATGATGCTCCAACCCCGGATTATCCCGAAGAAATGCTTGAGCGCGAGGCGCTTAGTGCCATTTTCAGCGAGACAGACGAAGAACCTGATGACGAGACGCATAGTGCTATCGACTCTGAATTGCCCGATGACGGCGTTAATCTGAAAGGTATGCTAACCGAAATAGAAACGGGGATGATAGCGCAGGCACTGGATAAATCTGACTGGGTAGTTGCTAAAGCGGCCGATTTACTCAGTATGCGCCGCACAACCTTAGTTGAGAAAATGAAAAAGTACGGTATCCAGAAAGATTAGACCTCCTTGTGTCAGTCTTTTGACAACCCTAAGTTAACGTAACTCATTGAAAATAAAGAAAATTATAATGGCATCTATTTTGCATTAACTTCTCCATAGTTGTTAATTGGAGATGTCAGTATGGCCACCTACCATCAAATTATTGATGCCATGCCTAACGCTGTTATTTTACTGGACAGTCATGGAGTCGTGGATTATTGCAATGACAATGCCACGAGCCTTTTAGGACACCCTCTGAAAAAGTTTTTATGGCGTGAGCTGGTAAGTGAACTCTTTGCTCCTAAAGCGGATGACTGGCACGAAGTGTCTTTGCGTAACGGGCGCCGGGTTCGTTTAGACACCTCAGTTGTTAATGAAAAGCCAGGACAGCTTATTGTTTTGACTGACTTGACCGAGACGCGGCGTCTGCAAAACCGCATCAGTCATTTGCAGCGTTTGTCTTCGATGGGCAAAATGGTAGCTTCGCTGGCACATCAGATAAGAACACCACTGTCTGCAGCTATTCTTTATGCGCAAAACCTCAAGCAGGGGAGTATTTCTGCGGTCAAACAACAGCGTTTTTCCGATAAGTTATTGTCGCGTCTGCATTCGCTGGAACAACAGGTCAACGACATGTTGTTGTTTGCCAAAAGCGGTGAGCAACCCATGCTGGAAGAACTCAGTACCAATAGCCTTATCCAGCAAGTTCTGATGAACACAGAAAGTTACGCAGAGCAGCATCAGGTTAAAATTAATTGTATTGATCCTGACTTTGGTGTGGTGTTGCGAGCCAATCAGACCGCACTGGTCGGGGCAATACAGAATCTGGTTAACAACGCTGTTGATGCCAGCCCGCCCGGACAGGAAGTTCTACTAAAAACCGATGTGGAAGATGGCAACTGGAAAGTTTCTGTTATTGACTCTGGTTGCGGCATTCCGGCTGAAAAACAAGACAGTGTATTCACTCCGTTTTTTACTGAAAAATCGAACGGCACCGGTTTAGGTCTGGCGGTTGTCCAAACTGTGATAAAAGCACACAACGGTGTAATTGACTGGGAAAGTCAGCCAAATGAAGGCAGTCGTTTTACCTTAGTACTGCCGGTATATGAGTGGTCAGAAAATAGAATGAAAGAGGTAAGTTATGGCTGAGCGACAAGTATTGGTTGTTGAAGATGACGTATCGCTGCGTGAAGCAATTATCGATACGCTGGAACTGGCTGATTGTCAGTGCCTGGAAGCAGCTAATGGCGAAGAAGCCTTACTTATTCTGAAAAAAGAGTCAGTGGCGCTGGTTATCAGCGATGTGCAAATGCCGGGAATTGATGGCTTACAGTTATTGCGTAGCATGAATAATCAGCAATACGACATTCCGGTTATTATGATGACGGCCTTTGCAAAGGTGGATGACGCAGTCGTTGCTATGCGTGAAGGCGCTGTCGATTATTTGACTAAGCCGTTTTCAATTGAAAAGCTACAAACACTGGTGCAGCGTTATTTGCCCGACGGTGCAATTAACGATATTGAGCCGGTCGCAGAAGAAGATTCCAGCCAGGCCGTGCTGGCTATGGCACGAAAAGTTGCGGGTAGTGAAGCAAGCGTAATGGTCACTGGGCCTAGCGGTACCGGTAAAGAAGTGCTGGCGCGTTATATTCACCAGCATTCGGATCGCTCAGATGGGCCCTTTATTGCCATTAACTGCGCAGCGATACCTGAAAACATGCTGGAATCCATGTTATTTGGTTATGAGAAAGGTGCCTTTACGGGCGCTAATCAGTCTTCTCCCGGTAAATTTGAACTGGCTCAGGGCGGTACTTTGCTGCTGGACGAAGTGACTGAAATGGCTATGCACTTGCAGGCTAAGCTGTTACGGGTTATCCAGGAGCGCCAGGTGGAGCGTCTGGGCTCACGTAAAACCATACAGTTGGATGTCCGGTTAATAGCTACCTCTAACCGAGATTTACAACAGGCGGTGCGCGAAGGGCTATTACGCGAAGATTTAATGTATCGGCTGAACGTGTTTCCTCTGCATTGGAAGTCTCTACGTGAACGACCTGCGGATATTGTTCCTCTGGCAGAAAATTTATTGCAGCGACATAAACAACGTTCCGGTATTAAAACGCCCGTCAATTTCTCAACCGCAGCAGTTCAACAGTTAATGCGCTATTCCTGGCCGGGCAACGTTCGGGAGCTGGAAAATGTAGTGCAAAGAGCTCTGGTGTTGCATCGCGATGGAGAAATTCAGCCACAGGATCTTATGCTGGAACTGAATGACGCGGTGGAAACCGCAAGTGTGTTTCCGGAGCAAGTGGAGACGCCTGAAGATAAGTCGGAAAACCTCGATGAGTCACTTTTCCATCAGGAATACCAAATTATCAAAGATGCGTTGCAACGTCATCAGGGAAAACGCCAACCTGTCGCCGATGAGCTTGGTATTAGTCCACGGACTTTGCGCTACAAGCTGGCGAAAATACGAGAGCAGGGGCTGACTCTAACCGGCTCGTAACGCTGTACTGAAATACCTCGAGCATTATCACTAGCCCTGTTTCTCAGGGCTTTTCTTTGTATCTTACCGATGCGACCAAAAGTTGGCATTCTGTTTGCATAACTAACCTTAAATAAAGTCAGTGATGAATTTTTGACGGGGTTAATTATGAAAGTGGAAGCAAACGCACTTTATCAACAGTTACAATCGATGGCCACGCAGGCTTCCCAGCGTGATCAGCCTACGAATGTGAACGCCCTGCAAGGCAATACCTCTCAGGCTGATTTTTCCAATATGCTGAAAAGCGCAATGGATAACGTCAACGAACTGCAGCAAACCTCAGGTGATTTAAAAACTCGCATGGAACTCGGTGACCCGAATGTCACCCTTGAACAAACCATGATAGCCAGCCAGAAAGCGAGTATAGCGTTTGAGGCAACGGTTCAGGTGCGCAACAAAGTGGTTGATGCGTACAAAGAAATAATGTCAATGCCGGTATAACCGCTGCATCATTGGAGATATAAGTCGTGGCTGAATCAACAGATTTAATGGTACAAGATACTGACTTACCTGATAACAACAGTTCAGGTAATGAAGACGGCGGTGAGAAAACCGGCATTATGACGATGCTGGGTAACTTTGACATGCTGCGCCAGGTTATTGTCGTGCTGGCGCTGGCTATCTGTGTTGCTATTGCTGTTTTTATTATGTTGTGGGCTCAAGAGTCAACTTATCGTCCATTAGGTCAGTTAGAAACGCAGGAGTTGATCAGCACCCTCGACTACATGGATGCAAACGGCATTGAATACCAGGTGGAAGGCAACACGGTTTCAGTACCGGAAGAAAACTACGATGCTATTAAGTTGCAGCTGACTCGTGCTGGTGTTGATTACGGTAACTCGACCAATAACGGCTCCGAAATACTAATGAGCGAACCGGGCTTTGGTGTTAGTCAAAGACTGGAGCGTGAACGTCTTATTCATTCCCGTGAAGTTCAGTTAGCGCGTGCTATTGAGGAAATGAAAAAGGTTTCTGCTGCACGAGTCTTGCTTGCTGTACCTAAAGAAAATGTCTTTGCCCGTCGCGAAAAACAACCCAAAGCATCGGTTATGCTGAATGTGCGCGGTGGCACCTCGTTAAGCGAAGAAGAAGTGGCCTCTATTGTTGACATGGTTGCCTCTTCGGTGACCGGACTCAGTACTGAGCAAGTAACCGTTACTGACCAGGCCGGACGTCTGCTTAACTCCGGTTCGCAAAGTGCACTGGCGGCTAAAAGTTCGCGTGAGTATCAAATTGAACAAAAACGCGAAGAGGCCTACTTAGAAAAAATAGACAGTATTCTGATTCCCGTGCTGGGCTATGACAACTATACCGCACAGGTTGACGTGACTATGGACTTTACTCAGCGTGAAGAAACTCAGCGTCAATTTAACCCTGATATGCCGGCTATTCGCAGTGAAATGACGGTTGAAAACCGCTCTGTCGGTAGCGCCATTGGTGGTATTCCCGGAGCACTCACAAATCAACCTCCTTTAGAGTCTGACATTCCGGAAGAAGCCGGAGCAGGAACTGCAGGTGGCGGCACTAATGGCAGCAGCCACCGTGAAGCAACCCGTAATTATGAGCTTGATAATTCAGTCACTTATACCCGGAACCAAACCGGTACCATTAAGCGTTTGAGTGTTTCTGTTGCGGTTAACCATGAAGCAATAACTAATGAAGCGGGTGAAGGCGAAACACAAGCGCGTAGCGCTGAAGAAATCGCTAATATTCGCCGTTTGCTGCAAGGTGGTTTAGGCTTTGATATTAACCGTGGTGACAGCATCGAAGTCGTATCGGTACCGTTCGCGCAGTTGCCTGACTTAGGTGCCGGCGAGACGCCTGTGTGGGAAGAGCCATGGTTCTGGCGAGCTTTCCGTCTGGTGATGGGCGCACTGGTTATTATGGTATTGATTCTGGCGGTGGTTCGTCCAATGCTGAAGAAACTGATGAATCCGGAATCGGGTGTAGAAGATGATGCCGATGCATTTTCCGATGAGGAATCGATGGGCGACGAAACCATTGATCTGTTATCCTCACAGTTTGATGAGAGTGCAGTTGGGTTTGGGGCTGATGGTAGCCTGCAACTACCTGACTTGCACAAAGATGAAGACTTGTTAAAAGCGGTTCGCGCGTTGGTTGCCAACGAGCCTGAGCTGTCCTCACAAGTGGTTAAAGCGTGGTTGAACGAAGATGCCTGATCAAGATACTAGAACTAAGCGCGGTAAGGTTGAGTTTGATGTCGACACTTTAGAAGGTGTTGAGAAAGCGGCTATTTTACTGCTTAGCTTATCGGAAGAAGATGCGGCTCAGATTCTGAAACACCTGGAACCTAAACAGGTGCAGAAAGTGGGTATGGCCATGGCGAGCCTGGAAGACTTTAACCAGGACAAAGTGAACGCTGTACACCATTTGTTCCTGGAAGACATTCAGAAGTTCACCAATATTGGCTTCAAGAGTGAAGAGTTTGTGCGTAAGGCACTGACCTCCGCACTAGGTGAGGACAAAGCCGGTAACCTGATTGAACAGATTGTCATGGGCGGCGGCTCGAAAGGTCTTGATTCACTGAAGTGGATGGACTCTAAGCAGGTAGCCACTATTATCCGTAACGAGCATCCGCAAATTCAGACTATTGTCCTGTCTTACCTTGACCCTGAACAAAGTGCCGAAATTATGGCGCAGTTCCCGGATAAAGTACGTCTCGACTTAATGATGCGAATAGCCAATTTAGAAGAAGTTCAGCCGGCTGCCTTGCAGGAATTGAACGAAATTATGGAAAAACAATTCGCCGGTCAGGCTGGTGCTCAAGCGGCGAAGATGGGCGGCCTGAAAGCGGCGGCCAATATTATGAACTACCTGGATACCAATATTGAAGGCCAGTTGATGGACTCTATCCGTGAGCAGGACGAAGAAATGAGCCAGAGTATCCAGGACTTGATGTTTGTCTTCGAAAACTTGGTGGAGGTTGATGACCGGGGAATTCAAACATTACTACGTGAAGTTGACGGTGAAACTTTGCAAAAAGCGATGAAAGGCGCGGACGAAGGGGTTCAGGAGAAGATATTCAAGAATATGTCGAAACGTGCCGGCGATATGCTGCGTGATGACCTTGAAGCTATGGGGCCAATTCGTATTAGTGATGTAGAAGCCGCACAGAAAGATATTCTGGCAGCGGCCCGCCGTTTAGCTGACGCAGGCGAGATTATGCTTGGCGGCGGTGGCGGTGACGAATTCCTATAAGGGTTTAATGCATAATGACGGATGATAAAGACGCAACCCAGCTTTGGGATTTACCTGATATGACCTCGGAAGAGCTTAAGCAGGGCTCTCAGGTAAATGCGTTGAACAAACCCCGACGCTGGCAATATGAACCGCCGGAAGCGGACAACGAGCAGGAAGAAGAGCTTAAGCCCCTGACTGCAGAACAATTGGAAGAAATTCGCCAGGCCGCTCGTGAAGAAGGTCATAAAGAAGGTTTTGACGAAGGCCGCAATGAAGGCCTTAAAAAAGGCTATGACGAAGGCTACGAAGCTGGCAAAAAAGAGGGTTTTGAAGCGGGCGAGCAACAGGGTTTTGAAGCTGGAAAAGAGGCCATGCAGGAGCAACAGCAGCAGTTAAGTGTTTTGCTGCAGAGTTTGTCTAATCCGAATGAACGTATCACTGAAGCGGTGCAGGACGAGCTAATTGATATGGTCACTGAGCTGACGCGGGTCATCTGTCTGGATGTCGCTGCTAATTCAAAAGAACTCATCGTCAAAGCCGTGCGCGAAGCTATTGCGGTCTTACCGGTTACTGATCAGCGAGTCATTATTCATCTGAATGAAGAAGACTTAGCTATTTTGCAAAGCACATTCAGCGAAGATGAACTGAAAGAGAAAGGCTGGCTGCTAAATAAAGACGATTTACTGGAACGCGGCGGTTGCCGGGTTACCACAGAAAGCTCCACCATAGATTACACCCTGACCAGCCGTATGGAAGATGTGTTCTCCAAATTAAAAGGTTAACTCATGAGCGCTTCTGAGCAGTTAGTGAAACAACTACGCAAAAAACGTGAGCGTATCCAAAAGCCATCAGTGGCTGTGTCGGGCTATCTCACCCGCGTAGTCGGTTTAATGTTTGAGGCTGTTGGCTGCCGTGCTCCGGTGGGTTCAAGTGTGGCGGTTGAGGCGGACAGCGGTGATATTGAAGCCGAAGTGGTGGGGTTTGAAGGCAACATCAGTTACTTAATGCCTACCGAAGATGCGCATGGCGTTATCCCCGGAGCCAGAGTACGCCCACTAAACCGCAAGAATCAACTGCCGCTGGGTATGGAGCTGCTGGGGCGTGTTATTGATGCCCGTGGCGAACCCCTTGATGGCAAAGGTCCCATTTTTTCTGACGGTAAAACTTACCGTAGCAAACCGATGAACCCATTGAACCGACGTCAGGTGAAGCAGCCGCTGGATGTTGGCGTAACCGCTATTAATGCCTGTTTAACTGTGGGGCAGGGGCAGCGAATGGGGCTGTTTGCCGGTAGTGGTGTGGGTAAAAGTGTGCTGTTGGGCATGATGACGCGCGGTACCACGGCGGATGTGATTGTGGTTGGCCTCATAGGCGAGCGTGGCCGGGAAGTAAAAGAATTTATAGAAGAAATCCTTGGTGAAGAAGGCCGTGAAAAAGCGGTTGTAATTGCGGCGCCTGCCGACCAGTCTCCACTTATTCGTTTGCGCGGTTGTGAAACGGCGTCTCAGGTTGCTGAATATTTTCGTGACCAGGGTCTGAATGTGTTGTTGTTAATGGATTCATTAACTCGTTACGCCATGGCGCAACGGGAGATAGCGCTGGCTGTTGGCGAGCCACCGGCAACCAAAGGTTATCCGCCTTCTGTTTTTGCAAAGTTACCGGCACTAGTCGAAAGAGCCGGCAATGGCGGTGACGGACAAGGTTCTGTGACTGCGTTTTATACGGTTCTGACCGAAGGTGACGACTTGCAGGACCCAATTGCCGACTCAGCACGAGCGATACTGGACGGGCACATTGTACTGAACCGGGAACTGGCCGACAGCGGTCATTATCCAGCAATAGATATTGAAGCTTCTATCAGCCGGGTTATGCCACAGGTTGTTTCAGAAGAGCACATGCAACAGGCGATTAAAGTTAGACAGTGGTACTCAAGTTACCGTCGCAATCGCGATCTGATTTCCATTGGTGCATACACCCGTGGAAGTGATCCTGCAATTGATCAGGCTATTGCAATGCAGCCACGAGTGAGTCAGTTTTTGCAACAGAAAATGCGGGAAGTTGTGAACTACGATGAAAGCTTGTTGCTGCTTAATCAGCTAGTCAATCCGAAGCAGAAACAGTCAGCGGGCATGTAATTTATGGCTGAGTTGGCACAATTGGAAATGTTACTGGAGTTGGAGCAGAGGCGCGAAGATAAAGCCGCACAGGATTTTTCTCAGGTGCAGCAACAGGTTCAGGAACAGCAGATGCGTCTGGACGGTATGTCAAAATATCGACTCGACTATTTAAATCAGTTGCAGCATCGCGGGCAAAGCGGAATTGCCTCAATACAGGTAGGGCAGTATCACGCGTTTGTCGGTAAGTTAGATGAAGGTGTTGAACAGTTGCATCACGATATTATTAAGTTGCAGCAAGTGTTACAACAGCGCAAAGATCGTTGGCTGGCGCAGCGTCGCAAGCGCGAGTCGATAGACTTTTTGATAAAAGAAAAGCGCAAGCGTGAGCAAGTGGCCGAGGCCAGAAAAGAACAAAATAATCTGGACGATTTTAGTAGTCAGCGTTTTATTCGCGCCAGAAAATAGTTGGAACGAAATTTGCTTAGATACTTACTAGATATTGTTTGCTCAGCTATTGAAAATAGCGCAAGCGCATTGCGGAATATTATTAAGCAAGGCGTCAATAAGCACTTAATTCAGGAATAAAACTATGCAACAGCTGCTTAATTTAACCGAATCTGCCGACAACTTTGCACGTGTTGGTAAAGGTAACGACCTATCATTGAAGAGCGCCGATGGCGATAGCGGTGAGTTCTCGCGGCTGATGCTGCAGCAAAATAGTGGTGATAAAGAGCTGCAACAACTGGCCGCTAAAATTGAAGCCTACCAGAAAGCCGATAATGACGGCGAAGGAGAGGTTGAAGGCAAAAATGTCGGTGAGCCGGTAACCCGAAATTTATGGGAACTGTTGCAGCAAATGAAGCAGGAAAGCGCTGAGGTTAGCTCTGAAGGCGAAACTGTGGTGAGTGACGAGATTGAACTTGCTACGGGCGATAGCGAACTAAAAATGACAGATGAGCAACTGGCTGAAATGCTGGAAGCTTTAATGGCTAAGCTGGATTCTGCCGGTGAAGGCGAGGGTGATGCCGTTATGACAGATGCCGAGCGGCAGAAGTTTGCCGATGAGCTTCTGGCCGGCATGACCGATAGTGATAAACAGGCACTACAGGCAAAGCTTCAACAACTGATACAGGCCGCAGAACAAGGCGAAGGTGCTGAAAGTGCGGTTGAGGATGCCGGGAAATTCATTGTTAACTTGCTTGAACCCCTTTTACCCAAAGCCGACGCTGATAAGTTATTAGTGGGTAATGAAAAAGCGTTAACTCAGGCTTTGAATGAGGCCGCAGAGCGTGTACTGGCTCAATTGTCTGCATCTTCGGATAAAAACACAGGCAAGCCGCAGAGTGCTGAAGAATTAACAAATTTGCTTAAGCAACTGGAGCAGCAGGTTTCCGCACAACAAGCGAAAGGTGAAAGTAGCGAGCTGAGTTTAGCGGAGCAGAAGAAACTGCAGCAGTTCACCGCCGAATTGCGCAAGATTTTAGCCAGCCAGAATGGCGGCGCTGATAAGCCTCAGGCTTTGACTCAGGAGCAGTCGGCTAAAGCTGAGCAGTTATTGGCTGAAGTAAGACAATTATTAAAAGGTCGTACAGGGCTGAGTGAAAAGTCGGTAGAGGGTAAGGCGTCAGAGTCGGTTATTACCGCGACAGACGTTAAAGCCGGAAAAGAAAAAAACAGTTCTGGCGATATTGGTGTGAAAAGCAATGAGGGTAAGCAAGCGGCTAAAGGTTCTTCTGTGAATGCAGCTGTTGAAGCAGAAACCAAAGTAGCTGATGCGGTTCAGCAAGGACAAGTATTCCGGAACAACACCGATGCTTTGGCCGATGCCAGTGCGGCCCGGGCAATACAGGGACAAATGGTTTCAACCACGCAGGGAACCGTAGCTGCGAATGAATCCAGCCAGGCGAATACGTTGCAGGCACTGCAAAGACCATTAGATTTACAGCAAACGGAAGCGTCGCAGAAACTGCAGGAACGCATCAATATTATGATGAGCAGGAATATCCAGCGTGCGGATATTCGTCTGGATCCGCCGGAACTTGGTAGTGTCCACATTCGCGTTAACATGAGCGGTGAGCAGGCATCAGTGCAGTTTCAGGCTCAGACACAACAGGCTCGTGATGCATTAGAGACGACCATGCCACGATTACGTGAAATGCTGGAACAACAGGGTATCAATTTAGCTGATACCCAGGTCGGAGAGCAAAGTAAAGAAGGCGGGCGCACCGCTGGCGGGCAAGCCGGAGGAGCTAATGATGCGGAAGACTGGGCTGTTGAAGGCGAAATAGCTTTAGAAGAAGGCCGTGTGCTTGCTGACGGACAAGTCGATTTCTATGTCTGAAACGGTATATCTAAAGCGGCTATCAAGCTATAGTAACTGTCGATGGACGGTAATACAGGAAATAGAGCATGGCAGAAGATAAAGACGACAACGATGCGGAACAAACTGAAGAGCAAGCCGGCGGTAAGAAGAGAAAGCTGATTCTCTTCGGTGGTATCGGTATTGTGTTGATCATTACCGTAGTGTTGGTGCTGTGGCTTTTTGGTGGCTCGTCTGAGAATGAATCAGTTGCGGCCTCAAGTAATACAAGCAGCTCGGCCGCGCCGTCGTCGTCGCCACGCCCGGAAATTGGCAATGCGCTTTATGTTGGTATGCCCCGACCCTTCGTTTTCATTGTGCCTGGCGACTCACGTGAGCGAACAGTACAAATTAAAGCGCAGTTAATGGTGCGCGGCGAAGAAAGTGAAGAACTGGCGAAAAAGCATATTCCGTTAATTGAAGGCACGCTGCATGAAGTGTTTTCCTCAACCACGGCTGACAGGTTAAAAACAGCCGAGGGTAAAGGTCAGTTACGTGAGCTGGCTTTGACTGAAGTTCGCTCTTCGCTCGAAGAAGTAACCGGGAAACCCATTGTTGAACAGGTTTTATTTACCAGCTTGGTAATGCAATAAGTGAGC